>Ga0208375_1001512_pt1 | contig 25846 bp, 25 predicted proteins | sample RifOxyD1_FD_184038 | JGI IMG/M metagenome (GOLD analysis project Ga0208375, IMG submission 184038) | Soil microbial communities from Rifle, Colorado - Rifle Oxygen_injection D1 (SPAdes) | ecosystem: Environmental > Terrestrial > Deep subsurface > Rock core/Sediment | place: Rifle, Colorado...
ATTCGTAACATTGTCAATCTTGGCATCGGCGGCTCGGACCTTGGGCCGGTAATGGCCTACGAGGCGCTGAAACACTATTCGGATCGAAAACTGATTTTGAGATTCGTCTCGAACGTAGATGGAACGCATTTTGTAGAACAAACGCGTGATCTGAATCCTGAAGAAACTCTTTTCATCGTCGCTTCAAAAACTTTCACCACTCAAGAAACGATGACTAACGCGAACAGCGCCAGAGAGTGGTGTCTAAAAACACTGAAAGATGAAAAAGCAATCGCTAAACACTTTGTGGCACTTTCGACAAACGCAAACGAGGTTTCAAAATTTGGTATAGATACCAAAAACATGTTCGAATTTTGGGACTGGGTCGGCGGGCGCTACTCCCTCTGCTCTGCGATCGGACTTCCTATAATGATTGCTATTGGCTCGGAGAATTTTTTGTCGATGCTTGATGGTTATCACGCAATGGATCGGCACTTCGCAGAAGCGCCGTTTGATAAAAACATTCCTGTTATTCTGGCGATGCTCGGTATCTGGTATAATAATTTTTTTAACTCTCAAAGCATGGCGATTTTGCCTTACGATCAGTACCTCAGCCGATTTGCCGCATATTTTCAGCAAGGCGACATGGAGAGCAACGGTAAAACTATCAACAAAGAAGGCCAGCGCGTCGATTATCAAACGGGACCGATCATTTGGGGCGAACCAGGGACTAACGGACAACATGCTTTTTATCAATTGATCCATCAAGGATCGAAACTCATTCCTTGTGATTTCATCGGTTTTTGTAAATCGCTAAACCCGATTGCAGATCATCATCCTAAACTGATGGCAAACTTTTTTGCACAGACAGAGGCACTGGCGTTTGGAAAAACTGCCGAAGCTGTAGCAGCGGAAGGTACACCAGCCGAATTGATCGCGCATAAGACGTTTGAGGGTAATCGACCGACAAACACGCTTCTTACGGAAAAACTCACGCCATTCACGCTTGGCTCTTTGGTCGCAGCATATGAGCACAAGATTTTCACGCAAGGTGTGATCTGGAACATCTACTCATTCGATCAATGGGGCGTGGAACTGGGCAAACTTTTAGCGAAGAAAATTCTCCCCGAACTCAACAAGAAAGAAGACTTTGAACCGAAGCACGACAGCTCGACAAACGAACTTATACGCCGCTTTCGGGCGTGGCTATAAAAAGCCTATACTCTTCTACTTTCGCATACGGGACGAGCCGGAGTTTTCTATCATACAGTTCAAGCACCTGCTCTTTGTGCTCCATATCGTTTTTACTTAAAATCCCTACGCGTGGAGCTGTTTTGGCTAACTCAACAGCCTGGGGCGGGCCCCAAACCGAGTACCAACAAGCAAAATAAGGTTTTTGGCCGGCAGCCAACGTAAACGGGTTGCCATCATTATACGTATCGGTCAAAACAACTGGAACATCCGCCTTCCGAAACTCCTCTATCACCTTCCATATTTTTTCAACTCGATTAGTTTCTATAACGTCTTGCCGCAAATAGTATCGCTGATGCACTTGGTAACCTACGGAGAGTAGTACTAATGCTAATCCCAAAGGCCATGTTTTATAGCGCCTGACCCAATCCCAGAAAACCGCGATGGCAATCAGCAAAACCGGAAACAGCGGAAACAGATATCTGGTTTCGGCCGGGCCAGTCATAAATATCCTTAGATAAGCGACCACAGCTAACAAGCCGGCAAAAAAAACCGGTAGAAATTTCTTATCCGCTATCGTCTTTCTGAAAAGAGCATAGAGACTGAGGATAAAAAGAAGGATAGGAAAATTTCTGTCCAAGCCTTGATAAACGGTAAGGTGATCCTCACCGACCATCATTTCAAAAAATGAATGGGGCAACTGAAACATTGTTTGTACGCTTTGCTCTACAGAACTCGTAATCCAATTTGCGCCGACAAAGCGGCCGATTTGAAAATAGTAAATAAGCTCAGGAGCGAAACCCACAAAAAAACCTAGAAATACCAGTCCCGCTCTTTTTAGGTGATCCGCCTTAATATCCCTGATTTTACTTTTGGCCCAAACGAGCAAGGCAGCAATTATTAGCAGCCTAAAATTAGAATCGGCGTGCAGCCTGACTCGTTTTAGCGACCAAAAACCCAGATCGCTTCCGAACAGCCAAAGCTGCACCTGAATCGTGAGAAGAATAAAAAACACGGCTAAAAGCACTCTTTCCAAACGGTCTTGCGGCAAAAAAAACCGCTTCAATTCAAAATTAATCAAATGGAACGGAATAAAAAATACAGTGGCAAAAATCAATGCCGGGCGGAATGTATAAAGAGAAAAGCCGGTAAAAAATCCGACAACAAAAAGGTTAGTGAAGCTCAATTGGAAAAACGGGTTTACAAGATTTGCTCTTATAAACAAATAAATAAAAGCTATTAAAAGCAAAGCAAAGTAGTAATCAAACCCGAATAAGTAAATCCAGGAATGATAAGAAACGGACGCGACGAGAGCTGCCAATATCGCTCCGACCCTTGAAGCATATCTGGAAGCTGTAAAAAACGTGGCAACACCAACTGACAGGGGTACAGCCACGTACGAAAAAAACATATGAAGCGCTACGTTGGCACGAGAGCTGTCGAAAAAAAGTTTCAATAATGGTTCAAAAAGAATAATAAAAAAAGCCCGTATGGAGGAAAGAAAGGTTCCACCATAGCTTTGTTGAAAAGGAAAAGGGCTCCATAAGCCTTGTCTTAGCTGTTCCGCCCACAAAGGCTGAATGGCCGAATCCCCGTCACCAATGCCCAAACCGAACGGAACAAGAAAGCCATTGGTGATGACGGTAGTGATTAACAAAAATAGAAAGATCCAACGAAATCTAAGACGTTCCAGAAAATTCATTATAACTAATATTTAGTCATGATTAGGGAATCCGTAAAGACTTCCTTCAATCATTACAAAACCATTTTCGTGAGTTCCACCTCTGGTGTTTTTGTGGACCCAATGAATAATCGCTTTTGAGGGAGAAGCTGGGTAACCACCAGCCTTGGCATAAGAGGTGATGTAGTCTCCACACGCCTCTACGTTTTGTCCTGTTTTTAACTTCGGGAGAGCTCCGAAATGATTGTTATAAATCACCTCGATCGTATCGTCTTTATGCTGATCTAATTGAATTTCGAAGTGGTCGTGATCCCCCTTTTTCCCAAAAGCTCGGGTCACGATCCCTCGTATGTAAGCTCTCGCCTGAAACTGGTTCTTAGTGGTGCGTTTCCATACTAAAACCTGATGATTATCGATTCCGGCAGGCTTTCCTTTAATTATACATTCCGGTGATTTATCAGAAGCGAAAGAAGCAAAAGAAAAATAAAGCGTTAGACCAAGGACAAGGAAATGCGTTCCTGTTTTTCTCAACCAATCCCCCCGTTCAATATTCACTCCCAAGAGCCAGACTAGGTGATTAATCAAACAAGCGCAATGAGTGACGCGGGGCGACGACCGAAAATTTTCAGAAATCATAGAGCTGAAATGATTGTGGGGGTACAATTATTGTTAGGAATTTATTGGGATTCATGAACAGAAAAATAGCAAAACCTGATGATCTCGCAATCAATCATTCATACCAAGATTTTTCGGTACTACGTCCATCAGAAACAGTACAGGAAGCGCTTAATAAATTTAGAAAAAGCGGTTTACCCCACAAAATAATTTATTTCTACGTCGCGGACGAACAGGGCCGACTCCTCGGGGTCTTGCCCACCAGACGGCTTTTGATTTCAGATTCACAAACCCTTGTTGGAGACATTTTTGTAAAAAAAGCAGTGTCGCTACCTGCAAAAACGACAATTGGCGAAGCACGAAGGGCATTCTCTCGATATAAGTTCTTAGCTTTTCCTATAGTCGATGAAACTAACCATTTAAAAGGCGTCATAGATATCGAAAAATTTGCGGGAGATCTGGGCAATATTCACGAACGCACCAGTTTCGATGACATCTACCAACTTCTCGGTGTCGAAAGCACGATTGAAAGTGAAAAATCATCCCTCGTGGCCTTTAGAATGCGTTTTCCGTGGCTCATTTCGACGATCATTTCGGGCGGTTTTGCCGCCATTCTAACAACTATTTTTCAAACAACAATTAAGGAATCACTAATCCTGGCATTCTTCTTGACAATGGTTCTTGGTCTCAATGAGAGCGTTTGCATGCAATCCGCAACTCTATCAGTTCAGCGGTTACACAAAAACGAAAACTCGTCCCAAAAGTTCCTGCCTTTGTTTTTTAATGAACTCGCTACCTCTATCCTTTTAGGGCTGGGCTGCGCAACTCTTGTGGCTTTTATCGTTTTCTTTTGGCAACAAGATGGCTGGAGTTCTCTATCTATTGGTTTAAGCTTAGTTCTTTCAATTATTTTATCATGTCTCTGCGGAGCCCTAACTCCATTTGTTTTAAGAAAACTAAATCGCGATCCTAAAGTCGCTGCCGCTCCAATCGCGCTCGGAATCAGTGATCTTGTAACGCTTTTCTTATACTTTTCTATTGCTAAGATTTTCCTCGATAAAACCGGTTAAATCCAGATACCGCATTGGTTAAGCGATTTTTTTGGCGACATAGCCTGCTCCGCTTATCACCAAACCCGTGACCGCAACTGCAATAATAGTATAAGTGTGACCGAAGAACGGTATTAAAACCGGGGCTCCGACCAACGCACCCAGCGCCGATCCCATTAAATCAAAAGAATAAACAGTAAGATTATTGTTTTTGCTTAATAATGCAAAACTCCAGCCGACGCAGAACCCTCCAGCGACCATTAATAAGCTGAACCAAAAAGAAAACCAGTCTGGATATTGTACAAACCAAGTTGAAGTGAAATACGAAAGATTGATTAGAAGAAGCCAAATCGCAATAATAAAGGGAACCAGATACAATTTACTACTTGCTATTGCGTCCTTGTCTTGGGGTAAGCGAGTCGAGCCGAAGGACATACCAAGCATAAATATTCCGACCATTATGGCATAAGCCCGATAAACATGGCCGAAGATCATCTGATAAAGATTTAGAACTAATAATTCTCCGACTACTGCAGCAAACCCGATAAATAGAACCGTAATAGATTGCCAGGCTAGAAACTGTTTTAGACGATAGCCTATGTATAGCTTCAGCACTATTAAAGTTGAGACAAATAAAACAAGAAAAAACACCACCGAAAAAAAGTATCCGCCTTTTCTGACCCAATCGACAAAAGCATTGCGATATAACCGCTCGCCATAATCGAAACGCAATGAACCCTTCGCAGGAAAACGCTCAAGAATACTTCTAAACACTTCATATCGTTTGGGATCTAAGTAATGTGACAGATAAGCTCTATTAAACCATGGAGTGGTTCTGGATATTTTACCGAGCTGCGGCGAAATCTGTTTTAGGGACAAGACGAACTGATTATTCGATGCTATCCAATAGAAATTTTGAACAGGCACAAAATGTACAAAACCAAGATGTCTCTTTATGACTGAACCGATGTGAGCAATATTTGCCATTCCGTCATGGGTAGGAAACTTTTCGCTATATTCAAGTGCGCAAATGATCTTTCCATTCTTTTTCAAAAGCCGGGATAAGTTAATAAAAAATAGACTTGAATAGTACCGCGCATCGGCCAATGTTGCCATGTTTAGAATCGGCAAAATGATAAGATCGTAACTATCCCGACTGCTTCTGACCCATGAAAAAGGATCAGCATGAATAAACTCAACACGGGACATGCCTTTTTTGTCGGACTCTGGTAAAGCTTCGATTGTATTTTTGACAAGAATGGGATCTTTTTCGACGTTTACAATTGATCTGGGAAATGCTTTTGAAAGTTCCTGTAAAACTCCCCACGTTCCAAAACCAAGCACAAGAATTTTTTTCGGTTTTCTGACGACTGCTCTTGCTAAATTTCCGATTTCCAGCGAGGCCTCTGTCGCCGGATAGTTTCCGATCGGCCTCCCATTATAGTACACAGTCTTAAGTCCGGCATTTTGACTAATATTAATCGCGCCATAGCGAGACTCCTGCGAAGAAACTGTCTCGCCCGTTTTGCGCCATTGAAAATCAGTTGTCAAACGGTCAGCTTTTTCGAACAAAGGGGCGGAAAACCATAACAGAATCAGCAAAAAAACCAGATACACGAGATGTATTTTTTTTCTGGCAAGGCATATTACCAGACTGGAAACAGCAAGCACTATGAGCAACCATGATATCTGCAGGCTTTTTACCTTTTCAACAAACGCAAAGCTATAAATTAGCCCTGCTGCCGCAAAAGCAAAGCTCTCGACGGCGTAAATCCTGCTCAGGGAAACCCCGTCACTGATGGCCACCGAGGACAGCATTTTGAAACAAAGGCCACTTACATATGAAATCGGTAGAAGAAGGGCTGTTGAGAGACTGAATATATGAATAAGACTAAGATCCGCTTCGTCTTGAAAAAATGAAAACGCAATCCTTGTAATGACTAAAAGACTGAAAAGCACAACAGTCATTAGGACTAAAAAGAGAGTCGGAAGTTTCTGGTTTTTCACGTACTTTTCATTCAAGGGTTTAGCAGTGCCAAGGGCCCCACCCAAAAACCAGACAAAGAACAAAATTCCTATAACCAGTTCGTTTCCGTGAAAAAGGATCGTTGCTTCGCGAAGCAATAGAACTTGCGCCAATAACGCGATCAGCCCGTAAAGAAAAACTAGCGAATAATGCCAATAATACCCTGAACCAAAAATCATATTCGGAAAAGAATTCCCAAGTAAATGCTGATCCTAGTACAAAGATCTGCTGTTCGTTTATATAAGAGTAACCAATAGTGGGATTAAAACCAAGCTAAGCGCCAGACTTTTCCCCAAAAACCTGGGCAGAAAAGCGGTGGATTTCTGCCGATTCGTCAAGATAACCATCGGCCGGAAGGCCGGCCTTCTTACTTAACTGCTCCAAATATGTCTTTTTATCCCAGCCCCACTCCAAAGGCACTTGAGGCAGAAGCAGTCCCGAGTTCCAACCTTTTCGCAATAGAAGTCCATCTCTCCCGACCGTTATTTCATCAAGCGAACTTATTTTCGTTAGCGGAGTCATGATAGATATTTCGATATCTATTCCACTTAACTCGTCGGGTTTGACTTTACGAAATCTCGGGTCGCGAGATGACGCATTGATAGTGTTTTCGATTACATTTTTATAAACCAAATTCTCACCGAGAATATATCCAATACAGCCTCTGAGTTCTTCACCTTTTTTCAAAGTTACGAACACCCCAAGTTTTTGCTTCAGTTGTTCCGTTATTTGAAAGGATTTCAATTTGGACTCATTGAATTCATTTATACTATTTTTAACAAACTCGTTAAGGACATAACGAGAGAGATTCAAGAGAGTTTGTTCGCCAGCTTCATCGATATATTTTTTATCTATCATAGGTTTCCGTTAGAAATGAGAATAGCTGAAATTCAGGTTTAAACAATAACGTCTTAAGCCGCTTCTGACGTTCCTGCTTGGCCGATAATGTCTTTTATATAATTAACCAAATCTGATTCATTAACTTCGTAAAGATCTAAAGGCACTTTTCCGATGATGGCGGAATTTGTGCAGATACCAATGCTTCTAAAAAGGATATCAAGCAGCACCGGCTCGGCGCAGAATATCACCGAATCAAAGCTGCCGTTGCGACAACCTTTTTCCATCTCTCCTGCCACATACTTTGAAAAACTGTTTGCCACTTGCCACTCTTTTTGGGGACTCTCAATAGGCTTAGGTATCTCACTAAGTTCGCTCGGTTCGAGCAGGTCAGCTCTTTTTGTCATAATAGTTGGCCGTCTGAATTCTCTAAAAAACTTAATTCCATCGTCTGGACTAAAGGTAAAGACCCTTCCTCCCCGAAGATTCAAGCAAACGACCCATGTAGATGAGGTAGCCATAGCGCCGCTCCCATTTGTCAGGCTGCAAACCTTGCACCTGTTAATCGTCGTTTACTGAATCCATCCGCCTATGGGAGTCCGCTTGTGCGGCCGTCAGGACCAAAAATAATTTGCTGAACTTATTTGTTCTGCTAGAGTGTCGGCATGCAGCAATTAGTGAAAGTTCTTCAAAAACTAGACGGTGCAATTGCTCGTCTTGAAGCAGCTGCCCTAATTGTAATTCTCAGCACAATGATGCTCGTAGCTTTCGCTCAAGTTGTTCTGAGAAACTTCTTTTCTACTGCCCTTTCCTGGGGAGACGGATTAACAAGAGCTCTCGTTTTATGGGCCGGCTTTATCGGAGCGTCGCTTGCTGTAAATCAAGGCCGCTACATTAACATTGATGTAATTTCTCGGTTACTTCCCCCAAAACAGAGGCGTTTTGTTCGGTATCTCATCTACATATTTGCCATCACCGTTTGTTTCTTATTGGGCTTAGCTGCAGTCAACTTTGTTGAAACAGAAAAAGTTGCAGGCACAGAGTATTCGATTGGCATTCAGAGCTGGCTCGTTGAACTGGTCATACCCATAGTATTTTTCTTTTTATCTCTAAGATTCTTGCTGAAATTTACGTTGCTCCTAAGCGGCGGAGAGTTGGAGAAACAAGAATGGGAGCGTTGATCGCCGTACTGATAGTAGGCTTGGCCCTACTTGGTGCTCCTTTGTTTACTGTGTTCGGGGCAAGTGCTCTTGCTTTGTTTTATTCTGAAAACGTCGATCTCTCTGCCGTGATCGTTGAAATGTACCGCATTTCGACTTTACCAATGCTGATAACAATCCCTTTGTTCACTTTTGCAGGATATTTATTAGCCGAGAGTCGATCACCCCAGAGGATTGTAAGATTCAGCCAAGCTTTAGTGGGTTGGATGCCGGGCGGCATAGCAATCGTCGCTCTAGTCGTTTGTGCTTTTTTTACCGCCTTCACCGGGGCTTCAGGCGTAACAATCATCGCAATAGGTGGCCTTCTCCTCCCCGTCTTGAAAGCCGATGGCTATAAAGACAAATTTACGATGGGACTATTAACGACCTCAGGGAGTATCGGTCTGCTTTTTCCACCAAGCTTACCCATCATTATATATGGTCTGGTCGCTAACGTTAGTATCGACAAGCTTTTTGTAGCAGGCCTCCTGCCCGGCTTGCTTATTGTCACGATAGTAAGCCTGTACTGCATAAGAAATGCTCGCAAAGGGAATGTAAAAAGACATCCATTTTCATTGAAGGAATTAGCCATAGCCACTCGTGGCATCATTTGGGAGATCCCTCTCCCGATCATCGTTATTGGCGGTATATATAGCGGCTTCTTCACGGCCACCGAAGCTGCTGCAATCACTGCTTTCTATGCCTTTGTCGTTGAGGTTTTTATTTATAAAGATCTTCACCTTACTCGCGACTTACCAAGAGTGATGGTTGAGAGCATGGTATTAGTGGGCGGCATCCTTATAATACTGGGCACCGTTCTCGGCTTCACCAACTATATTGTAGATGCCCAGATCCCGATCAAAGCTCTCGAACTGATACGCAACTACATGTCCAATAAGTTTCTTTTCTTGGCTTTACTGAATGTTGTGCTGCTCATCGGGGGCTGCCTCCTTGACATGCTTTCGGCGATCATGCTTGTCCCGTTAGTTCTGCCAATTGCAAAAGAGTTCGGCGTTGATCCAATACATCTTGGAATTATTTATCTTGCCAATCTTGAAATCGGTTACAGTACGCCGCCTGCCGGACTCAATCTTTTTATCGCTAGTTTCAGATTCAAAAAACCGATTATCAGTCTTTATGGAGCTTCGCTGCCGTTTCTTGTATTCTACGTCTTCGCATTGGGGATTATCACTTACTTCCCCGATCTAAGTTTGATTTTACTTCGCTACTTCGGCAGCAACTAAAAAGCCTCTTGCAAAGCCATAAATTAGGACGATAGTGGGATCTTATGAGGCTAATACATCCACTGTTTACCGTCGTCCTCGTATTCGTATGTAGCTGTTCATTAAACAAATTTACAGCTAACACCACAGCAAACCTTTTCGTTGAGGCTTCCGAAACGTTCAACCAAGAACATGACCTTACGCTGGCAAAAGAATCAATGCCCGCTAATCTGAAAATGATAGAGGGTTTACAAAAAGTTTCGCCAGAGAATCAGACGATCTTAACAATGCTGGCAAAAGGTTATTGCTCTTACTCTTTTGCGTTTCTTGAAGATAACGAAAAGCCCGGTGATTTAGACCGCGCAAAATCATTGTATGTCCGAGGCTACAAGTATGGTCTTAACGCTCTTGATGAAGATGTAAAAAAATCAACTGCAGCGAGCCTCCAAGAAATGGAAAAAACAATTAAAGAAGTAAGCGGTGATGAAAACGTAGCATCGCTTTTCTGGACCGCCTACTGCATTTCGAGTTGGATAAATTTGAGTAAAAATGACGTTTCGGCGATCGCCGAGTTGTCGAGAGCTGAATTAATGATGCGACAAGTTTTAAAAGAAGAAGAAGAATTCTATTACGGAAGTGCTCATTTGTTTTTTGGCGTATATTATGGATCAAGACCGAAAATGCTCGGTGGAGATCCTCTCAAAGCGAAAGAGCATCTTGAAAAAGCCATAATGATTTCAAATGGCAAATTTCTTTTGTCAAAACTTTATTTTGCTCAATTCTACGCGGTTCCAACGCAGCAAGAAGAACTGTTCGAACGGACGCTGAAAGAAATTCTTGAGGCGCCGATTGATCTTTTGCCGGAAGAAAGACTAGCTAATCAGGTTGCGAAGAAACGGGCACTAAAGCTATTAAATATCAAAAATAGATTGTTTTAACTAAGAGGAAATAAAATGAAATTCTCTCTCTTTATATTGCTTTCACTATTAGTAGGATCACAGGCTTACGCTTCTACGGTAATTAAATTCGCAACAGTGGCACCTGAAGGATCAAGTTGGATGGACGTACTTAAAGAAGCGGGAAACAAGATCAAAGATCAAACCAAGGGACGAGTGGAGTTTAGGTATTATCCCGGAGGAATAGCGGGTGACGAGCCGGATGTTTTAAGAAAAATGCGCGCCGGACAGTACCATGGCGCGGGGTTCACAGGCGTAGGACTTGGCGAAATCCTTCCAGAACTTCGGATAATGGAATTGCCCTTCTTTTTTAAAAATCTCGCGGAAATCGACTATATAAAAGAAAAAATAACACCTGAATTCAAGAACAAGTTTAACGGCAAAGGTTACGTATTTTTAGGATGGGCGGAGCCGGGACTCGTCTATTTGTTTGCACAAAAGCCAATAAAAAGCGCCAGTGATATGACTGGCGTTAAACTTTGGGCCTGGGAAGGTGATCCGCTTGCCGATGCGATGATCAAAGCATTTAAAGTTACTCCGGTTCATATCTCCCTTCCGGATGTGCTTATGGCTCTTCAAACGGGGATGTTAACAGCCGTGTACGCTCCTCCAATGGCGGCAATGGCGTTACAATGGCACACGAAGGTCAAGTACATGATGAATGAGCCGCTTACTAACTCCACGGGCGGGGCACTTGTAACCAAGAAGCAATGGGACAAGATTTCGGCAGAAGACCAGGCAACGGTAATGTCAGTTTTCAAAAGCTCCCTGGATGAGCTTACGATCGCCACAAGAAAACAGAATGTCGAGTCCATTGATAAGTTTAAGGAACTTGGAATCAAGATTGATTCATTAAGCAAGCTTGGGTTTCAGGAAATGACCGCAGCAGCCGCAGAGATCAGGCCTCAACTCGTCGGGAAGCTCTACTCGGCCGATTTGCTCAAGCGAGTCGAATCGCTTCTTTCTGATTTAAGGAAAAACAAGAAATCCAAGTAAAATGTTTATTAAAGAAAGCAGTTTTTGTAATATTTCTACTGATACTAATTGATTAAGGCTGGAGAAAAATTTTGTTCCTTACAGTAACAAAGCTTTTGGGCGGTTTAGGCTTGTTCATCTATGGCATGACCGTAATGAGCAGTGAATTGCAGAAAACAGCCGGACACAAACTTCGGGCGCTACTTTATAAACTGACAACAAACAGAGTTTCGGGTCTTACGATAGGAAGTTTTTTAGGATTTCTGATCCATAGCGGTGCAACTATGGTGATGGTTGTAGGCTTCACAAATGCCGGCCTGCTGAGCCTTCATCAATCTATTGCAGTAATGCTTGGCGCTAATCTCGGCACCACCCTCTCCATGCAAGTTGTGGCTTTCAACATCTCCCAATTTGCTTATGTGGCTATATTTTTGGGTCTCCTCGGTTATCTGTCTTTTAAAGCCGAAAGGGTTAAGCATCTTTCACTTGTTCTTTTTGGCTTTGGTCTACTTTTTCTAGGCATGGACATAATGACCGAAGCCGTAAGACCGCTGAAAGACATGGGCTATTTTGAAACATTGCTGAAATACGCCAATGCGACAAGTGCCATCGGAATGCTTTCAGGCCTGCTGCTTTCAGCAGTATTTACAACAGTCGTACAAAGCAGTGGCGCTACAATCGGTATTCTTTTTGCTTTAAGCACTGCCGGCGTTTTTACTTCCTTAGATCAGGTGTTCCCGTTAATAATCGGGGCTCACATCGGCACCTGTACTACCGCTTTGTTTGGTTGTATCGGCACACAAGTTACGGCAAAACGCTCCGCAATTTCCCATTTAGTCTTTAATGTAGCAGGCGGATTGCTGGCAATCGCAATGTACAAGGTTTATGAATACCTAATTCCACTCACTTCTGCTGATCTCTCTCGGCAGATCGCAAATACTCATACGCTTGTTCAACTTGTTAATGCCCTTTTATTTCTGCCTTTTTCAAACCGTTATGCCGATCTTATCGTAAGAGTAACGCCTTCAAAATCCAAAGAACCTGAGAAAACGCATCTTGAAGATTCCCTGTTGATAACACCGGAAAAGGCTATCCTAGCCGCACTTCTCGAGCTGCAAAGAATGTCAGGCGTGGCGCGTGAGATGTTTCAGTCTACAATGCGAGGATTTTTGGAATTAAAGCCTGAAATTTTTTATCATGTAAAACGAAGCGAAGAAGCGTTAGACGCATTGAAGGACGCATTAGGGGCTTACCTTTTAGCCCTGGCTGAACGAAATCTTTCACGACGTCAGTCAATAATTATTCAATATCTCATGTCAGCAACTAGCGATCTTGAGCGAATTGGGGACCATGTTGAAAGCATTGCTGAACTGACGAATGAAAAGATAAGAAAAAACATCTGGTTTGAAGAAGATCTGGTATTAGACCTAATTGAACTATATAAAAAATCAGATGGCATTCTCGCGCTGATAGTTAAATCTTTTGAGCCTTCATTTTACGACGCACCGTCTGATTTGGCAGCCCAAATTTTACAGTTGCGGAATGAATACGTAGCGCTAAGTCTGAAGATAAAGCAAACTCACAACAACCGAATCCTGGAAAAGAGAGAGAACCCTCTGAACGGCATCTTCTACCATAGATTCATCATCTGCTTTGATAAGCTGGTAAAACACTCAAAAACGATCGCCCTCGTTGAAAAAGAACGCTTCTTCTTCATCAAGAAACATAAACTCGATAAAAAAAGCGAAAAACGCGAACCAAACGAGAAAATCAAGCATCCTACAATTGCTTATGACTCGAAGATTTTCGACGAGTAACTATTTCACGAGCTTTTGCTGCCTGCTCGGCCATTATATCGTCGGCTGATTTTGACGCTCCTTCCCTTGCTCAGTTTCACGAATTCCATAATATCGAAGGGAAAGATTTACGACAGCCATAATCAGGGGTGGATATGAAAAGCCTTTTTGTTTTTTCGGTGCTTCTTACTGCTTCAAACGCGTTTGCGTCAGAAATGAAGCCTATCGAGAGCTATTTAATCGACTACTATCGCCAGGTTTTCAAAAGTGCGACATTCAAAACTGAACATTCCATTCCTGATCCCATTACCGAAGGTAACATTAACGCTTCCTATCTAAAAATTTACGATTCAGCAGCTCAGTTGCTGGGATATATTCGTGAAGTATCGACTACGACAGGCTGTAATCAGATTTGTAAACCCCTCGATTTTACTCTTACCTTTACTCCCAACTTTGAGTTCAAGAAACTCCTGCTGCGGGAGCCTTTGACAAAACTAGATCATGAAGACTTTTCCGAAAACGATTATGCAAAACTTGACGCTATCTTAATCGACAATCCTAAGAGTTTTGGGCAGGCGACTAATCCATTAGATTTAGTTGATGCTGTAACACGAGCTACAAAACCCGCATTTACCGCTGATGTAGTTCCTACTGCAGCTTTGACAAGTTTTAGGATATATCAATACGAAAAACAAACGATCCAGCATCTTTCTGAAGGTCATACAAAATTTATCGCAACAGAAACGCCCCAAGAGGCTCCGGCTTTTATACTGCCCGATCTAAACGGCCTTGACGTAGTTTTCGATTACAAATCAGACGTTTCCGGATTCAAAGGAAAGGTAACGGTTTTGCTTTTCTTTGCCTCCTGGTGTCCGGACTGTAAAAAGGAACTCCCTCACTTTCAAAAACTTTTTGACAAATATCGAAATCATAAACAGGTAAATTTTACCGGAGTTCGCACGTGGCGCAATCGTGAATCTGAAGACATCAAAAAATTCATAGAAAGAATGGGTGTTCAGTTTCAAGTGCTTTCAGATACCCCAAAAGAACAACCACCATACAGTAGAGTCGCAAAACTCTATGATCTAAAATGGGTACCGACGGTTTTTATTATTGATAAGAACGGTAAAATCCGTCACTCACCACAAGGGACTGATTTTGCTAATTACATCCACAAAATGTCTGCCCTGATCGACCCATTGGTTGAGGAATAATTGTACCTCAGTAAATTTGCCTGTCTCAGTAGCTTACTACTAGCAGCAACAGTAACTGCCAATGAGTCCACAGCTTTTACAAATTTCGAATTTAAAGCGATCGGGACAACAATACGAATAACTTATCCCGTTCGTGATCTAAAACTGGAAAGCCAAATTCGATCGTTTTTTGAAGAACTGGAAGCTCAAGCAAGTCTGTATAGAAGCGATAGCAGACTCAGCCTAATCAATAACTCAAAAGCAGGAGAGCGGGTGGAGGTCTCTTCTGTTCTCTGTAATTTACTTACTGAGGGCATCCGCTTAACTGAGAAAACTGATGGACGTTTTGACATCACCTATAAAAATCATTCGGTGAAAACAATTGGCGTAGATTGCGCCAACGACCGCAAAAAATACTTTATCTGGCGCAAACAATCGGGAACGTTGATCGACCTTAACGCTATTGCCGCAGGTTTCGCAGCAGATCGAGTGGGTGAGTTCTTAAAGTCCAGCGGTATCAACGACTTTCTTATAGACGCCGGAGGAGAGATATTGGCGTGCGGACAAAAAGCAGGAAAACCTTGGACAGTAGCAATTGAGGATCCACAAAGTACCGATAAGTTTCTAAAAAAAATACAATTTAAGGACCGCCATTGTCACGCGGTTAGTACTTCTGGGGACTATAGGAGATACATCGTGAAAGACGGAAAGCGCGTTTCATTCATAACCAATCCAAAATCTGGTAAATCGGTAACAAACGCGCGACTTGTAACGGTAATAGCAAAGACCGCGACAGAAGCGGACGCTCTCTCAACGGCGATTTCCGTAGCCGTAAATGATCATCAATACATAGAAAAGCTAAAGAAGCGTTTTGGCTTAAAAATATACACGGTCACCGGAGACAAGTTCGTTTTCAAAGAATTCGAATAATAATTACTTTAAAACTCAAATCTACTGCTGGGAATCGTGCTTTTTCTTTGTCTCAGTTATATCCGTAGAAATTTCTTCTTTAAGATTCTGAAGCTTCCTCGCAAATTCACCTATCATTCGGCCAGCTGTAGGAAGACGTTTAGGGCCGAGAAAAACGAAGACAAGAAAAAGGACGATAAGTAACTCGCTGGGTCCTATTCCGAACACAAATTTTCTCCCTGTTTCAAAGGTGCGCGAACAAACAAAACTAAAGCAATAGCTCCAATTTCAAAAAGTACCACCAAAGGCACCCAAAGTAACATCATTGTGATAGCATCGGTAGTTGGTGTAACTACCATGGCAAAAATACCGAAGCCTACGTACGCATAACGCCTTAACTCGCTCAAAATGCGTCTATTAACTATTCCGAGAGTTCCTAAAATAATAATAAGATTTGGAAGCTGAAAAATGAAGCCAAGGAGAACTAAGACGCTACTTGATAAATGCAGATACTGTTTCAGGCCAAGCGCCGGCTCAACATTCTTGACTCCCATATTCATCAATGTTTTTAGAGCAAAGGGAAATACTAAAAAATTGCCGAAAAGCACACCGGCGTAGAACAACAAAAACCCAACAACGACAAAAGGACGCACCATTTTTTTCTCTGCATCGGTTAATGCAGGTCTGACAAATTTCCAAACTTGCCAAAGCCAAAACGGGGCCGAAACGATAATTGCGGTCCAAAAAGCTACCTGAAACTCGGAGACCACTTTATCGAAAACACTTAAATAAATAATTTTTCCGCCGTCGCCCAACTCGTGTCTAAGCGGTCTTAACAGGAGTTCCGTAACGTAATTACTTACGGCTAAACAACCAATAAAGGCTGTCGTCAGGATTAGAAGAATCCTGATAAACATGGCTCTAAGCGCTTCCAGATGATCGGTCACCGTCATGTTTGGCATAGCTTGTCGCTATTTTTGTATTTCGTCAGTGTTGTTTGACTCGCCCTTTTTTTTATCGGCCGACAAACCTTTTTGAAAATTTCGAATTCCCTGAGCCAAAGCAGTCCCAATAGTCGGCAATCTTTTTGCGCCGAACAAGAGCAAAACCAACGCACCAATAATCAATAACTCGCTAAGACCTAATCCAAACATACTGAACTCCTAACTTACCTAGATTTATGAAACCCCTCGTACAACCCCATCGCCTTTTGTCCATGACAGCTGGCACAAAATGAGTATACCGAAGCATCCCGCCGCAAGTAGTAATCTTTAGCTGTCGTTGAATGCGGATCATGGCAAGTGTTACAAACTATTTTGTTTCCGTCCAGAGAGACCTTGGCGGCCCGTCCGCTCTCGACTACCGTCGCAACACTGGCATGATCTACTGTTTTAGCCTTATGGCACTTGGTACAAAGCTCAGGGCCTCCGGTATGAACCAGCTTTTTAGCCCCCGAATGCATCTTATGACACTGGGAGCAAGAATTCAGCGATGCATTCAAATTCATGTGATTGTGCTGTGGGTCCGACTTCTCTTCGTGACATGTCTCACAAAGTTGGCTGTACGGCTTTCTTAAGAATTTGGGCAGTTTTCCATCCTTCCCTATTTCTCCCAACAGCCCGGCCTTACTCGATACTTTCGTATAGTTGTGCTCACCATGACAGGTGATACACGCTACAATTTTTCCGTACTGAACAGGAAGGTCGATTTTCTTTTTTATCTCAATCTCAATCGGATGATGACTTCCTACCTGATCCGCGGAGACGGAAATGGTCACGGAAAATAGAAAGAACAAAATAGCCAAAAACCATTTCATGGTAAATTCTCCCATTTGTGGCAATCATTGCAGTCACGTTCGACCATAGCATCGGGCAGCCACTGCTCAATAAATTCTGGCGGCAAATCCAACGTTCCATTTCTCAAAAGCAATTTTGACGGCTTGTGAGGTTTGAGATTCGGACGAAACGTTACTTGCTGCGGCAGCCTGGCTCGATGCGCTCGATGGCACGTTAGGCAATCAATCTTACTCCTTGTACCGACTCTCGAAGTGAATTCTTTGCCCAAATGATTAACAAGACCGCTATGAGGCAACCTCTGGTGGCAACTGCGGCAAGCTTCGTTAGGATTGACGAACTTGAGTCCAACTCCTTTTTTCTCTGAATACGAGTGGCAGGTCAGACAATCCCCCATAATGCCAACCATGCTTGACTTAAGCACTATTGATGCAGAACCATGCGGATCGTAACGTTTTACGTTTATCGCTTCTTTAGACAGCTTCTCTTCCGCCACGCAAATGTCTGCAAAAACTGTCATCGCAAAAAGAACCACCGCCCCGCGTATCATTTGCGCCTCCTCGAATGACAATCCGAACAGAATTGTTTCGACTGATGGCAAACAATGCATGATTGTGGCCTTCGCCTGGCCTCCAAAGAATGAGTTAAGCGGAAATTTCCCCTGTGTACTCTCCGTTTAAGATTGTCATGGCGTAAATGACAATCAGAACATTCATTTCGTTTATGACATTTTCTACATGAATCCTCATTAAACCCTGCCGGTCTGCCATGGCGCTGTCGCCAATCCAGTAGATGGTCCCGTGGTGCTAGTTTTCTCGCGTCAGAATGACATAATTCGCACTGATTAGGGATCGGCACTGAAATGTTCTCAAGGTGACAACGATGGCAAGTATCTTTCCAAGGTGCCACGTAGTTTTTAGTTACGTTTGGTCCATGTGGACTTTTCTCTGTAGGTTTAACCGAGAACAAATGACAGTCCTGACAACTTACTCCGAGCTTGTCAAAACTTGATTTATGCTTTGAATGAGAAAAAAGGTTTTTCAGCAGAGTGACCAGTATAGGTCTCTTGTCGGAGTCTTTGCCGCCAGCATAACCGTCTGAAACACCAGCAAGTATCGTGAAAACTAGTAGACTAAAAAGAGTAGTGCGTAACATACATCACTCCTCTCGCATCAAATGCATAATGATGGTTTCGCTCGACTTCAGCACGAGCCAGGAGCATCCATCGTGATTTGAGGCGGATATCTAAACCCGTCTCACCGTGATAGGCCCACCCGAATATTCCGTCAGTCTTATCAAACTTCGCAATATCTCCTCTAAGCGCATAGCTCCAGACGCGAGACAACGCATATCGAAAATCACAGCCATAATTCTGTAAATCCCCGCTCCACGAATTAATGAGGGTCACCGACGGGAAGATCTCAGCTCTATCGATACTCAAACTCATTGCAACTTGCTTTTCAGTCCCGACTTCTTTCCCCGCATGCGAAGTATAATCTGTTCTTTCAAACTTTCCGATGAATTGCAGATCATCAAACACATTCCAGAGAAGTGAGACCGATTTACTGGTTTGCGGAGACACGGAAAAAAGTCGATAGATAAAATCCTTTCTGAACGAAACAACCGGATCGGGACGAAGCCGTGAATACGATAAGGTAGTAACAAGCTTCCAATAAGAAAGCTGTAAATCAGCAAAGCTCTGATCTATGTCACCAGTTAAATCGAACTGTTTTCCGAAAAACAGCGCCGGAGATAACGGAAGCTGATGGATGTCTGTCTGAAACGCTGCACCAGCAAAGGTTTTTGAGCTGCCATCATTATTATACTTAAATGTAGGACCAAATTTTAATTGGCTCTGCCATTTCTGAAAAAATGCAGAAGCTCCTGCTATTTTGCCTCTATAGCCCTCGGTATTATAATAGTCATTGGCGCGAAAACCACCGCCAAAAACCCTCAAGCCGAAGTCCGAAGAAAAGTAATATGGCAACAAAGCACCATCTAACATTCCCGCTTCAAAATCTTCTGCGAGGAGCTGCCGACCGACCTGGATGCGGGACGGATATATGTGGCTTTCACTGAAAGCACCGTCAAAAGGAACGGTTATAAAGAATTGGTAAAGGTACGCCTTCCATTTCTGTTCATAAAAATAGTTATCGATCCCAAAATCAGCAAATGTTTCGAGACCGAACGAAGTAGTGTAGTTGACTTTCCAATCATGAAAAACCGTCAGATGCCCATCTTGATTATAATCTCGATAATAACCGCCGGAGAGCGATGTTTGAAACGACACCATCCCGTATGACAAAGGAATTGTGCCGAGACAAATGATAGCTATCCATGAATACGGTTTCATTTGTCGTAACCCAGAGGAAGCTTCTTAAATCTTCCACCAAAAATAACGGGATCTCCCTTGTATCCAAGCTTCTGAAAATCAAGATAGTCGGAACTCTGGACGTATTTATTGGACTGGCGCCCTCGATGGTAGTAACGGTCAAAATCCAAACCTTTTTCAACAAGCCCCTTGAAGCTGAATGTCTTGTTATCTTGATGACAGCGATTACAGGTGCGCTTTGCAGAATAATTGGAATGACACTGCAAGCAACCTTGAGAGAGACTTGTGTGACATTGCACGCAGGATAAAGCCATTTCTCTCGGTGTCACTTCGTGTTGAACCCCCTTAAAAAGCAGGGTGTCTGCCCATTCGAACTTACCGCTAAAAGGAAGATTAAGGGATTTGTTCCCCGCCTGGAATGCTTTGGCCCAATCTTGTGCCTGCCACATTCCGTCGGGGCCGGTTAGTTTTGGATCGAGAAATTGCTTGTTTTCCGTGTCCACCGCTCGCCGTACGCGCACTATTTCAAATGGCGTAATGCGGGAATTCGGATCTCTTATATCTCCCTCCGGCTCATTAATTTTACGTTGATGTCCCTTAACAGTAATACTCGAATTATGACGAGTAATATTGCCATCGTACCAGCGGTATTCTGCCTTATTGTTCTTCTTCCAAATCATCCCGCCGGTTTTTCCGTTAGTTGTTGCTTTTGACCAGTCCCACGAAGCAATGGTCGGTTCCCCTTTTCCATAAAGCGGTGAGTGACACGTGTTACAAACCATGTGTTCCACATGCTTGTTAAGATGATTGTCCAGTGGTCCATCTCCGTGAGGAGTTTTGCCATGGCATTGTTCGCAAGTAACCCTTCCTTCACCGAAACCCGACGTTTCGTTCATGCCAGTAATGTTATGTTTTCTAGTTTGATGGCATTCTTGACATTGAAAATCAAAGCCTCCCATATGGATATCGAGACTTCGATCAGGCTTTTTAAATGACGTTGTCAACTCTGAATAAATCGCATTTTCTCCCTGTTTATCCTGAAAGTGACACTGGCCGCAGTTTTCGCGATTCACTCGTCCCACGTTCTTAGCGACCGCAACTAAATCTGTTCCGATGATGGTGCTATCATTTGAATTTTTCTTCTTATAAGTCCCTGTCCTATCGTGACAAACAAGGCAGTCGATCTGAGTTTTATCTGATTTGTCAGATAATGCCGAGGAAGAAGCATAAGTGACGTGAAACTTATCACTTGGAACCCACTTGCCCCAATGAGCGCTGTCCATCACCTCTGCTCCAGCAGTCTCGTGGCAACGTAAACACTCTGCGGTTACTTGATTAAGCTTAGGATTTTTGGGGAGCTTGACTAGTTGCTCATGACTCGTGCCGTTTTTAGCGTGACAACCGAGACAGTCTGCGGGACCTTTTCCCATCTTGTTATGGCAACCAAGACATTGGAGATGATACGCGGCCTTTAAACCTACACGCGAAGAAACCTTGGGATTAAAAGACTCCTGATGACAGGCTGAGCAGCGTATGATCTCGCTGGAACCGGCTTTGGCAGGACGAACGTGATGACAAGCGTTGCAGTTTTTTATCCAGGACGAATGCTGAGAATGAGTGAATCGAACCGGCCGATAGTTGTCTTCCTCCTTCTTAATGATAGGACTATCGAGTAAAAAATACCGATGCTTCACGTCTTTCAAGCCAAGCTTCATATCCCAAAGACGCTTACTCCGATTGAACCGTCCTTCTTCTTTGACTTTTTCGACGAGCGGGAGCACTTCAGCCGCCCACTTCTTTGCCTTTTCTTGATCTGGCGCAAACGTGTTTGCATAAGTTGTGAGGGATACCCCGACGCTACTTGTAATTAGAACAATGGAGAAAATCATGACGTCTCCTCCAGTTTCTTTGCGCTTAAAATCGGTAAATAGGTCACTGCTAAACGGTAGATGAACATCAGTGCAGAAATAAGACCGACAGTTATTGCAATCTCTCCGACTGATGGAAAATATGAGTGTTCTGCGAATGGCGGCATGTATCCGGTGATGAAAACATTAATTCTATTCATCATCACCCCCCCGATGATCAAGCAGGCCGTAATGAACAAGCTTCTCCTTGAACTGCGTACTTTCCGGGACATCAATAAAAGCCAAGGAACTATCCCTCCGATTATCAACTCGACCAAGAAAGCATTGCTTTGAGTAGATCCTTCGAACAGATAGATATAACTGCCGCGCCAAAGCATGTCGGCAATCTTAATTAAGAGATAAATCCCCAAGGTTGCTATAGTGAATTTGGAGAGCGGACTGAGAACGTTCATTTCATCCTCCAGCTTCAATGAGCTGGTAACCAGAGTGGTTTCGAAAATCACCATCGGATAACCAACCGTAAACGCCGAAGAGAGAAACAACAGAGGGAGAACCGGTGTGTACCAAAGGGGATGCAGTTTTGTAGGAGCAATAAGCATTAGCGTGCCAAGACTTGATTGGTGCATGCAAGACAGAACGACACCCGCAATAATGAAGATCCACATAAATTTCGCGAGGCGCTTATTCAGTTCATTCAGGATAGTAATTTTTTTCCCGAATCTCTCAGCAACTGCAGGTATGAGTTCGATGTACAGAACGTGCAAGTACACCATCACGCACATTGCAACTTCGAAGAGCGCAGAGTTAAAATTTCGAAAAACAAGAGGTTTCCAAATGGCCCAGGACCGACCGACGTCAACCAAAAGCCCGAGGACTACAAACGTATAACCAAGTGCTGCCGTAAGAAGAGCTGATCGGACTACCGATTCATAGCGATGCTTGCCAAAAATATGGGCAACAGCCGACGTGGTAAAACCTCCGGCAGCCAAAGCAACTCCGGATGCAACGTCGACACCGATCCAAAGTCCCCACGGGTAGGCATTACTAAGATTTGAAACATATCCGATACCGGCTATGTATCTAGCCAATACGAATACTGCTGCAATAGCCATAAAGGCCACGAGTACGAATACGCCCGGCGTCCAAAAGGCTCTAACTATAGGTTGGGGGTGGTGAGACATTGTATTAATCCCCTTTAGGATGATCTTTTTTATCGTTTTTGCCGTGTTTGTCGGACTTCTTGTGATTCCTATGCAGAACCACGGACAAAACTCCGTAAAGCAGAATTGGTGACCACAGGTATGAAAACATTGTGTGCTGAATGGTTTCTGATGTTTGCGGTATGGGCTTTGTCGGCATTTTTAAAAATCCGACTTTTTCAAAAGCGACACTGGATAGATACATCCAAGAAGTTCCGCCAATTTCGTTTTTGCCGTAAACATGGTTGATATATTTGCCTGGTTCGGAAGCCATTCGTTCTTCAGCCAATTTTAATAGGTCTTTTCGTTTCCCGAAGGTTATCGCTTCGACTGGGCATACTGAGGCGCATGCCGGCTTTTGTCCGTTATTGATCCTGTCCGAACAAAATGTGCACTTCATTACTCTCGGGGTCAGGCCATTTGAATATTCATAAGCTGGCATCTGAAACGCGCAACCGATCATGCAGTAACGACAGCCTAAACATTTGTCCTTATCGTAATGGACGGCTCCATTCGTTTTTTTTGACATCGCTCCCGTCAAACAAGCAGAAGCGCACCCTGGATCTTGACAATGCATGCATTGAATCTTCGCGAACGTAGGTTTCAACGTTCCTCGCACATCAACTTCGCCGGGGTGAAAACTGTTTACTACCGTGAAAGCTTTGTCATCGGGTCTGCGACGCTTATCGAAAACGGTCACATCTGAAAAATATTTTTCGGGTGCCGGCAAGTTGTTTGCCTGATTGCATGCTCCCTCGCAACTGCGGCAACCTATGCATCGGGATAAATCGACAAGGCAACCGTACGGGTCTTGAGGTGCTCGGGACTTCCACGCCCGGGCTTTAACAGGAACCAAAGATGCCGTACCAAGAAGTCCTGTCCATTTTAGAAAACTTCGACGACTTATTATCATGATGCTCCATTACTCTTAAAAAACAGGCGCCAAACATTAACGACCAGAAGGAACGTCAAAATTGTCGGATATTCCTGTTTCATAAAGGTAATATCCCTCTAGTTCAAGATATTTAATGATCTACGACAAAAAAGTGGTGTCACGACAACTCCCAGCACTTTACTGGGCTCTAGCGGTTTTTCCGGGGATTCCTGTCCTGATCGTGATGGATTTATTTAGTCGAATATTGACCGAGCTGCCAGGGGCTCAGGTAGCCGCGGCGCCAGCCAAGTTCCGCGAAACTTTTGACAAATCAATCCAGACAAGCAAGAGAACATCTTTGAAGAATTTTTCTTAAATATATTGATTAGATTTATCATTGTAATTAATATTCAACAATGTTTATTGAAAAATCGATCTATCATGGTGCGAAAACGGCAATCTACAGCGCGATTTGCTTTGTTTTTGTGTTCACTGCATTCGAAAATTCTGGGTGGTCACAGAAACAATTTGGATTGGGAGTAGTTTTTGGCGAACCAACGGGCATAACTGGCAAATTATGGCTTGACCCAAAACAAGCGGTTGATGCTGGTATCTCGTTTTCGTTTAACGACTATGTTTCATTGTATGGCGATTATTTATATCACTTTGAATTCAGAAATGAGTTCAAGCCATATGTCGGTGTTGGCGGGCAGCTGTTTTTTGCGTCTGACGGGAGAGGTTCACTGAAGGAGAAAGGGTATTTTTCGGACAGCTCTTCTGTCGCGCTAGGGGTACGAATCCCTCTAGGTATTGAGTGGCTACCAGCAAAAGTACCTGTAGGGGTTTTTCTAGAGCTTGTGCCAGAAATCACAATGTTTCCAAATACAAATGGATTTCTTCAGGGTGGTATAGGAGCTCGATACTATTTTTAGGTTTTTCAGGAGGCGCTTCTCTTAAAACACGTTATATTTCTGCGAGCGTCTTGCAGTTGAACAAGTCTTTCCGTCTCGTTCCAAAGTCGTACTCGAAGCTGGTCATCAAAAACCCTTGGGTCTGGCTCTGCTACTCTCTGCCTTGAAAAGTAACGACCGGATTTTTGCGGGAGACGAGGTGCCAAAGCAAGGTGTACGCTCGTTCTCGCTCCCTCCTCGGGGGTAATTCCTCCCGTTCCGAATCCGGCACGCAGAAGTTTGGTGCTCACGCCTCCGGGATGTAGATGATATACCTCCACACCCGTTCTGGACCATCTTTCGGCAAGCTCTAAAGTAAACAAAGAAAGTGCGAGCTTCGAAGTACCATAAGCCTCGTGACCTTCGTAGAATTCTTCGCCCCGAAGGTTTTCAAAACGTAGTTTGGCATCAATGTGGAGGGTCGATGTAACATTAATGACGCGACTTGGTCGATTTTCCTTCAACAGGTTTTCGAGCAAAAGAGTCAGAAGAAACGGGGCGAGATAGTTCACCTGAAAAGTAAGTTCGTTTCCGTCTGCTGTAATCACCCTACGATCGAGGTAGACACCCGCATTGTTAATAAGAATTTGAATGTCCGCATCTTTATCACAGATCTCATCAGCCAGACGTCTTACGTCCAGAAGCGAGGAAAAATCAGCGGTCATAATATCCAGAACACGCTTGCCAGTTTGGTCGAATATCCAGTCAGCCACCGCCCAGGCCTTCTGATAGTTTCGGCCATGGATAATTACTCTTGCTCCCTTGCGAACAAGTTCCAAAGCGGTGGCTTTTCCAATTCCGTCGGTCGCTCCTGTGATTAGAACTGTTTTATCTTTGCTGAAGTTCATGTTCTTTTCGTTTTAATGAAGTGCAAATTCTGGGCAGAAAAAAAGGCCGCTCCTTTTTAAAGGGCGGCCCTTCGCGTAGGCGTGATTTTCAGCTAACGTTAGTTGCGGCCTTTAAGATAGCGAACGCAATCCATTTGCTCGCTAATGGTTTCACCGTTTCTCTTGGTAATCACTATCGTTCCTTCTGTAATTTCACCGCGGTTCATCGGGAAACGATAGCTGAAGTTCACAAATAGGTCGACTGTGTCGATGTAGCCAAGTTTCGTTCCAAAAAGGAGTTCACCCTGACGACGACTGTCGGAGTAACGAAGATCGACGTTAGCAATGTAATGAGCGCCTTCGTTACTTAAGGT
>Ga0208375_1001513_pt1 | contig 25806 bp, 27 predicted proteins | sample RifOxyD1_FD_184038 | JGI IMG/M metagenome (GOLD analysis project Ga0208375, IMG submission 184038) | Soil microbial communities from Rifle, Colorado - Rifle Oxygen_injection D1 (SPAdes) | ecosystem: Environmental > Terrestrial > Deep subsurface > Rock core/Sediment | place: Rifle, Colorado...
CCAATGCCATTCTCGCGGTTTCTCTTGCCTGCACGCGGGCAGCGGCAGCAGAAGAGGGGAAAGAGTTGTACGAGTACATCAATCTCCTTGCGGCTGTAAATCGTGATCTTTCTATTCCCCGTCCATTCATGAATATTATCAATGGCGGGAAACATGCCGACAATCACTTATCTTTTCAGGAATTCATGATTGTGCCAAAATTTAATTCAATTGCTAGAAATGTGCAGGCGGCAAGTGAAGTGTATCACGTCCTGAAGAAACTCATCCATACTAAATATGGTGCAGGTTCCACCAATGTGGGTGATGAAGGGGGATTTGCTCCAAAAATAAAAAAGACGGAAGAAGCGCTTACTATTTTGGTACGAGCGATTACGGCTGCGGGATATAAAGGAAAATGCAATCTTGCTCTGGATTGCGCGGCATCGGAATTTTTTGTACGAAATAGGTATCATGTAGACGGAAAAAAAATGACGAAGGAGCAACTGCTGGAGTATTATCTCAAACTCCTCAAAAAATATCCGATAATTTCCATTGAAGATCCTTTTGAGCAGGAAGATTTTGCAAGTTTTTCTTTGTTGCGGGAAAAGACAAGGATTCAGATTGTGGGGGATGATTTAACCGTAACGAATCCTGAGCGCATTCAAAAGGCAATTAACAAAAAAAGTTGCACGTGCCTTTTATTGAAAGTGAACCAGATTGGCACTTTGACGGAAGCTCTTGATGCGGCACGCTTGGCATCTGACAATGGCTGGAAGATCATGGTAAGCCATCGCAGCGGCGAAACCGAGGATACTTTTATTGCGGACTTGGCTGTGGGGTTAGGCTGCGGGATGATTAAGGCAGGCGCTCCCTGTAGGGGGGAACGAACGGCAAAATATAATCAGTTGTTGAGGATTGAGGAAAGGTTGAAAAAAAGGAGATGAACCCAAAGATATCAACGCTGAAAACGATAGTTTATTTAATTTGTTTCTTCTCTCTAGAAAAAACAAGATAATTTAAAGTCCTGATCTTGGTTTCGAATATTGAAAGAAGAAATATCCTGCTGCTGCAAAACTTTTATCATATTTTTTATCCGTCTTTCCTTTCTTTAAAAGTTTTGCAAGAATGTTTACTTCACCATCATAATAGTATGCTTTATCTAAACTCGCTATCCCTCCTACGGCTAGATTTGTGGTGGGTTTTCCTTCACTACCAATAAAACTTCTAAGATCGCGTTGAACCCCAGAACCTTTCAGAGATTCTAGCTTATTCTTTAATTCTTCAACTTTTTCTCCTGACAATCCTTCAGGAAAACCATATCTATCAAAAACTGATGCCTGAAAAGCGTGCGGACCGTATAACTTCATTACTTCTTCCTCGGTAAATCCAATTGAATGAGGATATTTTCGTAGGGCGGCAGGATACTTTATGATGTATTTTCTATCAGTATCAAAGTAAGACCATACTTTTCTGGCTGCCGGAGAAGCATCATACCTGTCAATGACTACTGGCGCATGTTTCAATGATGCCCACGAAAAAACTAATTCAAAAAAGAATGGGCCGAAACCAGGCAAGGCAGCGATGCGGTAGATTTCATAAGCGCCCAAATATCTCTCTCGTGGATATTTAAAACCCATCTCGCAGTAACCAATAATGGAAGAATAAATACCATTACTAGGAGAATTAACATAAATATTGAGGTCTCTGTCTTCTTTTGGGTATCTGTTGTAGTCATCCATAACACGTTTATTTCCCGACTTTACCTCTTTCCAGAATTCCTCATATGTATGCCGTTTTTCCTGAAACTTTACTTGATCATAAAGAACGATAACCGGTTCAGTACTGTTTAGATCCCTATCGATGTAGTACCCAGGACTGACTAACACCGCGAAATCTTGAAGTTGTTTGTATGCATTAAATTTGCTTTTAACTTTCTTAATTTTCTGGGCAGAATCAATCAATTCTTTCACAACACTCTCAAAAGCTAAATCTGCTTCAATAGCATCTTCTAAAAGCGTCTCTACTTTCTTTAATAAGTTTGGATCAGTATAATTATCTCGCGCTTCTCGAAGAGCTAGTTCAATTTTCCCGCCCCGTGCGCCTAATTTTTCTAAGTTAGCGTTGTACACGCTGGCTTTATCAAGAAGTTTTCGCATCGTTACACGATCGGTGCTCGATAGTTCTGTATATACTTTTTCAAAGGCTTCTGACAGTGAAGCAAAATTACGAGCACTCTTATACTCCATCCTCTCTTCACAACCAAAAATACCGGAGCGAACTTTCCTCAGAATATCATTAATTTCTTTTTTTAATTTCTCTCCACTTGCGTCTTTAGTCCTACGCACTTTGTTTAGTACATCTTTTAATTCAACAAGCTGTCTGATTATAAACCGGATTTGCTTTTTCTCAATAGATAAGATGTCCATGTACAGTGTCAAATTCCGAAGATATATAAACTTTTTTAACTGCGTCTTTAACAGTTACAAAAATAAATAAGAAATCTTTTTAATACACCCCTCTTCTCATCATTCTATGGCTGAAGAAGAATTTCTTGCGTTGTGTAAGAAGAAAGGCTATGCTGAGAAAACACTGGAGCAATTTACGAAAGCGATCACTTTTTCTAAACACATTCTTGCTGACAAAAAACGTCTTGCCGGAGATTCGTTCTTTGACCATAATCTACGTGTGGGAACAATTTTAGTGGAAAATAGAGCCGATCCGGAAATTGTCCTTGCCGGGTTATTGCATACTACGATAAAATATGTATCGCCGCAAGAAGTACAAAACACATTTGGAGAAACTATCCTTCGCCTGATACAGCAAGAGGAAGAGATTAAACGCATCAAATCGAAAAATGTGGAGATGCAGGCGGAAGGGCTGCGCAAAATTCTCTTAACTACCCTGAAAGATTTCCGGGTTATCCTCATCAAGCTTGCGGCAAAAGTGGATAATCTGAAAACGATCAAGGTTCTGCCGCCGGAAGAGCAAAAGCGCATTGCCGAAGAAGTTCTCGAGATTTATGCCCCCCTTGCCTATCGATTGGGCATGGAAAAAATAAGGGTGGAATTGGAAGACTTGGCATTTCGCGTGCTGCATCCGCAGATGTATCAAGAGATTAATGATTTTCTGGAAGAGTCCAAAGAACAGCGGGAGAAAGATATCGAGGACACCATCGTTCAGATCAAACAACTTGCGGGAGAGAAAGTTGACATTTTGAAAATCAAAGGGAGGCCTAAGCATATTTACAGCATTTATAAAAAAATGACCCAGCGGGGAGTCAAACTGCAAGAACAATATGATCTCTTGGGTATCCGCGTCATTGTTCCGACAACAAAAGAATGTTATATCTTGCTTGGTTTGCTTCATGAAACATTTCTTCCCATTGAAGGGCGGTTGAAAGACTACATTGCCAATCCTAAACCTAATTTTTATCGCTCCATTCACACGGCCTTACGATTACCCAACGGTAAAATTGCGGAAGTGCAAATACGAACACCGGAGATGGATGAATTTTCTGAAGAAGGCATCGCTGCCCATTGGCGGTACAAGGGAGTGAAGTCGGACCAATTCTTCGAGAAAAAGATTGCCTGGCTGCGCGGAATTTTAGACTTGCAGAAAGAAGATAACAAAGAATTTGTGGAAGCGGCAAAAATTGATATTTTTGGCGACAATATCAACTGCTATACCCCCAAGGGGGACGTAAAAGAATTACCACGGGAAGCTACCGTTTTAGATTTTGCCTTTCTGATCCATGAAGAAGTCGGCTGTCATGCTGTTGGTGCAAGGGTGAACGGAACATTTGTTCCGCTGAAGCACACGCTGGCCATGGGTGATGTCGTGGAAATTCTTACCAATAAAAATCAGCGGCCGCGCCGGAACTGGCTCAAGATCGTCAAGTCCAGCGGGACAAAACATAAGATTAGAAAATCCCTGCGCGAGCATGAGAAACTTCCTGCGTTCCATTTTCATACATTTAAGCCGCTCATCAAAGAAGAGCAAGGGATACTGGTGGAATCTCCTGAATTTCCTAAAGCGGCGTGTGTTCTCGCGAAGTGCTGTTTAGCCCTGCCGGGAACTGATATTACCGGTCTGGTAACCAAACGCCGCCTCATATCCGTGCATCGTGTCGAATGCCGTGTTGCCCATAAAGAAGAAGAACGCTGGGTGCCGGTCCGCTGGAAGGAAACATTTAATCAGAAAATACGATTTTACGTAGATGCAGATGAACGGAGCGGGCTGCTTGCCGATCTTTTGCATACCATCGCCGTTGCCGGGTTTGAGGTGAAAGAAGCAAAAGCAAAGCTTATGAGTTCAGATAAAGCGCAATGTTCTTTTTTAGTCGTTCCCCGTGATTTGGAACAGTTGAAAGGGCTGGTGGTAAAAGTGGGAAAAGTGAAAGGAGTGAAGAAAATATTTTTTGAATGAAATAGTGGTGATGATACATTTTTATAAACTATAAACTCCTCTTAAAAAGATATGGAAGAATCTAATAATCAGCGGGAATGGTTTATTGATTACTGGGTTTCGTACATGAAAACTCATTCTGATAAAGAGTGGAGCCGCCAGCAGAATGTTCTCATTAATTCCATGCTCAAGTCTGCAAAACAATGGTTGCGGGAAGAATATCTTAAACTAAAATCGCCTACCTTATCTTAGGCAATCTTTTTCATCATATCCACAACCCTGCTGCTATATCCCCATTCGTTGTCGTACCATGCCACAATCTTCAAGAATTTTCCATTCACTACATTGGTCAATTTTGCATCAATAATGGCGGAGTGTGGATTGTGGATTATGTCGGTAGAGACTAATTCGTCTTCTGAATATTGAATAATGCCTTTCAATTTTCCGGCTGCAGCTTTCCTGAACAGCGCATTCACTTCGTCAGGCAGAACTTCTTTCGTAGTTTCGATAGTAAAATCGGTAACACTACCATCAGCTACAGGAACTCTGAAGGCCAAGCCTCGTACTTTTCCCTGGAGTTCAGGAATGGCTTCTACGGCAGCGACATCTGCTCCCGTTGAAGTAGGAATGATGTTAATTGCTGCTGCCCTGGCACGACGTAGATTTTTATCAGGCCCGTCTACCATCTTCTGTGATGAAGTGTAGGCATGCACCGTTGTAAAAAAACAGCGTTTGATGCCGACATTATCCTGGATTACTTTCAGCACGGGAGCTACACAGTTGGTTGTACAAGAAGCGTTCGAAATAACATGGTGTTTCTTTTTGTCATAGCTATGATCATTTACGCCTAACACTAACGTTGCTGTGTTTACAGGGCATACTTTTTCTGCTTCGCATTTGCAGGGTGCAGAGATAAGCACTTTTTGTGCTCCCGCATTGAGATGTGCTGCTGCTTTGTATGGATCAGTGAATCTTCCTGTACTTTCTACCACTACATCGATTTTGAGTTTTTTCCAAGGAAGTTTAATAGGTTCTTTTTCTGCAAGCACTTGGATTTTCTTGTTGCCTACCTTAAGATGCCCATCGCCATAACTTACTTGTTCTGGAAAAACGCCATGCACAGAATCGTATTTGAGAAGATGAGCCAGAGTTTTATTATCAGTAAGATCGTTGACAGCGACAATATTTATTTTCTTGTCATTCCAGGCAGCACGGAACACCATTCTGCCTATCCTTCCAAAACCATTAATGGCAACATTGATCATGATGACACCTCTTTTTACTATCATCTGTAACATAAAGAGATATATAAAGTTTTTTAAATATAACTCAGAATTGTAAACCATGCCCACACAAATCCCCAGCACTGAAACCATCGAATTTAAACCCGCCTTCATTGAACGCTATTCCAAACTTACAGATTGGGAACAATTCAAAACCTATTCTCTTTCTTTCCTGCGGAGATCCATCCGCATCAATACTCTGGTTACAACGGTCAAAGAAACCAAAAAAACCATTGAAGAAAAAGGCTGGAAACTCGATCCCATCCCTTGGTGCAAGGAAGGATTCTGGATTTCTCATGCAGAAAGGCGGGATGTCGGTAATCTTCTTGAACATCATGTTGGAAAGATCTACGTGCAGGAAGCAGCATCCATGATCCCTCCCCTCGTTCTGAAGCCAAAACCGGGTGATCTGGTCTTGGACATGGCCGCATCACCGGGATCCAAAACCACGCAAATGGCGGCGATGATGAACAATACGGGTGTCATCATTGCCAATGATTATAAAGGGCTTAGATTGCAGTCATTGGGGATAAACTTGCAGCGGAGTTTAGTTACGAATACGATCATCACATTGATGAAAGGACAACGATTTAAAGATTTTCAGTTTGACAAGATTCTCCTTGATGCCCCCTGCTCGGGAACGGGAACAATCAGGAAAAGTCTTAAAACGATTCGGATCTGGAATGCCGGCATGATTACAAAATTGGCAAAAGAACAAAAAGAATTGATAGAAACGGCATTCAATAATCTTAAACCGGGCGGAGAAATGATTTATTCCACGTGCTCGGTAGAACCGGAAGAGAATGAAGGTGTCGTTGATTTCCTCTTGAACAAATACAAAAATGCTAAAGTGATGAAAGTCATTTTGCCCGGGTTAAAAACAAGCCCGCCGGTTCTGGAATTTGCAGGCACTTCCTATAATCCGCAAATAAAAAATAGCTTGCGCATCTGGCCGCAGGACAATGACACGGAAGGATTTTTTGTTGCTAAAATAAAGAAATTGCGTTGATCACGATTTACGCTGACTTTTTAGTTTCCACAAAGGCTTGCTCTAATTCTTCTTTTGTATAAAAATGAGGAACTTTCCCTTCATTGGCGTAGATGAACAGGGCGGTGTTGAAAATAGTATTGGCAGAACTGAAAATAACGAGTACGAGAACAAAATATAAGATAAAAATTCCCAGGAAGATCCATCCCAGCGCCGAGCTGATCCAGAGGAGGAAAAGGGCTGGAAACAAAAGAAAAAATACACCTAAGAATAATAATATTGTTTGTACAAGCCCAATTCCATAATGCTTGATGAGACTTTCTCCCCATGTTTTTCTCATTGCCGCAAAGGAACTTTTCAATGCTTTAATCGGCCCTTCTCCTTTGAGAACAATTGCCGGTACAACAAAAACGCTGACAATCGCCCAGGCCAGCCCGGTGAGCCTGATGAGAATTTTTCCAATTATGCCGAAGATCCCTTTTTTCTGCTCGGCCTGGCTTTCTAAAATATTGAGGACCAGTCCAACTGTAGCGGTGAGAAGCGACCAGCCAAGCAGCTGTTTAAAATGCTTAAATCCAGCTTTAATTCCATCCATAAATGTGGCGTTTCCCCCTTCAAATCGCGTTTTGGCAATATAAACAATACCGGCGTTAAAGAATGTAGTGACAAACGCGGTGGCAAAGTAAAATACAAAAATTCCCGCATATACAAAGATGGTTGCTTCTTCGAAAAATTGGGCAAGAAAAATAGGGAACACCAGAATAAAAAAAAGGATAACTGAAAAAATGGAACTTAAGATCGGGAACAAGAGAATCTCTTTATCGTGCTTCATCACGGCGAAGGTTCTTTTGGTAATTTCCCAGCTTCGTCGGAATTTGTTTCCAATGGAATTAATCATCTTTTCTTGAATATTGTTTTTACTTAAAAAGATTATGTAGAAAATGGGGTTTAAATATAATACAAATGATATTTTTGAAGAGGCCGGAAGAACATTTATATACTTCGTTTATTATCCTTATTCAAGATGACAATTAGAATTGTTCAAGAAAAAGATTTCGTGAAATTAGTTGGATTATATCGCTCTTTTTTTAGTGCTCATAACATCTTTCAAAAACAAAGTAAAGAAATTGTTCAATATCTTAAAGAGCAATCTCAAGAAAATGACTTAATCGTTTATGAAGAAAAGGGTTCATTAAGAGGAGCGCTTTTCTTAGTTAATTTTGGACAAAATGCAGACGGTTCACATAAATTATGGAAGTTCAGGCATTTTGCTTTTGAATCTGAAGATATCGCTTCTCAATTATTGGATGAAGCAGAAAAAAGAGTTAAAAAAGCATCCAAAACATCAAAAATTGAATTATCTATTGCTGAAACTGAGATAGGTATTAAATTTTACAAATCCAAAAATTATGAACAAGAGGGTGCTCTCTCAAACCATTATAGATGGAGTGAAACTTGTTTTATTCTTTCAAAATCTTTTTCTAAATAAGTTTTTCTTTCCTTTGATGCTTTTATTCTATGGCACTTCGTGCTTGATGTACGCAGGTTTTCAACTTTTCGGTCGAAATTTTCCAGAACTTCCTAGCTGGAAAAGAGTTCTAAAGCCATAAGGAATTATATGATATTATTATGATGAAATGAGAAAATAAGAAAAAGATACGTAGAAAATATGGCCATACTCTCTTTCAACACAATCACCTTACAACAACAATCTTTTAATATTCTGCTTCTCGCTTTGTTGCTATGTTTACCATTGCGGAATCCCAATACCTGAGTAAAATAGAGAAATATCACCCCCAGTTCTTTAAAATAATGAAGAATTCTCTTAAGATTAAGGAAGAGAAGATAGTTATTGTTACTGATAAAGGTGTAAAAGAGAACACTCTTGCGCCTATGCTTGGTTATGGCTATTACTTTGCAGCAAAAAAGAAGAAACTCTATCCCGAATTGCTTTTTCAGGATATTAAAAAAGGGTTTATGTATGCTGATGATCATATCATAGACGCTCTTTATAAATTAGAAAAAAGAAGCATTGTTATTCTTGCTGTTTCTAATAAACTGGGCAGAATTGGTACTGAAAAAAGTTTTCGCACGTTCTGTAAAGAACAAGGCCATCGTTTCCTTTCTGCGACAGGACTGGGCGATGTTTCACTTCAACAATTTGGACTTTTTATGGAAGCAATGAACATAAATTATACTCGCTTGCGGAAAAAAGGAAATGAGATCAAGAAGCAGTGGGATAAAGCGAAAGAAATCCGGGTTACGACGGAAGCAGGCACCGATATTACCTTTGATGTTTCAGGAATGGAAGCAATTGCGAATGTAGGTAAGTATCACGAATATGGGATGGGGGGAAATATGCCGTGCGGTGAAGTCTATATCGCTCCGCGGGGTTTTTATGGGGTGAATGGTACGGTTGTTATTGATGGAAGTATGAAGACAGCTGATGGAGCACTTCTCATGGAAGACCCTTTGAAGATTCATGTCAAGGAAGGTCGGGTGATCAACGTTGAAGGAAAGAATGCTCATCTGTTAGAGCAAACCTTCCAGAAGTTTGAAGATCGTGCAGAGTATCCTTACCGGGTACGTCATGTTGGTGAATTAGGCATTGGCATAAACCCAGGAGCGGTGTTAATCGGTTCTATGATCATGGATGAAAAAGTGTTAGGAACCGGGCACATTGCTATTGGCAGTAATTACTGGTTTGGCGGTGATATCAAGACGATGTATCATGGCGATCAGGTGTTTAAAAATCCAGTTTTTTATGTTGACGGGAAGAAGATGGTTGTTTAAGAAAAGCTTATTGAGAAAAGCTTAAATAGTTATTAATTGCTCTTTTCTTGATGAACTGGACCAAAATTATGTATGTTTTAATAATTGTTTTATTATACGTTCCCATGGTCTTTCTGGGAGCAAATGTATTTTTCCCTGAATATACTGGTGCGAATGCCCATTATTCAGGCCTTTATGTTGATTGTTATGGAAAATATCCGTATCCTGTTGAAGTCGATAAGTTATCTGTTGCTGAGCGTACGGTAATCGATGAAAATCAACGCCAATGCCAGGAAGAATTTCAAAAAGAGCAAGAGATATTTGAGCAAGCAAAGTTATCCTATGAAGGAATAAAATATGTTTTCATTTCTTTGTTTAATTTAGTTATATTATTATTGGCTCTATTTTTACCAAAATTGCAGAATAATGTCACTATGGGTTTGTTTTTGGGGAGTATTGTCTCGACGTTTGGTGCAACCGTTCGCTTTTTTGACACCAAAAGCAAAATTGGTTTTGTCATTCTAGTAATCACTTTCTTTGCCATGTTGTATTTTATTAACAGAAAAAAAGATAAATTTTTGGATTGGGGTAAAGGGAAGAAGAAATAAACCTGATTCTTTCATCTCTCTCGTATTTCTTCTTTCTCAACATGCACGATCTTGGAAGGGCTTCCTTCCTTAGGCCCTTCATAGATCATGAATTCCACGCCTTTCTCAATTTCCGGATCGAGATCCTCAATACTGGTCATGAATGGCTGTCCTGTCTTGTTGGCAGAGGTTGTGATAATTGGCACGGCACTTTTCTCTACAATTTTGCCAAACCAATGATCGGGATACCGAATGCCAATAAAGTCGGTTTCAGGAATAACGCTTTTGGCGACAGCGGAAGTGTCCTTTAATTGCAAAATGAAGGTATAAGGGCCCGGTAATTCTTGTAACCATTTTTTAACTTTTGACGTGATAAGGCAATTTTCATGCACCCATTCTAAGGACGGCACCCAAATAGAGAACGGAGCAGCAGGTCTTTGTTTTAAAGCTCTGATTTTCCGTACCGCTTTTTCGTTTAGGGCGTTGCAGCCGAGTCCATAGATGGTGTCGGTGGGATGGATAAACAAAACACCTTCTCTGATCTTCTGAATGATTTCATCCTGACGAAGGCGGGATTCTGTCTGTGTCAATATTTCCATGATAAAGAAAGAAAAAAAGGAACGGTTTAAATAGTTTGCGAACCTTGTTTTAAATATCTTATAGCGGTCTTACCGTTCCTTTTTCTGAGGTGTGTTGGTGGTGTTTAGGTGATGGCTATTTAATAGTCGTCAAGGAAGGTTTGTTTTTGCACAGAAGTATGCGCTAAACCCTGATCGTTGTACTTTTCTAACAATATTAAGATCCTTTCTTTCATGTTCATTGTAACCAACCTCCGCTTAATTGAAAATCAAATAAATCTTCTTTTGCTACTATTGTTCTCTGCGTTAAATCCTGAATCTGTTCTTCAAATAATCTTTTAATGGTGGTCGTGGTAAGATCAACCATGGGCATCACCTCCATGGTAATCTTAAGAGAAGAAGTTGTTTATATAGTCTAGCCGGACCTGACCAGTTGTCCAGTGGCTTATAAAGTAATTTCTCTAAGCGTAAAATTTTCGAGAATAAGATGATATTCTACTGGACAAGGTAATGGGAAGATAACTTTAAATATCAAAAGAAAATAAGAATAATCAGAGGGAGAACGATGCCTACAGCAGATGAAATGAAGTTACATTATGAAGCGCAATCACCAGCAGATGAATCTCCACAGCAGGAATGGAAATATCTCCATCCACACCGCGAAGCAGCGGCTGGAGAAAGCCATTATCGAAAGATGTTTCATTCTGAATTGGCACTTATTTCCTTTGTCTGTAGTATTCTTGGCTTGCTTCTTCCTCCGTTTAGCACGCTGGCTATTGTCTTGGGGATCGGCGGCCTGATGCAAATTCATAGAGAAGGAATGAAAGGAAAATGGCTGGCGATTGCCGGCATCCTCCTCGGTTTTGTGGGAATATTTATTCTTATAATTCTTATCATGAGTCTTGTTTCATTTATTCAGAACTTTCTAGCCACGCTACCACTAAATGACATAGGGTCGTTTCTGCCATAATTTTTATAAGACTATTATCAAATTAATAGAATTTAAAACTAATAGATATAATTTGAGCAATATAAGCTACTATACTTTAATACGCTAAAAAAACAACAATCCTAAATCAAAACACCATTCACCGCAGCTTCTTGTCCAGGCCTGCTGGTAACTCGCGCTTTTCCCAATTTCGTTTCCACAACAGCCCCTTTGGTGATAATGTTACGCCGTACCAAGTGTGGATTAGCTAGGTTTTCAATAACATTGACAATTTCTGTTTTAACGGTCTTTCCTTGCGCATTGGCAACATTAATCTGATTCGTAGAAAGAATATATTGCTTATGATCCCCGCCGAGGGTGCGTTTTGTGCGGACAATTCGCTCTTCAGCTAGTTTCGTGTTCGCACTATAGCCAGCGAGTTCGTATTTCCGTTTTGTTCTGTCTTGATGGTATCGTCCTCCGGATGCTTTTCTCCGGGATTTTTGTTGTGTTCGGGCCATTTTATATCTTAAATTAAGCTTTGTTTTTTAAAGTTTTCTTCTTTCCATTGAATATTTGCTCTTTTAGCTTTCCTTTACCGTTCCAATCCAAGGCGTGTTCCAAGACCTCTTCAATGCGGGTGACGGGAAAAATGGTCACTTTTTCCAGCTTTTCTTTTTCAATAACGATATCTTGGATGTTGGCACGAGGAACAATAATGGTTTTAATTCCGGCATCGATTGCCGCTTCCACTTTTGAGGAAACGCCTCCCACAGGAAGAACCTCACCCCGAACAGAGAGGGAGCCGGTCATGGCCACGTCCTGCTTGACAGGAATTTCTTTCAATGCGGAGATGATTGATGTGGCAACGGCGATGGAAGCAGAATCACCCTCAACTCCCTCGTGGGTTTGCAGGAACTGAACATAGATATCTCGTGTTTCTTTAATATCTTCGCCAAAATATTTCATGATAATTGCCGATACATTCTTCACTGCTTCTTTGGCAATATCTCCTAACTTTCCCGTGGCAATAATTTCTGATTTCTTTCCGCCGACAGTTACTTCAGATTCAATGGGCAGCAATATTCCCGAATAGGCCGAGCCACCGCCAATGACTGCCAAACCGTTCACTCTTCCTATTTGTTTGCCCGTGGTCATGATCACTTCATATTCTTTTTTCCGTTCAATGTATTCATCGGCAATTTGCTGTTCCAAAGGACGGGCCAGTACTTTCGCATTCTTAACGTGCGTTTTCCCAACAGATTCTGCTTTCTCTTCTCTCGCGAGGTCGCCTGCAGCCCGCACTAAACCACCTAAGCCACGCAGATGCAAGGTAAGATGCCCTTTCCGGTTTGCTCTTCGCCGTGCTTCTTCAATAATGGCATTGATACCGGTGAGGTCAAAATGAGGAATTTTCCCATTTTCTTTCTTGACTTCCTGGGCGACAAATCGCGCTATTTTTAGTCTGTTTTCCTTTGTATCATGCATGGTTTCATTCATGTAGACTTCATATCCATATCCCCGAATTCGCGAGCGCAGTGCCGGATGCATGTTCTTAATTGATTCTAAGTTTCCTGCTGCAACCAAGACAAAGTCACAGGGCACAGGTTCCGTTCGCACCATTGCTCCGGCGGATCGTTCGGACTGGCCGGTAATGGGAAATTTTTTCTCCTGCAAGGCTGACAAGAGCTCATGTTGCGTTCGTGGGTGCAGTGTGGCAATTTCATCGATAAACAATACTCCCAAATGTGCTTTATGGATCATTCCCGCCACGACCCGCTGGTTTGCGGGAGTTCCCAAGCCGCCTGATTGAAAAGGATCATGAAGCACGTCACCTAACAACGCTCCTGCATGCGCGCCTGTGGCGTCATAAAACGGCGCTTGTTTTCTCCCAAAATTGTCTACAATGAGTTTTCCCGTAATAATTGCTCCCTGCTTAAACATCCTCGGCCCCATGCTGAGCATGATCGCAAATGCCGCTAGAAATAACATACCACCTAAAAAAAACGCTGTAAACATCAAATCTGACTTATAGTGGTTACGTACCCACCACGGGGCGATAAATGTGAGAATAGCCACAATAAACAGCAGGAAATTATTGTTTTTCAACATCTGCTTGGTGTTTAGCTGCTGCTGTGCAACTTCATCCCTGCCTTTCCCCGCAGCTGTTTCTTTAATGGATGGATTATTTTCATCATTGGGGTTGGGCACGGCTAAAATATCTTTTAATTCCGAGCGGGGAAGGAGTTCTGCAAGCGCTACTCCGAGCATGCTTTTTCCCGTTCCTGGTTCACCAATTAAAAAGACATGCCGCCGCTGCTGCGCTGCTTTTTTGATTATATTTACAGCGCTGTCCTGGCCGATAACCTGATCAATGATATGTTCCGGAACAGGTATATTTTTCGTGGTTTTCATAGGTTAAAAGAGCGGGTAAGAAACATCTTCACTTCAAAGATATTGTTCTAGTCTGTATTTAAAAAGGTTTTGGATTTAAAAAAAGAAAATCAACGGGGCAATTTTTCTCACTATTTTGCCTTGTTTTTGAGAAGTGTAACCTTAATTTCAGCAAAGGCTTTTGGTTGTTCCATGATAACTTTATGCTGGTTTTCTAAATGGAGTAAAGGGATGAACGTATATACTTTTTCTTCTTTTCCCGCTCGCGGGGGAAGCAGTTTGCTAAACATAACTTCTTTTGTTTTTTCTTTGTCTGTATAATATATTAGCTTATGATACACATCACGGATCACATCCATGATATCCATTTTTCTCTGCGGCATCTGGTACTTAACCGGTTTTATCTTGGCGAGGATTCGTTTTTTGGACTGCATGGCCCTCTGCAGGGCATCGACAAGATCACTAATAGATACTTTCCTGTTCCGCGGCTGTGGATTTCGGGGGATCAGCTGGTAGGTCTCTTTATCCCGCTTCCGGAGAGACCCTTCTTCGCCGTCACCTAATTCATCGTCTATCCCTTCCTCGGTCTGATGAATTAATGCGTCCAGTTTTGAAAAGTCATTATCGATAAGGTGCGTTGATTTTATTTTCAGGAGAATGGCTGCTGCTAGGAGGATTTTTCCTGAGATTTTAAGATCATGTTCCTGCATCTGCCGGATGACTTGGATATATTTCTGCGCAAGAAGGCTTATATTGATATCCCAGGGATCCATCTGTTCCGTCTTTACCAGATCATAAAGAATTGTTTTCCAGCTGATCTCTTCCTCTTTCAGGAGCAAGTCAAATATTTGCTGTTGCATCTTCTGAGAAAATAGTTTATTGTTTTTAAAAGGTTTGGTTTTTACTGAAGACCAGCTGTTTTTCCCCTACAAATAGAAAAATAAAATGTTGGGGATTTTAAAAAGCATATGGACGGCGGCCGTAAAAAATATAAGTCTCTTAAGATAAGGAGAAAAGAAGATTGTGACTATTATATAAAAAAATGAAATTGGAATACGACAAAGAAGTTGATGCAGCGTACATTTACTTAGAGTATCCGCTAAAGGAAAGGGAAGCAAAAAAAACCATTCAGTTAAACGATAATATCATTCTTGATTTTGATGAGAATAATAAACTTCTCGGCGTTGAAATTCTTGATGCCAGTAAAATTCTCAAAAAAGAAGTTCTTCTCGAAGCGCAGGCAGTTTAATATTTTTTATCAAACTCCAAGATAGTCAAGGATAAGATTCGTTGATTCTATTATCCTCTCATCTCGCATCCTCAAATCTGGTTCAAATGGCTTTCCTGTGAGATGCTGGAGCCCTTGAATATACCGAACAGCAATCTCTACAGATTGTTCCGTTGTGAATTTTTGTCCTTGTTCTTTAATCATTCCTCGGGCAAATTCTTTCGAAAAGGAAACTGGTTTTCCGTCATGATACAGGATGGATCCATCGTTGTTGAGTTTCCAAAATCGTGATGAATCCATCGTATATAATTCATCAGCTGAAACGATCTGACCCTCAGAATTTCGTCCGTGTTCTGTCTTTGTGTCTACCAACACCATCTTTCTATTCCTCAAATATTCAGAAACAATTCCAAAAGCCATACGCGAAGCATTTCGTATTTGAGTATATTCCGCAGGAGTGCAAATTCCAGAATCAAATAAATAGGAAGGATCAACAGTTTTATCTTCTTTGTCTTTTGTTGAAGGGGTATCCATAAGGTATGGTAATCGCCCATTGGGCGTGAGTTGATCGGTACGTATTTCGTGCCCGGCATACATAAATTCCTGTTTGCCTTCATTTTTCGCTTTCAACCAATGCTGGTATAAAGACGTTGACGTTGAACTCTCCGCCATATATATCCTCAGGACATTTTCTAAGAGGATGATGGATACATTCTCTGCCGGAATAACCGTAGAATTTGGATGTAATCCTGGTACATCGAATTGTGATGTTCCCAGCACTCTTTTGACTAACTGCAGCATGAAATCATGATTATAGGCTAAAACCTGATCTTTAAATGGGATCTCGCCTCTGTTTTGATCATGGGTGGAGATTCGATTGCATCTGTACATTAAGCGAAGCGGTTTTCCATCCACTGTTTTGAGGGCATCCCCGAAAACGGAATCAGAAACTTTTCCTGTGGCTATTGTTGCGCCTTTTAACTGGGGCAGATCCCCATTGTCAATAATTTGTTCTATAGTTCTTCCTTCATTGACTTGAGAACCGTAGTCATTCACTAACTCGCGGATTTCTCTTTCGGAGAGTAAGGTATCGACCATTGTGATAGTCTTTGCTTTCTTTACTAAATATGAGTGGGCCCGGCCGGACTTTCGTGAATCTTATTCAACTCGAACCGGCGATCAACGCCTAGCTTCTCCTTACAGGAATGTAAGGGCGCTGTCATTGCCACTAGACCACGAGCCCATCTACAAATAATTTTCTTGACGTTCCTTTATTAATTTTTTGCTTCATAAGGTTTAAAAGAGGATCGGTCCCTGAAATGAGCTAATGGATAATTCTCCAAAATTCTATCTAAGAGCAGAAGAACCTCTCTCCATTGGTTTCAGAAAAGAAAATGATCCGCTGTTACTTATCACCTCTAAAAAGCATGAAATAAACGAATTTCCTCAATTTTCTTATCATCCCTCTGAAATTCTTGACTTTATTGCTCTTGTTGATTCCACGGCTGAGTTAGAAGCACTTGTTAAAGTCACTCTTAATGGGCTTCAGTTTTTTTCGAATACAACTACGACTCCACAGGAAGTATCTTCGTATATTCACTCCTATCTTGACGAGGTTGAGAATGTGCAACAAGAAATGCAAAACACTTTCTTTTCATCGATAGCTTCCCTCGTCTGGAAGTATCATAACATCGAACAGCTCCAGCCATATGTTAAAAAAGTGTATGAAGACCTCCATCAAAAGCATTATTCTTTCATTCGCAGTCGGCTCGTTTTTGATAAACTTTCCCCCGTGATTTCTCGTGTCAGTGCAGTATTTCTAAACCAAACATATATAAAATAAAACTCATTAATTCTCCTGAAAAGAGGTAGATAATGAAATTCAACGTCAAAGATACGGAAAAATTATGTGAATTGTTGGTATCTTTTACACGGAGGAGATCCAGATGAAATTCCGTGTCAAAGACATGGACATTGCCACGGGCGGTGTTCTCGTGGCTATTCTGAATAAGAAAGATGCGCATAAGCTGGATCTTCGTTCCGGCGATCGTGTCATTGTCAAAAAAAATAGCCAGGAAATTACCTGCATTCTTGATATTTCGGAAAGCAAGAAAGCAGTCCCGGAAGGAAGGATTGGCTTATTTGAAGAAGTTCTCGCTCGCCTGAACGTCCGGCATAATAACATCGTTGACATCAAATTAACAGGAAAGCCGGAATCCATAAAACACATTCGTGATAAACTGTTTGGAAAGCATCTCAGTTACCGTGAGCTGTACCATATCATTGATGATATTACCCATGATCGGTTGACCGATGTTGAGAAAACCTATTTTGTCGCGGCGGGATTTACCAATGGCTTTACCAATGACGAAATTGTTGATTTGACTCGTGCCATGGTGGAAACGGGAGCAAAACTGAAATTTCGCGGGATAACCTTAGACAAGCACAGTATTGGCGGTGTTCCAGGAAACAGAACGACGATGATCGTTATCCCAATTATAGCTGCAGCAGGATTTACCATTCCCAAAACCAGTTCCCGCGCGATTACGTCTCCCGCAGGCACGGCAGATACCATGGAATGCCTTGCCAAAGTGGAACTTACTGAGAAGAAAATTAAACATGTTGTGCAGAAAACGGGTGCCTGCATGGTTCACGGCGGTTCCATGAACTTAGCTCCCGCCGATGATAAGATTATTGATGTGGAACATCCTCTTTCCATTGATGCGGAAGGGCAATTGCTGGCTTCCGTGATGGCCAAGAAATATTCTGTCACTGCCAAGCATGTTCTCATTGACATTCCGATGGGGAAAAGCACCAAAGCGGATACGAGAAGCAAAGCCGAACATCTTAAGAAAATGTTTGAACTGATTGGCAAAAAATTGGGGATGAACGTGAAAGTTATCCTTACCGACGGTTCCCAGCCGATCGGGCATGGGATCGGCCCTCTTCTTGAAGCGGAAGATGTCATGGCCGTGCTGCGCAATGATCCGTTAGCGCCTGCTGATTTGCGGAAGAAAGCGCTGATGATGGCCGGCATATTGCTGGAGATGACTGGGAAATACCGCAAAGGAAGCGGGATAAAAATTGCGAAAGAGATTTTACAGAGCGGGAAAGCGTTGCAAAAAATGAATCACATCATCACCGCTCAAGGAAAGCAGAAGATGCCTTCATTGGGAACATTCTGCTATCACGTCCGAAGCAGGTACATAGGAAGAGTACAGGAAATAGACAACGAGATTATCGCTAAGATTGCCAGGATTGCCGGCGCGCCAGAAGATAAAGGTGCAGGGTTGTATATTAAGAAGTACAAAGGCGATATCATTAAGCGTGGAGACGTGTTGTATACTCTGTATGCGGAAAGCCAGTTTAAGTGGGATTTGGCGTTGGAATTTTTACGAAAGAATAAGGCTTATATCATTGGTTAGTTTCCATCCTTTCCTGTAAAAAACAGAGAAAACAGAAAAAACAGAATATATCTTCTCTTTAATTTACTGTTCAACACCATCATTAACTTTCGCTTCTAATCCGATATATCCATTAACAAATGATTGAAAATCTGTCAGCAATTTTAACTTCTCTGAATTACCAATACTAAAATAATGAGACCTTAATTGGTCGTAATACTGGTTCAACACTTCTGTCAAATGATACGCAACACTATTATCTTTTGTTTTTGAAACATGTATCTGTTCTAACAACGACGTTAATCTTTCATCCCCCTCGCATAATTCTATTAAACCATTTGCTAAATTACTTGGCATCGGTCTTCTTCCCAATAAAACTTGATTCAAAAAGACGTTAGTTGTTTTTGAACTTGATTTTCCATTCCTATAATATTCTACTTTTTCGTGCAGAGCTCTTGCTATTGCTCTTTGTGAAGTATACCCATGTCTTTCCATGATCCCCATTACTTTTTCTTTCATAACTACTATACAATGACAGTAATATTTAAATATAAGTCCCGAACTGACCTAATATAGATATGATTAAATACTAGTTCTACTTTCTTCTCATCGAGGTGAATCTTGATGAGAAAAACCAGAAAATTAGATGTTGCCTGCCCAAATAAAGAATGTAGAGCATTCAACAGAGTAGGATTGAAAAATATAGTGCGAAATGGAAAACAACCGAATGGCACACAAAAATATCGTTGTATTGATTGTGGAAGGAACTTTGTACGCACAATCAACACCCCATTTTTCCATAAACACCTGAAGAAAAGCCAGATTACAACAATTTGCAGACATCTCGCCGAAAAGAATGGCTTTCGTGCCATTGCACGAATAACAGGGCATCATCTTGACACAGTTCGGACTGTGGCAAGTGTCGTTGCAAAACACTGCAAAAAATTTAATGATTATTTTATTACGGAGCTGAAGCTCACACCAGTGGAGGTTGATGAAATGTGGAGCTTCGTTAAAAAAAAGAAGAAAATTGCTTAACACCATATCTGCAATGTGCAGATATTGGAACCATGTATACTTATCTTGGCTTCAAACGAGATACACAGTTTTTTATAGGCTTTGCCGTCGGCAAATGGAATGAAGAAACCTGTGATGAATTTTACAAAATGTTATCTTCTCGTTTGCGCTTTCCTACACAAAAGCGCAAAGTTACTATCAATACTGATGGCAATGAACAAAACGTTGGTGGGATACAAAAACATTTTCATGTTGATGCAGTCAATTATTCCCGTCGTAAGAAAATCCGCAAAAATCAAAAGATTGTTGGTGTGGTAAGTGAAATTGTTTTTGGTAATCAAGATCGTCAAAAGATTGGGATAACACAAATTGATGGCTTTTGTTCAAAATTGCGCGAACGCATTTCATGCTTTACACGCAAAGCACGAAATTTTGCGAAACGCAAAACCGGGCTTGAAGATCGTCTTGAGATTTTTTCTGTCCAACATAATTTCATGGAGAAAAAATATGGGAAGACACCAGCCATAAAAGAAGAACTGGCCTCAAAAATATGGGATTGGAGTGCTGTTTTGCATAGAAGATTATCATACTCAACTTAGGTCAGTTCGTATAAGTCCTCCTTTTTAGTAGAACATGGAAAACAATATACTCAAAAGTCTGGGACTGACGGAGAATGAAGTAAAAGTATACCTTTCCATTCTGCAATTAGGAACCTGTTCAGGAACACAAATACGAAAACATACCAGAGTATCTAATTCTCAAGTTTATTCTGCTCTGGATACTCTCATAACGAATGGATTAATAACTTATGAAAAAAGGGCTTCAGGGAAAAAATATACTGCATTAGATCCTTCCGTAATCAAAAAAATAATTGAAAAAAGAAATAAAGCGATTGAAGAGAGTATTCCTTATTTGAAAAATTTACAAAACAAAAATATCTCTTCGACAGAAACAGCAATATTTGAGGGCTTAAGTGGATTCAAAAATGCAATGGTGAATCTTGCTGAGGAATGTCCAAAAAATGAAACAATTTATATTATTGGTTTTTCTAATCAAGCGTACAAAAATAAACAATTAGCTGATATTCTGCGAGATGTAAACAAAATTTCCAAACAGAAAAAACACCGATTTAAGATGATCTTGGACAATCCCAAAAATAAATTTTTTAAACAAAGAGCAGGAGAAGGTTTATCGGAGATAAAGTTCATGCGAGGAGGATTTAAAAGTCCTGCGGCAATTGATATCTTTCAAGACTTCGTCTATATTCTGCTGTGGGATGAACATCCTTATGCCATAAGAATAAAAAATAAAAACCTTGCTGATGGATTTAAGACTTATTTTGATTTTCTTTGGAACATTGCTAAGAAATGATAAATAATTGATGCTCTTAACATCTTTCTAAGATCTCTGCTTTTTTCACAACGTTCATCACATCAATCCAGTACTGTTAAAGCGGTTTTCTCCCCTGTTCGTTTCGTCTAATTCATCTACAATTTCAATCTCTCGTTGTTCTACGGCTTGAATTACCATTTGGGCAATCCTCATCCCTTTTTCTACTTTAAATGGGTCTTTCGCAAGATTATGGATTATAATCTTAATCTCTCCCCGATAATTAGAATCTAAAACACCGCCCATCGTTTTAAGTCCATATTTTGCTGCGCAACCGCTTCGATCCCAAATCAACCCAGCATATCCAAAAGGAAGAGCCATGGCAATTCCTGTCCCGACAATTTTCCTTTCATTGGGAGGAATTGTTGCTTCTTCATTTGCATACAAATCCATTGCCGCATCCCCCTTTCTCATGAATGTTGGCGCGATTGCATCTGCAGCCAATTTTTTTACTTTGATGGTCATCTCTTCAGAACCTCCGGCAGAATGTCAAAAATCCCGTATGCCCTAACATCTGAAATTCCGGACGCATGATTTTATCTTCAATCTTCCATTTTCGTTCTAATAATTCGACGGTTTCTATGACTTTTATTCCTGTTTTTTTTGTAGAATCAATAAATGTTTTTACCTGATGTAGATTAGGAAGATAGACCACGAGATGCCCTCCTCTTTTCAATGCTTTTTCTGCATGGGTAATCACTTTCCATGGCTCTGGCAGATCTAACGTAATCAGATCGAGATCATTTTCATCAATTCCATCATCCACATTCTGTTGTTTTACAGAAATATTTTTCATCCCAAACAACCCAATATTTTTCATAACAATATCATAATGCTCCGGATTAATTTCATACACGGTAACTTCTTTACAGACATTGGCTAAGGATAAACATAACGAACCGGAACCACCCCCGGCATCAACGACTCTTGAATCTCTGTTTACGCCTGTCTTTGCCAGAATAAAACCTATATCTTTCTGCAGCATGATTTGCGGACCTCGTTGAAGATTCTCCCAGAGATCCGGGAAGGTAGGATCGAGACAGAGAAATGACACCTTTTTGCTGGAAATAACTGTTTCTTTCCCAGAGGAGAGGTCTTTTTGAGAGATAATCCCCTGCGAGGCATGAAAATCATCTTTGAGATCTTTTACATAATATTTTTTGCCCGTTTTTTCTTCAATGAGGACTTTTTCAATTTTTCCGCGTTTCATTTATCTTAAAAAAAGGAGAAATATTTTAAATATTATCATTGTAAAATTAACTATGGGATTTGAAAACGAAAAAAAGACGTTTCTGGCCAAACTGGACAAAAGCAAGAAAGGGAGTATTGATACTAAAATTATTCCGTTATTAACATTGTTCAACGAACATAAACATTATTATACGACTTCCTCCTGTTCCGGCCGTGTCTATCTCTGGAAAGGAACAGGCAAAAAAAACGAAACAGAATGGATCAACGTCAGCCATGACTTCATTACCAATTCGTTTTTCAATATTAGAATAGAACCAGAAACAGGACTAAAAACAGAACGAGGAACGGAACGAGCTACGGTGTGGCTGCGAGTTGAACCGTCGATCCTTCATGTGGCCTGTAGGGATATTCCGTCTGCGAATACGCTTCTTGAACAGGCGCAACGTGTTTACAAAAAAAGCTGCATTTTAAGTGCAAGCAACAAAATTATTGTCGAACTGAGGGGGAGCGAATTCATGGAAATGCCGTTATATAACGATGGAACTCTTCTCATATCAGATATCGACTTGCTTACTATACTTGTCAATAAAAAGATGGAATCTATCTTTCAATCTATTGAGAAATTGGCTGCAAAAATAAAAAAGGAATTAAATTGAAAAAAAAATAAATTAAAAAAAAGAATTGTCGTTTCTTTCATTTAATGCTTCTTTCTCAGTACTACCGCCAGCGCTAACACCAAGGCAATAAACACCAGTACGATAAGTGCTCCTAATAAATAAACATAGGTGTCACTTCCCCGCAAAGAGGTCTGTACTACGGAAGATGCTGCTTGCTGTGCTTTCTTGGCCTGCACGTCTTGTTGCAGCTGCTGCTGTAACTGCGCAGCAAGATTGTCCGTCACCACCGACTGCGTTTGCGTTGTACTGGTCGTGGCACATTCAGTGATTTCTACGTTAAGATCCGTGCTTTCTTCCAAATCTCCATCACGGTATACTTCGATAAGCAATGGATATGAACCAGGTGCCGCTTTTTCCAAGTCCAGCGCGAAGGTTGCTTTGTAATCATTGTCCGAGTCTGAAAACTTGTCAAGATCGATATTTGACTTGCGCAAATCGAGATTGAGGAGCGTATTCTGCACTCGTACTTCTACGTCATCTTCATTGCTTTTCCCCACATTTTCCACAGTCACTTGAAGTGTTGCTTGCCGTAAGCATTGCAAGGTTGTCGAGCTTATGGATGCATGGTCGATGACGACTTTATGGTTCTCTCGTTCCACATCCACAGTTTTAGTTTCAGTTATCTTGTGCTTGCTTCCATCTTCCGCTTCTCCTTCCACCACAACTTCAATGGTGTATTCTTCTTCGTCGAGTTCTTCCCCGCGCAAGTCAAATTGGAACGTCATTTCTTCTGTATCTCCTTCATCGAGTTCGTCGATCGTCTCTTCTTCTTCAAGATCTTCTTCGTCAACGTCAAGGATGGTTACCGTTACCTCAACATCTTCCATGTTCTCTGTATAACTATTTTTTATTTCCACTTCAATGTCGTTATCTTCCTCGGGAGTTAAATCACCGGAAGTTTTGTCATTAATATTTATACTTTCAATAGTCAGGAAACTTTTTGGATTTACATAGATCGTTTCGCTCGCTGAAGCTTTATCGCTGGTCACACTCACGCTGCCAATGCTATGCTTGCCGCCATCTTCGTCTTTTGGAACAGTAAGTTTTAGCTCCAAGGTAATTGATGAACCAGCAGCTAAAGTAGTGGGAACTGTTCCTACGAGCTGTGCATTATATTGGCTATTGACTCCTGATAATGCTACGGTGAGGCCTGCGAGGTCTTCTCCTTGCGAACCGGTATTTTTGATGGTGACATTCATGGTTACGTTATCTCCCCTGTTCACATTGTCAAAGAAAATATCTGAGATGTCAATTGCCGCAGATTGTTTCTCCTGGACGGTATAGGTTGAGAATCCGGTTACGGTGAACACAAATTGTCCGTTCGTATTGCTTACAACACTACATACGGTTGCCGGACACGTTTCAAACTTGTTGTCATTAAACCCGGTTGAGCGTTGTATTTGGTGGTTGCTGAATGTTTTTTTGATGGTGATTGTCGCTGGTTTATTAAGTTCTGGAGCTTTTGCGGAATCAATGGCCACAAGACCGTCTTGCACTAAGACAACGGCATCAAGATCTACCAGATTGCTGAGATCCACGGGCTGCGTAAAGGCCACTTTGCCAAAATTATTTTCTAAAGTAAGATTGGTGAATGAAGCAAGAGTTGCTTGGCTGACATCGCTGGCAATATTTGAGGTAACGCTTTTGGAAACTGGTTTATCCGCAACTGTTACCGTCCACGTTTGTGTTTCTGCCGTGTTTGCATTCACTGCTGCTTTGAGGGTATACGTTCCTGCCGTTGCTTCAGAAAAAGTGTAACTTGTTTTTCCTTTCACAACTTCAACATTATTTTTGTACCAGGTGACGGTGTTCTCAAATCCTTGCTCCGCAAGGGTAACATTGAATTCCTGTGCGGCACCATCTGCCAGCGTAAGCGTAGTTGATGCTGGTGAAAACGCGCCAAGACAATTTTTCTTGGTGACGGTCACGGTGCTTGTTTCTTTTTCAAACTTGTTTCGGTATGCTACTTCGACAGTAAGCGTATTGCTTCCCGATGTTAAGTTAGAAGCCTCAATGGTGAAATCTTGCGTATTTTGAGTATTCTTCTCCATCGTAATTAAGCCTTCATTTTCAGTGGAGAGATTAACGTTGCTTCCTGTAACGGTGATGATCACGTCATCTTCTTTATTCTGCCCTTTGTTTTCGAGATCTACGGTCAACGTCGTCGTCGGTTTACAGGTAAGGGTGTCATTCTCTAAAGTAAGCTTCGAGATTACAACATCGGCAGGATCTTGCTGCACGTTTACATTAAAACTGAAGGCATCGCCGATTACCGTGCTAAGGTCATTAAAATTTTTACCCGTAACGGTGAGATCTGCCGCATAGTTGCCTTCCGCTGTCGTTAATGGCACTGTTCCGGTCAGCGTCATCTGCGTACTGCCGCCGGCATTGACATTCAGTTTTGTGTCGCTGGTCAATGTGAGAGCAGAAGAACTGAATGCCGCAGCCATATCCGTTACAGGATAATTCAAGCCATTTGTTACTGTAAATTCAACAGTAATCTTGTCATTAGGTTTAACTGCGGTGGTATTTCCTCCTGCAGAAACGGCAATATTATTTACTTTCACGCTGGAGATCGCCAGGGAAGGGGTCACGGTCACCGCCACTGATTTTTCTTCCACAAGAATTGCTTTTCCGCTCACGGCATTATCCGTAACTTTGATCTTCACAGTTGATGTTCCTTTCTTGTCGGTAAGAGGCGCCGTGCAGCTTAACGTATGCCCGTCGGAAGCAACAGAACAGGAAGTAAGGCTGGTATCGGTTTGATCTGTCACGTTAAACTTCAATGCAGATTCGTGAGTGGTATTGTCTTCATTGAGGTAGAGATACAAATTGTTTTTGTCCTTGGCAAAAAGGTCAAGTGTTTTTGTAGTCAGAGATGAAATCGTCATTGCTTTTTCAATTTCTGCTGCATTCAAACAACCATCGGCAACCGTAACACTTAGTGTTGTCGAAGCGCCAATGAATCCACTTTCAAAATACGGATT
>Ga0208375_1001518_pt1 | contig 25712 bp, 28 predicted proteins | sample RifOxyD1_FD_184038 | JGI IMG/M metagenome (GOLD analysis project Ga0208375, IMG submission 184038) | Soil microbial communities from Rifle, Colorado - Rifle Oxygen_injection D1 (SPAdes) | ecosystem: Environmental > Terrestrial > Deep subsurface > Rock core/Sediment | place: Rifle, Colorado...
GTGCTGTCCGTGGTGTTTTTCTTTGCCGCGATCTACTACGCAAAACTCAGCGCCCCGTCACGGCAACGTCCACCGCAGCAGGCTTGATCGCCGCAGGGCTGGGGCCACCGTTCAGGCCGCCACCACCTTGATGGTTTGACCCAGACATTGAACGGTCTGGTTGGCCCGGATTTTTGCGGTTTTGCGGCTCTCGGGTTGACCGTCAACCGTTGCTTCGCCGTTGGCGATCATGAGCTTGCCCTGGCCGCCGCTGTCGGCAATGCCGGTCAGTTTAAGCAAGTCGCAGAGTGCGATGTACTCACCGCTGAGTTTGAATTCCTGGGTGTTCATTCTGGATTCTGCTGGTCTGGCGGGGTGAGAGGCGGAGTTTAACGCCATTGCGCGCGGGCTTGATGGTTGACATGCGAGTGGTGTTACACGCGCAGAGCGGCCTGTTTTGGGTTCCACCTGAACGAGTGAGCGATTATCATTCGTCGCACCTTTCCGTTGTTCTGGTTGATCCATGCGTCCTTCTCATATTGAAACTATCCTCGACCGCGAATTTGAAAGCGCGGCTGACGGCTTCCATACGCCCGTGATGTTGTGGGGCCCGCCCGGTGTGGGCAAGTCGCAGATCGTCGCCAAGATTGCACAACAACACAGCGTGCCCCTGATTGATATCCGGCTGTCGCAAATGGAACCGACAGACTTGCGCGGGATTCCGTTTCGCAATGGCGATCTGGTCGAGTGGTCGATTCCCTCGGTTTTGCCGGACGCGGAGCGCCACGGTCCGGCCGGCATTCTGTTTCTGGATGAAATCACCTCGGCGCCGCCCACTGTGTCGGCCGCCGCCTATCAACTCATCCTCGACCGCCGACTGGGCGAATATCAGGTGCCCGACGGCTGGGTGATTTTTGCTGCAGGCAATCGTCAGGGCGACCGCGGCGTGACGTACGCCATGCCGGCGCCGCTTGCCAACCGCTTCACCCATTACGAAGTCGAGGTGAACCTCGACGACTGGATCGACTGGGCGCACAGCGAGGACATCGACCCGCGCGTGATTGCGTTCCTGCGTTTTCGTCCCGATCTGCTGTTCAGCTTTGATCCGGCACACACGCCGATTGCCTTTCCCAGCCCGCGTTCGTGGGAATACGCGCATCGCGCGCTGCAAAAATTCGATAAAACGGCCTTGCTGGCCGATGCCTTGATCGCCTGCGTCGGCCAGTCGGCCGGGCTGGAACTCAAAACCTTTGTCGACAACATGGCGCAGATGCCAGACCTTGACGCCATCATCGCCGGTGCCGACGCCGAAGTGCCGGAAGGCATCGACCTGCAATACGGCGTGGCAGCCGCGCTGGTGCGCAAAGCGCTGCAGGCGGCCGACAGTGGCGATGCGCCGACGGTGTACAGCAACATCCTCAAATACGCGCAGCGCTTCCAGCAGCGCGAAATGGGCGTGATGCTGGTGTCCGACCTGCACCGTGCGGTGGGGCGGCCGTTGTTTGCCGTGCCGGCTTTTGCCGAGTGGGCCAACAGCATCACCGATCTGGTTCTGTACGAGCATTGATTCATGGCGGAATACGCTGAAGCCGCGCTGCAACCCATCCTGACCAAACTGGCTGCGGCCCGCACGCGGCTCATCATGGAGCGGCCGTTTCTGGGCGCGCTGGTCATGCACCTGCCGCTGAAAGTGGGCGACGCGGGCATCAAGACCACCGGCACCGACGCCAAGGCGTTTTATTTCAATCCGGCTTTTGTCGAAAATCTCAGCCTGGCGCAGACGCAGTTCATTCTGGCGCACGAGGCGCTGCACTGCGCGATGGGGCATCCGCACCGCCGCAACCACCGGGTGAAGCGGCGCTGGGACGTGGCCTGCGACCATGCGGTGAACCTGATCCTGATCGAGGAAGGCCTGAAGCCGCCGTTGCATGGCATCCTCGCCGACCAGAATTTCATGACATTGTCGGCGGAAGAAATTTATCCGCTGATCCCCGAAGATACCCCCGAAGAATCGTTCGACCAGCACCTGTTCGATAGCGATAACGAGCAGGGCGCGAGCCCCGACGACACTCAGCGCCAGGACGATCCGGATGCTGGCAATACGGGCGGCCAGGGCAAGGAAGGCCAGAGCGAGGCCGAGGAGCAGCAGGGCAGCGGCAGCCAGGCGTCGCAAAAACCGAACGAGATGTCGCCCGCCGAGCGTGAAGAGCTTGCCGAGCAGTGGAAAAACCGACTCGCCGCCGCCGCGCAGGCCGCACGCCAGGCGGGCAAACTGTCGCAGTCGATGATGCGCTGGGTCGATGGCCTGCTGGCACCCAGCCTGCCGTGGCGCGCGTTGCTGGCGCGGTTTTTTGCGGTCAACCAGCGCGACGATTATTCGTGGCGCAGGCCATCCCGCCGTGAGGGCGATGCGATCTTGCCGCGTCTGTCGAGCGAAGGACTGGAAGTGATCGCAGCCATCGACACCAGCGGCTCGATCAGCGACGAGGAATTGCGCGAATTCGTCTCCGAACTGGATGCATTGAAAGGCCAGGTGCGCGCCAAGGTGACGCTGCTGGCCTGTGACAATCACGTCGCCGAGGCGGCGCCGTGGGAATACGAACCGTGGGACGCGATGCAACTTCCAAACGATATAGAAGGCGGCGGCGGTACCGATTTTCGCCCGGTGTTCGACTGGGTCGAAACCGAAAACCGCAGCCCCAACATGCTGGTGTATTTCACCGACGGCGAGGGCGACTTCCCCAAGGTGCCGCCCAATTACCCGGTGATCTGGCTGGTCAAAGGCAAGGGCAAGGTGCCCTGGGGCGAGCGGGTACAACTCAATTGAGCGCAGATGATTCGACGGTAGACAATCCAGGCACGGCCAACCAGGCCAGTCGCGTGCGCAGCTTCTTGTTCGAGCAACTCGACATTCGCGGAGCCTGGGTGCAACTTGGTCCGGCGTGGCGGGAGATGATTGCGGAGCGCGGTTACCCCGAACCGGCACTTGAGCTGCTGGGGCAGTTGGCGGCCGTGACCACGCTGCTCGGCGCCAATCTCAAGCAGGCTGGGCGGCTCGGTTTTCAGCTGCGCGGGGCCGGTGAGGTCTCGCAACTGGTGATGGACTGCGATGAGCAATTGCGCCTGCGTGGCATGGTGCATACCGCATCGCACGTGGCAGCAGGCAGCTTGCAGGCTTTGCTGGGAGATGGTGCGCTGACCCTGATGCTCGACACCGAAGGCATGCGCCAGCCTTATCAAAGCCATGTGCCCTTGCAGGGCGAAACCCTGGCGGAAGTGTTCGAACATTACCTTGAGCAGTCCGAGCAATTGCCCACCCGTCTGTGGCTGGCGGCCAACCATGAAACGGCAGCCGGGTTGTTTTTGCAGGCGTTGCCCGGTGCCGACAAGCGCGATCCTGACGGCTGGAACCGGCTGCAGATTCTGGCCGGCACGGTACGGCCGGACGAACTGCTGGGGCTTGGGGCGATCAAGCTGATCGAGCGCCTGTTCCCCGAGGAAGACGTGCGGGTGTACGACCCACGCCAGGTCAGCTACCACTGCCCATACGATCTGGCCAAGATCCACTCCATGCTGCAAAGCCTGGGGCAGGCGGAATGCGCTTCCATCCTTGCCGAGCAGGGTGAGATACGGGTACACGATGACATCTGCAACCATACCTATGTGCTGGATGCAGCGGCGGTTGCTGCGCTTTTTAACCCGGTGATCGATTAGCTTGCGGGAGTGGCGATTCAGCCGCCTGCCGGACTTGACCCAAGGACACACGATGCAAACACGATGGATGATGGTGGGGATTCTGGCGCTTGCGACTCAAGCGCTGGCCGAAGATGGTCGTTATGAAGCCTTGCCGCTGGCGGGAGCCGACGGCGGTAAAGGCGGTGGGCGAGCGCTTATCGTCGATACCCGTGATGGTCACGTGTGGGTCTGGAGCGAAAACGAGCTTCTGAGTTCACCTGGCGGCCAACGTCGCTATGGGTCGGGTTTCATTTATCAGGGCAAGCTGCGCCCGGGTACGCAGCCCGGCGAGATCATCGAACAGCAGCCCCGCTAACGGAATAGCGTCCACCGTCTCACGCTATTCATTTCATCGACCTGGACCTAATGCATGGCACGCCCCGAAAAAATTCGCCTTGGTGATTTGCTGGTTAACGAGGGCCTGATTTCATCTGCCATTCTGGACACGGCACTGGCCGAACAAAAGAAATCGGGACGACGGCTGGGGCGGGTGCTGGTTGATTCCATGCTGGTGACCGAGGAGGCGATTGGCAAGGCGCTGGCGCGGCAGTTGAATGTCCCCTTTGTTGACCTAAAACAAGCGCCGGTTGATCCGGCTGCACTCAAACTCCTGCCCGAAAGCCCGGCACGACGGCTGCGGGTGATGCCGCTCAAAGTCCTGCCGGATGGCCTGCTGGTGGGGATGTCCGACCCGGGCGACCTGTTTGCCTATGACGAACTGGCGCGGTTGACCAACAAGGACATTCATGTCGCCGTCGTCACCGAAAGTGACTTGCTGACGGCGTACGATCGCCATTACCGCCGCACGGAAGAAATCGGCGGCTACGCCAAAGAGCTCGAACAATCGCTCAAGGGCAGCGACGACACCTTGCTGGATGCGCTGAATGCCGAAGCCGGTTCGCTCGATGCACCGGTGGTGCGGTTAATCCAGACCTTGTTTGAAGACGCGCTGCAGGTGCGCGCTTCGGATATCCACATCGAACCGCAGGAAAAGAAGCTGGTCATCCGCTTCCGCATCGACGGCATTCTGCACGTGCAGACCGAAGCCGAACCCACCGTGGCACAGGCCTTGTCGATGCGCCTGAAAATCATCTCGGGGCTGGATATTTCAGAAAAACGCCTGCCGCAGGATGGCCGGTTTCATCTCACGATCAAGGGGCGGCCACTCGATATCCGCCTCTCAACCCTGCCGACCCAGCATGGCGAGTCGATCGTGATGCGACTGCTGGCAACCGATGGCGGCATGCTGGACCTGGAACGTATCGGCATGCCCGAGGCCATGCTGGCCCGCTATCGGAGCATCATTTCCCGTCCCAACGGGCTGGTGCTGGTGACCGGCCCGACCGGTAGCGGTAAAACCACCACCCTCTATGCGTCGCTGAACACCCTGAATAAGGTAGACAGCAAGCTCATCACGGTCGAAGACCCGGTCGAATACCGCCTGCCCGGCGTGATGCAGGTGCAGGTCAACGACAAGATCGACATGAGCTTTTCACGTGCGCTGCGTTCCATCCTGCGGCAAGACCCCGACGTCGTGCTGATCGGCGAAATGCGTGACGCCGAAACCGCGCAAATCGGTTTGCGCGCCGCGCTGACCGGCCACCTGGTGTTTTCCACCTTGCACACCAACGATGCTGCCAGCACCCCGGTGCGGCTGATCGATATGGGCGCACCGCGCTTCATGGTGGCGACCGCATTGCAGGCGGTGGTGGCGCAGCGTCTGGTACGTCAGGTGTGCTGGCATTGCGGGCAGCCCCATACCCCGACGCCGCACGAAATGCACTGGCTGGAAAGCATGGGCGCGGCCGCCGAAACGAGCGGATTCACCGAAGGGGCGGGTTGCCAGCAATGCAATCACACTGGCTATCGCGGCCGTATGGCCGTTTACGAAATGCTGGAAATGACGCCCGCTCTGGCACAAGCTGCCAACCAGCCCGATCCGCGCGAGTTTCTCACCGTCGCACGTCAGGCGATGGCCGGGCAAACGTTGGGGAACCACGCGCTGGTGCTGGCTCGCAGCGGCAAGACCAGCCTGGCCGAAGCGGTTAAAGTCAGCAACCAGGGTGATGAATAAGCATGAGCCTCTTTCAGTACCAGGCACGCACCGGCAAGGGGGAGCTGCAAAAAGGCCGTTTTGAGGGCGCCAGCTCGGCCGAAGTGGCCGACCATTTGCTGGCTGCCGGGCTGATTCCGGTCGATATCCGTGTCTTGCCCGATCCGGTTGAGTTCACCCTCGGTGAAGTCCTGGGCAAGAACCGCGCACAGTCGATCGGCCTGGTTGAGTTGCAGCTGTTTTCACGTCAGCTGCACACCATGCTGCGGGCCGGGGTGCCGATCTTGCGTGCGCTGACCAGCTTGCGTGAAACCAGCATCAACCCAGGGTTTTCCAAGGTGCTGGCCGACATCAACGATGGCCTGGGGCAGGGGCGCGAGCTGTCGATGTGCCTGGCGCGTCATCCCAAAATCTTCGACAGCTTTTATCTCGCCATGGTACGCGTCGGCGAAATGACAGGTCGTCTCGATACCGTGCTCGACCGCCTCGCCGTTCACCTGGACTTTGAACGCCGCGCGCGCGAAATGGTGAAAGGTGCCATTCGTTATCCGATCTTCGTGATCGTCGCGCTCATGGTGGCCATGCTGGTCATCAACCTGTTCGTCATTCCTGCGTTTTCCAAAGTCTATGCGGGGATGAATACCGAATTGCCGCTGATGACGCGCTTTCTCATCGCCACCTCCACCTTTACCAAGGAATACTTCCATTTCCTGATCGGCGGAGCCGGCGTGGCACTGCTCGGCTTTATCGGCTGGAAAGGCACCGACAGCGGGCGTTACACCTGGGATCGCTTCAAGTTGCGCCTGCCTATCGTCGGCAAGATTTTGCGTAAATCCGCGCTGGCGCGATTTGCCCGCAGCTTTGCCCTGGCCTCCAAGTCCGGGGTGCCGATCCTGCAGGTGCTGACCGTGGTTGCGGCCGTGGCCGACAACCGCTATTACGCCGACAAGATCGGCAACATGCGCGAAGGCATCGAACGCGGTGAATCGCTGCTGCGCACCGCCACCCTCACCGGCATTTTCACGCCGGTGGTATTGCAGATGCTGGCCGTGGGCGAGGAAACCGGCGAGCTCGACAACCTGCTGCAGGAAATCGCTGTCATGTACGAGCAGGAAGTGGAATACGAAATCTCCACCCTGTCACAGCAGATCGAACCCATCCTCATCACTGCGCTGGGCGCGATGGTGCTGGTGCTTGCGCTGGGGGTTTTCCTGCCGATCTGGGATATGGGCTCAAAAACCTTCGGCCACTGAGATTTGCCAGACGGGTGTAACGGGCACTTTTCATGCCTGCTTTACAAAACGGTTACAAAAAAATCTCAAGTCCCTTGTCCCGCCGCCGATATGTTCTCTATGTGCCATGTGCGCATCAATAAATTATCGGAGAATTTCATGAATATTCAGTCTGTTACCCCGCGTCGCCGGATGCAAGGTTTCACCATGATCGAGCTCATCGTAGTGATCGTCATTCTCGGCATCCTGGCCGCAGTCGCATTGCCACGTTTTACCAATATTCAGCGTGATGCGCGGATTGCCAAGCTGAATGCGGCGCGCGGCGCGGTGCAGGCAGCGGCAGCGATGATTCACGGGACAGCCCTGGCGCGTGGCGGGATTCAGGATGCCGGGAACTGCGCCGGTGGCGGCGGTCGCGCGAACAATTTGCTTGGAAATGCTGGAACGGTCTGTACCGAGAATGGACTGATCACCATGGTCAACGGCTATCCTGCTGCTACCGTCGCCGGCATTGTCAGCGCAAGTGGTCTCACCTCCGTCATGAACCCCAATGCTGCACAACTGGCCGCAGATGGCTATCAAACCAATGGTAATGGCCCCATTTCGATTCGTGTGTTGGGCGGCAGGGATCCTGCAACCTGTTTCTTCCGCTACACGGCAGCGGTTGCCAATGCCGCACCTGCAGTTGGTGCGGTCGCCCCCGCCACTGTCAACGGCAATACGGCGGGTTGTTAATCGTTCGCAATGTTTGCACTAAGCATCATTAAAAACCGCCGCTTTTGCGGCGGTTTTACCTTGGTGGAACTGGTGCTGGTGTTGACCATCGCCGGCGTACTGGCGGCGGTGCTGGGGCCACGCATGGTCGATCGCACGGCGTTTCAAACGCACGGCAGTGCGGCCGAAATACGCACTGCTTTGAGATATGCGCAGAAGCTGGCGCTGGCGAAGAATCGCGAGGTGTGCGTGGTGGCGGCTGTACCCAGCACGCTGACGCTCGGATTTAATCCCACCCCAGTTCTTGGTGCGGTATGCAATGCGGCTGTGTCACGCCTTGGAGAAAACACACCCTACACGGTAACCGTGCCGGCAAATATTGGCCTGGCAGCGGCGCCTGTTACGGCGTTCCGTTTCAATGGGCAGGGCCAACCGACATCTAATTCGGCAGTACCTTTGAACACTTCAGTCACGTTGACCGTGGGTGGCGGCACGCAGGTGACAGTGGAGCGGGATACCGGCTATGTGCATTGAGTCGCATCCCCCCAAACCGCTCCAGTCCGGTCTCACGCTGATCGAACTGCTGGTATTCATTGTCATCGTCGGCATTGCCGCGACCGCCATTCTGAGCGTGTTCGGCAATCTCACCCGCAGTTCCGCCAGCCTGTTGCCGGACAAGCAGGCGCAAGCGCTTGCGGCCGGGATGATGCAGGAAATCCTGGCGCGCACTGCCTTTTGCGGAACCAGCACGCCGGCCGACCCCAGCAACCCGGGCGGTCCGGAAGGCGGGGAGTTGCGCTCGACCCCGTTCAATAACGTCAACGATTACGACGGCTTTGACTCGAACCTGGCGGGTGGTATTCAATTTCTGGATGGCACCTCGCTGGCAGCCAGTTTGCCCGGCTACCGGGTGCGGGTTGCGGTGAACGGCACCGTCAATGTCGCGGGCGTGGGGGGCGGCGATGCCATGGTCGTGACAGTGCGGGTGAGGGCCGAAGCGCGGCTCGATGGCGTGCGCTTTTGTTACGCGGGAGCGCCGTGATGCGGATGCCCAACAGTCTGCGCCAGAGCGGTTTTTCGCTGATCGAAATGGTCGTGGCGATCACGGTTCTGGGCATCCTCAGCACCTCCGCCGCGTTGTTTCTGCGGGGGCCGATCACTAGCTATTTTGATACCGAACAGCGGGTCGATCTGGCCGATGCGGGGGGGTTGGCGATGGCCAAGTTGAGCCAGGATATTTCGCGTGCGGTGCCCGATAGTGCGGTGGTTACGCCACTGGGTGGGGGTAGATACAGGCTTAGATTCATGCTGCGTCTTCCGGCACCGGCATTGCCGCAGCAGATTACCTACATTTGTAATTCCGCCCAACGCACCTTGCGGCGTAACGGGATTTTGCTGGCGAACGACATTGCAGGCTGCCTCCCCCCCGTCCTGTCGGCCAGCAGCGGCGGCCAGGCCCAGATCGTGTCGCTGCTGCTCAGTTTCGACAACCAGGGTAATCGTTTGAATCTCGCCCATACCATTCGCGTTGAGCCATTGCCATGAAATCCCTGCCTCTAAAACGCACTCAACGAGGATTCGCGCTGATTGCCGCCATCGTGCTGATCGTGGTGCTGGCGGCGATGGCCGGATTTGTGGCAACGATGGTGGGTGGGCAAAGCACCAACCAGCAGCTTGAGCGCATGTCCCAGGTGGCCGATCTGGCAGCGCAGGCCGGTCTGGAATGGGGCGCGTACCAGGTATTGAGAAATGCGAATTGCGTTGCGCCGAACACGGCTTTCATCCCGCCGCCCAACACGAGCCTGAGTGTGATGACGGCAATCAGGGTGAGTTGCACGCCGGGCGGACCGCCGCACCGGATTACCGCCACCGCCACCTTTGGCGTACCAGCGAGTCCGGATTACGTGGAACGCACCAAAACGGCTGACTTCCCATGAAGCGCGTGAATGTCATCTTGCTTGTTATACTCGCCGGCACTTTCTAAAAGCCATGACTTCACCTTTGTTTAACTGGTTCAAGCGCAAGCAGCAAAGCGGCTATCTGGCGATTCAAGCTGGGGCGGGCTTGCTATCTCACGCTGAACTGAGTTGGCAAAATGGCCGCCCGAATCTGGCGTCATGCGTCAGCCGTCAGGAAGACGGCGATTCGGCTAAAAGCTGGGGCGTGTTTGGCGGTTCGCCGGTACCGGTTGGGGTGGTGTTGTCGGCGGGTGAGTACCAATTGCTGCCGATCGACGCGCCACCGGTTCCGCCGGAAGAAATGAAAATGGCGGTGCGCTGGAAGATCAAGGATCAAATCGAATTCCCGGTCGACGATGCTACGGTTGATGTAATCCGGCTGGAGTCGGGCGCCGAGGCGAGCGGCAAACTGCTTGCGGTGGTGGCGCACAACCGCGTGCTCAAAAAATACATGGAGCTGGCCGAGCGCGCGCATATCAATCTGGTGGCGATCGATATTCCTGAACTGGCGCAGCGCAATATCGCGGCCTTGCTGGAAACGCCGGATCGCGTGCTGGCGCTGCTTTCCTTTACGCCGCAGGGCGGGTTGCTGACCGTCACCCGTAATGGCGAACTGTGTTTTCATCGTCGTCTGGAATGTAATCCGGTTGAGTTGCTGGAGCAGGATGCTGAGCGTCGCACCGTGGTGTTTGATCGCCTGGCGCTGGAACTGCAACGCAGCCTCGACCACATCGAGCGGCAACACAGCGGATGGCGCCTCGATAAAATCATGCTTGCGCCCCCCCCCGTTGTGCCCGGCATGGCTGACTACCTGCGTCAGCAACTTTATTTGCCGCTGGAACTGGCTGATCTCACGGCGCTGTTCCCCAGTCAGCTCCCTGCCGATGCAGACACGCTCGCCGCCTGCTGGTTTGCGCTGGGCGGCGCCTTGCGGCGCGAGGATAAAGCGCTGTGAACCTGCAACAGATCAATTTACTGAATCCACAGCTGCTTACGCCGCAAGTTGCGTTTTCCAGCAAAACGATTGCCTGGATGCTGCTGGGCGTGGTGGTGATGGGTTTGCTGGTGTATGGCTGGGTGGAGCGCAACGCGGGCGACATCCAACAGCAGCAGGATCAGGTTCAAGCTGTGCGCGACGCGCTGCAGGCAAAAATCGATGCGCAGAGCCAGCCGTCCGAAGAGGGCGTGACGCCGGAAGACCAGCACAGTCAGGTTGTGGCCGTAGAAAAGCGCCGTCTCGTGCAACTTCAGCAATTGCAGGCAGCGCTGGGTATGACTCAAAAAAATACAAGCATCGCATCGCGTTTGCGCGCGTTGGCAAACGAAAGCTTGCCGGGTGTGTGGTTGACTGACATCGAGTTTGGCCAGACTGATTTCAGGCTGATGGGGCGGGCATTGCAGCCGGCGAGCATCCCTGACTACTTGTCTTTGCTGTCGCGTCAGCCAGCCTTGCGGGATCTGACGCTCAGTCGTTTTGACATTCTTCCCCCTGAAGCCGGCAATGAGAGCGCTGTGGCCGCGCCGGGCGTGGCCTTTGCAGTCAACCAGACAGAGGTTGCCCCGTAATGGACTCGCTCAAGCTGACCTGGAAGACCTGGTCGATGCGGCTCGACGCGATGAGCTTTCGCGAGCGTGTTCTGGTTTTTCTGGCGGTAGCAGGGGTGGCGTTGAGCCTGATGTTTATCGGCTTGATCGAGCCTGCGCTCAAGCGCCAGGAGCAAATGTTGTTGAACAGTACTTCGTTGCAAGAAGAGATTTTCAGCTTGCGTGAGCAGCAGGCTGCCCTCGATCCGCTCAACCAAAGCGGGGCGAACAGTGAACTGGGTCGGTTGCGCGCACAGGCCAAAGTCATCGAACAGCAGGTCAAGGCCGGTGAAAGTGGCCTGGTTGCGCCAGAGAAAATGATCGCGGTACTCAAAACCCTGATGGAAGAACAGTCCGGGTTAATACTGGTTTCTATGGAAACGGAGCCCGGCAAGCAGGTTTTGACTGCATCCGAGAGTGACGCGACGGCCGAGTCTTCCGTGCCCGTTCCGCCAGCAGAGGTTTTTTACAAGCATGGCGTGACCCTGCGCCTGCAAGGTGGCTACGCCGGACTGACCCAGTATGTGGCCCGGCTGGAAGCATTGCCCTGGACGATGCAATTGGAGTCGGTACGCCTGGATGCGCGGGCGCATCCGAGGATTGAACTCACGCTGAAACTGAATACCTTGAGCCGGGAAGCAACATGGGCGCGGCTATGAGGGGAATGTGGCTGGCCGGCCCATTGGCTTTGGCGCTTGCGCTAGGCACGGGCTGGGCGGCGGCTGCGTTCGATCCCATGGCGCCACCCGGCAAAATTACAGCCGGTGCGAAGGCTGGCGCTGTCGTGCCGCAGGACAAGACGCTGGCCTGGGTGCGGCTCGACGGGCGACATTCCATCGCCTGGTATGGCGGCAAGGCAATCAAGGTGGGTGATGCAGTGGAAGGCGGTCGAGTGAGCGCCATCCGTGAAGATCATATTGTTATTTCGGGCAAGGGCGGAAGCCGCAGCATCTATCTGTTCGATCGCACGGTTCGTGGTCATCGCCCGAATTGATGCGTCCGGACGAAATGGGGAACTGAGCATAATGAACAAATACATCGTCCTGACTTGTTTGGTCATATCAGGTTGTGCAAGCAACAAGGTCGGGTTGCAGGGCGCTGAAGCCATTAACGCTGCGCTGGACTCGCCCGCTGCTGCATCGGTCACGCCCCCACCTGCTTCGGTGCAGCAGGCGGTGATGGACGCGGTGCGCGACAAACCGGTTGCAACCCCGCCCAGAAGCGTTGAACCGCGCTTCAGCTTGAACGTGAATAATGCCAAGGCCTCCGAAGTATTCATGGGGATGGTGACGGGTACGCCCTACAGCATGCTGGTGCACCCGGATGTCACGGGCACCTTGACGCTCAACCTGAAAAACGTGACGGTGCCAGAGGCGATGGAAGCCGTGCGCTCGCTGTATGGCTATGAATACGAGGTTCAGGGCAATCGCATCATCGTGCCATCGCCCGCCATGCAGGCCCGCGTCTACCAGTTGAATGCCCTGGCGATGCTGCGCCAAGGCAAATCGGACACGCGCGTGGTGTCCGGATCGGTCAGCCTGAGCAATGGCGGCGGGGGAGGCGGCGGAACCGACTCAGCACCCGCCAGTGCGTCCAAATCGCTTGAAACCAGCAGCGTGCAAACCTCGACTGATTCCAAGTTCTGGGAAGAGGTCACCAATTCACTCAAAACCTTGGCCGGTGATGCGGGCAGCGTCGTGGTCAGTCCGCAGTCCGGCATCATTATTGTGAAAGCGGCACCTGCCAACCTGTTCATGGTGGAGAAATATTTGCGCGCGTCAGAACTGATAAGCGCCCGCCAGGTGATGCTGGAAGCCAAGATTCTGGAAGTGGAACTGAATGATGGCTTCCAGTCGGGTATCAACTGGGCAGGACTGAATAACAATGGCCAAACCGCAATCGGTCAGGATGGGCTCAATGTGGGGACGGTGAACGGGGTGAACGTTGGCGGGTCAATCACGAGCATGCTGGCGGGTGCGATACCGGGTTCCGCTGGCAGCTTGTTTGGCGTGTCCTTCAACGATGGCAATTTTGGCGTGGTCATCAATTTGTTGAAAACCCAAGGCGCGGTGCATGTTTTGTCCAGTCCGCGTATCGCTACCATCAATAATCAGAAAGCCGTGTTGCGGGTAGGAACCGATGATTTTTTTGTTACCGAAGTGACGGTTGGGACCCAGGGTACAACTGCCGTTCCAGCCACGCCTTCGACAGTAACGGTTGAACCGTTCTTTTCGGGGGTTGCGCTGGATGTCACCCCGCAAATCGACGACAAGGACAACATTACGCTGCACGTGCGCCCATCGGTCAGCAAGGTGGTGGAGAAGACTAAAACAGTCAACTTGGGCGTGCAGGGCGGTACGCTTGTTCTGCCATTAGCGTCCAGCACCATTTCCGAAACCGATAGCGTCGTGCGTCTCAAGGATGGTCAGATCGTGGCCATAGGCGGGTTGATGAGTCAGGTCAACGACGATAGCGACAACCGGGTTCCGCTACTGGGCGATATTCCCTATTTTGGGCAGCTGTTTGGCAACACCAGCCGCGCCAACCGCAAACGCGAGATGGTGGTATTGATCAAAACCACGCTGATTCGTGACAGCCAGGATTGGAACCGCGACCTGAATGACACCCAGCGGCGCTTCAAAACCTACGATCTTCCAGATTCCCAGTCCTTTCCCGAATGACCAGCTGGTGGGGGCATTTTGGTCTGCGCGAGCCGGCGTTTGCACTGACCCCGGATACCAGCTTCTTTTTCCCTGCGCTGCCGCACCGGGATGCTCATGAAACCCTGCTGTATGCACTGAGCGCAGGTGAAGGCTTTTTGGTAGTCGAGGGCGAGGTGGGAACCGGAAAAACCTTGCTGCTGCGGCGCTTGTTGAACAGCCTGCCGCCGCGTTTGCAGGCGGCGTTTGTGCCCAATCCCGGGCTTGATCCACGCGGCCTGTATGCCGCGATTGCACTTGAATTCGGTTTGCCGGGCGACGGTGCGAGCGAAGTGTTGTTGCATCGCCTGGAACGTCACTTCATCACGCTGGCGCAAAACGACCAGCAGCCGGTGGTGTTGATCGACGAAGCGCAGGCCTTGCCTGCCGATACGCTGGAAGCCGTGCGTTTGCTGACCAATCTGGAAACCGAAAAGCGCAAACTGTTACAGGTCGTTTTGTTTGGCCAGCCCGAACTGATGATGCGCCTGAGTGAAAAAAGCACACGGCAGATTTTGACCCGAATCAGTTTTCATGCCGCGTTGCGGCCGCTCAAGCGGCAAGAGGTGGCGGCTTACGTGCAGCATCGTTTGCATGTGGCAGGCAGCGACCTGCCCGTGTTTACCCCTTTGGCGATGACGGCGTTATCGCGTGCATCCAGGGGGTTGCCACGCCTGGTCAATATCATCGCGGCGAAATCCATGATGCTGGCTTACGGGCGGGGTGCGCAGCGCGTTGCGTATCGCCATGTGGCCATGGCGGCACGAGACACGCTGGCCGTCCGCAAGCGCAGTCTTGCGTCGCTGGTCTGGGTGCCGGTCTTGCTGGGTTTGGCGACAGTAGCGGCGGCAGCTGTCATGGGTGTGTGGGGATAAAACGGGAACGCAGCCAATGAGCGTCATTAACCAAATGTTGCGCGAACTCGATGCGCGTGGAGCGGGTGTCAGCAATGCGCCGGCAGTGCCGGTTCCCGCATCGGTCAATCGGCGCGTGCGCGGACTGCCGGTGGCAGCGGGGTTGCTGGTGCTAGCAGCGCTGGGGGCGCTGGGATATGGGCTGGGGAAGGGTGCGCCAGATCAATCCTTGCCGCCTGTTTTGGCCGCGCCCAAACCTCTTCTGCTGGATCCTCTCCCCGTAGCGCGCACGAGTGTGCCACCGGTGGCTCAGGAGGCACCGCAGTCTGTGCCACTGCCCTCTTCACCATCTGTCCCCCCGGCCGCGGTACCCGAAATGCAAAACCCGCCGGTTCTCCCGTCGATTCGAATGGCCATGTCGTTGGCGGTCGATCCGTCACAACCCGCCCTCAAGGCGTCGACGTCAGGCCAGCCGTCCCAGGTTTTGCCCGTTCAACCGAATCCTCTGGATACGGATGCAGGAAAAGCAACGGTGATCAAGAAAGTGATCGCGTTGTCCCCCGAGGAGGAGGCTCAGCGACTTCAGGATGAGTCACAGAGCCTTCGCCGTGCAGGAAAGCTTGAAGCAGCGGTTGCCAAATATCAGCAGGCTCTGGCGCGTCATCCCGGGATGTCAGGTGTACGGCTGCAGTTGGCTGAAATGCTGCTTGAGACAGGCAGTTCGGAGGCGGCATTGCAGGTTTTGCAGGCGGGTTATGCCTACCAGCCCAATGACACCCTGGCCATCGCGTCAGGACGCATGTTGGCTGAACTGGGTCGGCGAGACGAAGCGCTAGACTGGCTTGCACGCGCTCGGACCGGTTTGCGGCCGGCTGATCGCGCGTTGATGGGGGCATTGCTGGCTCAGGTGCAACGCTACGAAGAGTCGGTCAAGGCGTACCAACGTGCGTTGGTTGCGGATCCTGATCGGGGAGGGTGGCTGCTGGGTCTGGGCGTGTCACTGGAATCGTTGGGCCGGACGGAAGAAGCCCGGGCAGCGTATCAAAAAGCGTTGCAACGAGGCGAGTTCAAACCTGAAGTGATTGAATTCCTGCGCAAAAAAACAGGAGAGTTGGGCTTGTAAAACTTGGTCCGGTTAAATATAAAGGACTTTTAGTTGTAATTTAGCAACGTTATCAGGGTGCAGTAGAAGAAGTTCAATAGTTAGTGGAATTCCCGGGCTGATTTGCTAGAATCCGCGCGTCGGCTGGATCTCAAATCCCGGACCGATCTCTGGTGTGGGTTTTTAATAATATGTACGAAAAGGGAAATGCAATGAAATATTCCGTCCTTCTGGCTGCTCTGCTGGCCGTTTCCATGACCGCTTGTTCCAAAGAAGAAGCGCCTGCTCCTGCTGCTGAAGTTGCTGGCGAAGCTGCAGTCACTGCTGGCGAAGCTGCAATCGATGCAAGCCAAGCTGCTGAAGAAGCTGCTCCCGCCGCTGCTGATGCTGCCGCTGCTGATGCTGCTGCTGGCGAAGCTGCTGCTGCTGCTGGCGACGCTGCTGCTGCCGCTGGCGACGCTGCTGCTGCTGCTGGCGACGCTGCTACTGAAGCTGCTCCCGCTGCCCAGTAATACCGGGCTAAGGAATGAAAAAACCGGCTTTCGAGCCGGTTTTTTTTCGCCTGCTGGTTGCGTAGTAATCGGCGTTCCTGTCGAGGAATCAACGGGTGTAAGGGTTGACCTTTTGCGCTGCAGTGCCTGAATGGCCTGATTGAGTGCATGAGGCGCGAAATGGGGCCGGGTTCAAGCAAATTGCGCCTGGCACGAATTCCGCTCAGTCCAGCGTATTCATAACGTTGTCGAGAAGGAATGTCATGCGCTCACTCCCCCTGCTTGCTGCGGCTCTTGCGATGAGCTCTTCGATGCCCGCCGCGGCTTACACCATTGATGCCAATCTGGATGACTGGGGTTTGCAGCGAAACGGTAACGCGGCTGACTGGTCGCCTCATGAACAGGCAAAGGCCTGGGCGGTGGAAGACCAGACCGGTGGTCGGAACGTGTATTTAACCCCTGGTTATGGGGGGCAGGCCTACGATGTAGAAGCTTTGTATGTTGATTACGACACGTCTTATCTTTATCTGGCTCTGGTGACCGGGCATAGCCCATTGACGTCGAATAACGGCGGCAACTATGCAGCGGGTGATTTCGCCATTGATTTCGGGCGAGACGGCAGCTATGAATTTGGCCTTGAGACGACGGGCAGCAATGGGAAATCCAAAGGGGGACTTTATGCGGTCAGCACTTGGGGCGCAGGTTTGTGGGGTGCGGCGAATGAAGGGCCGACTTCCATTCTGAATGGCACGCTGCTCGGGATGGGGACGGTGGAATTCAGCACGACCGGCGTGGCTAACATGGGGGTCTACAAGAATGATCGCCACTATTTTTATGAAGCGCGGATTCCGGTTGCATTGTTCGGTTTGAACTGGGGGAGTGGCGATGCATTTGATGTGCACTGGACGATGAACTGCGCCAATGATTCGCTGGTCGTAGACCCAGTTCCAGCGGCACACATTCCTGAACCCGGCACACTGGCTTTACTGCCGTTGGGGTTGTTGGGGATGCTGGGATGGGTGCGCCGCCGTCGTGCCTGATTGTTGATTCGGCCAGAAGGTTTGAAATGGCCAGTAAATCCGATTCGGTAATGCAAGGTCGGGAGGGTGATCCGGCTGAAGCAATAATCAATTAAAACAGCGCTCTATTGAGACGGCACAACGAAGCTGTCCCCAGAGCCCTTGCAAACCAATACATTTCAAGCTTCTTCATGTGCCTCAATCGTTACGAAGGAATCCATCAAGCCGTTGGATGGCTTCTGCCAAGCGCGGCAGGGGTTGGGTATAGGCAATCCGCACGAAATCTTGTGCGCGATGCTGGCCGAAATCCAGACCGGGTGTGACAGCCACGCCGATTGTTTCCAGTAGCGTTTGCGCCAGACTAAAGCTGTCTTTCGTGAGTGCGCGGCAATCTGCGTAGAGGTAAAACGCACCCTGGGGCTGAACCGGAATGACGAATCCCCGTTCACGCAATGCCGGCACCAGATAGTTACGACGGGTGTGGAGTTCGGCTTTGCGGTTTTCGAGTTCACTCAGGGTGGCTGCTGAAAATGCTGCCAGGGCGGCATGTTGTGCCGGGGTGGAGGCGGCCAGAAACAGGTTTTGCGCCAACCGTTCCAGCCCATCGATAGCCCAGGCAGGGGCGATCAGCCAGCCCAGCCGCCAGCCAGTCATCAAGAAATATTTCGAGAAGCTGTTGACGATGAATACGTCATCCCAGTGCGCTGCGCTGTGTTCGTCGCCATCGTAGGTCAGCGCCAGATAGATTTCATCCACGATGAGCGCCACATCCCGTGCGCTGCACCAGTCATGGATGCGCGCGAGTTCTTCCGGCGCGATGGTGGTGCCGGTGGGATTGGACGGACTGGCAATCAGGACGGCGCGCGTGCGGGAGGTGGCGTGACGTTCAATGTGTTGCAGCGTGAGTTGAAAACCGCTGTCGGCATCGACCGGGATGGTGACGGCGCGGGCATCGCAAAACTGGGCAAAGTGGCGGTTGCAGGGATAGCCGGGATCCGCCATCAGGACTTCGTCGTCGGGTCCGACCAGCAAGCCCAGCGCCAGCAACAGCGCGCCGGATGCCCCGGGGGTGACGATGACGCGCGAAGCGGACACTTCAGCCTGCCAGCGCGTGGCATAAAACCCGGCGATGGCTTCGCGTAATTGGGGCAGGCCGAGCGCGCCGGTGTAATGCGTGTGGCCCGCGCGCAAGGCGGCGACCCCGGCCTCGATGATGGGCTGCGGCGTGGCGAAATCAGGCTCACCGATTTCCAGATGAATGATGTCGTGCCCGGCGGCCTCCAGCGCCTGCGCGCGCGCCAGAATATCCATGACGTGAAACGGCGCAATGCCATTCATGCGGGCGGCGGTTTTCATGCAGATCCCTTCAGCTGGTCCGACAACCGGGCCAGCGGATGCTGGCGGTAGAAAAAGCGCATCTGCTGGTAAACCGCCGGGTATTCACCATGCAGCAAGGCAGGGGTTTCAAAGAACACTTCACTCAGCACGGCAAAAAACTCGGCAGGGTCGCTGGCAGCGTAGGGATCGATTCCGGTGTCTTCGCCGGCATCAATGCGCGCGCATAAATTGTCATAGGCCGTGCTGAAATCGTGCGCCCAGGCTGTTGAGTCCATGCCGCGATGCAGGGGGGGGAAACCGTTGGCATCGCCATTCAGCATGTCCAGCTTGTGGGCAAACTCGTGCAGCACGACATTGACACCATCGGCTTGCCCGCTGGCTTCAACGTCGGCAAGCGACAGCACCAGCGGCCCACCCAGCCAGGACTCACCAGACAGGATGTCGCGCGAGTGGTGCACGATGCCCGTGTCGTCCATTTCTTCGTGCTGCCGCAGGAACGCATCCGGATAGAGAATAATCTCGTTCCAGCCCTGGTAGCTGGACTCGTCCAGATGCAGCGTCAGCAAACAGGCTTGCAGCGCGATGGTGAGCTGGGTGGCGTCGTCGATTGTTGCGGCGCCCGCCGCTGCGAAGCTTTTTCCGTGCAGGAACAGGCTGGCTGTTTCGTGCAGGTGATTCAATTCGGCAGGGGTCAGTCCGCGCAAAATCGGTAGCTGCTCAAGGGTCGTCTGAAAAAGTGCGCGCGGAACGAGGTGGCGCTTGAGGATGCGGGTACGGCGCCAGCGGGCAAACCAGTTCATTCGTCGCTGTCGGGAATCTGCAGGGTGGCTTCAGCCTTGGGATGGTCGAGTTCAACCCGCTCGATCTGTGCAAAGCGTTTGCTGATCTTGTCGCTGGAGATGCGCACTTCCCCGACATCCTTGCTGGCCTGCTCGATGTGGGATGCGAGCTTTTTCATGCGGTCGTCGAAACGCGCGAAATCCTTCGCCAGTTTGCCCAGTTCGTCCTTGATGACATGCGCCATGCGCCGGGTTTCAGAATCGCGGATCACGGCGCGAGCGGTGTTCAGCACCGCCATCAACGTGGTGGGCGAGGTGAGCCAGACGCGTTTTTTATGCGCGTGCTCGACCAGGTCGGGATGGTAAGCATGGATTTCGGCAAACACCGCTTCGGCGGGCAGGAACATCACGGCGCCGTCGGACGTTTCGCCTTCGACGATGTATTTGGCGGCAATGTCGTCGACATGCTTTTTGACATCCGCCTTGAACTGCCTCCGCGCCGCATCACGTTCGGGAGGCGACAGGCTGTCGTCGAACATGCGGCTGTAGTTTTCCAGCGGGAACTTGGAATCGACGCATACTGTGCCGGTGGGCTCCGGCAGGATCAGCACGCAGTCGGCACGCGCGCCGCTCTTCAACGTGTGCTGGAACGCGTAGGCGTCGGGCGGCAGGCTGTTGCGCACCAGCGCTTCCAGCTGGACCTCGCCAAAGGCGCCGCGTGAGCGCTTGTCGCCGAGGATTTCCTGCAAGGACACGACGTTCGAGGCCAACCCTTCGATCTTTTTTTGAGCCTCGTCGATCACGGCCAGCCGCGACATCACCGAGGTGAAGGTTTCGTTGGTCTTCCTGAAGCCTTCGTCGAGCCGTTCGGCCACCTTGCCGGAAATTTCGTTGAGACGGCCGTCGACAGTCTGCGACAGGAGTTGCACACGCTCGTTGAAGTGCGCGGTCATGCCTTTGAGCGTGTCCTGCAGCATGCTCTGCTCGGCGCGGCCCTGTTCGATCAGCTTTTCCAGCATCGCGGTCTGGAACTGGCTGAACTGGCTGGTGACGGTTTCGCGTGTTTCCGCCAAGCGCTCGGTTTGTGCAATTTGCAATGTGGCAAGTTGGGCCTGCATGCGATCGGATTGCTGCGCCAAGCCGGCGTGCAGATCGGTCAGCACCGCGCGGTGTCGGGATTCCATATCCTGCATCAGCAGCGCGGGGAGTCCGGCTTGTTCACGCTGCAGCGCGCCGAGGCGAAGCAGCAGAAAAACAAGCATCGGGATGAGGATTGCAAGGCCCAGGAAGAGGCCGATTTCGACTGGATGCATGGTGTTGATTTTACCTGCGCAGGGTATAAAAAAACCCGGCATGAGCCGGGTTTCTGGTTGGATCTGCAGGCGCAAGCGCCAGCAGGTTTTTAACCGCGATTCGCTTTCTTGCGCTCATGCTCCTGCAGGAAGCGCTTGCGGATGCGGATCGACTTCGGCGTGATTTCCACCAGTTCGTCGTCATCGATGAATTCCACCGCAGACTCCAGCGTCAGCTTGATCGGCGTGGTCAGGCGCACGGCTTCGTCGGTGCCGGACGAGCGCACGTTGGTCAGCTGTTTGCCCTTGATCGGGTTGACCACCAGGTCGTTGTCGCGGCTGTGAATGCCGATGATCATGCCTTCGTACAGCTTGTCGCCGGGCGAAACGAACATGCGGCCGCGGTCTTCCAGTTTCCACAGTGCATAGGCCACGGCCTCGCCGTTGTCCTGCGAAATCAGCACGCCGTTATGGCGACCGGGCAGGTCGGCTTTCACCGGACCGTAGTCGTCGAATACGTGGCTCATCAGGCCGGTGCCGCGCGTCATGGTCATGAAGTCGGACTGGAAGCCGATCAGGCCGCGCGCAGGAATATGGTATTCGAGGCGGGTACGGCCGTGGCCGTCGGATTCCATGTTGGTCAGCTCGCCACGACGGCGGCCGATTTCTTCCATCACGGCGCCCTGGGTGTCGTCTTCGAGGTCGATGGTGAGGTTTTCATACGGCTCGCACTTCTCGCCGTTGATTTCCTTGTACACCACGCGTGGTTTGCCGACCGCCATCTCGAAGCCTTCGCGGCGCATGTTCTCCAGCAGGATGGTGAGGTGCAGTTCGCCGCGGCCCGAGACGCGGAAGATATCCGCCTCGCCGGTTTCGTCGACGCGCAGCGCAACGTTGACCAGCAGTTCCTTGGCCAGACGATCGCGGATCTGGCGGGTGGTGACGAACTTGCCCTCGGTGCCAGCCAGCGGCGACGAGTTGACCATGAAGTCCATATTGAGCGTCGGTTCGTCGACCGGCAGCACCGGCAGGCCGACCGGATTGTCCTTGTCGCAAATCGTGACGCCGATGCCGATGTCATCGAGTCCGGAAATGATGATGATGTCGCCCGCTTCGGCTTCGTCCACCAGCACGCGATCCAGCCCACGGAAACCCATCACCTGATTGATGCGCCCGGTGGCGACCTGTTCTTCGTGGTTCATCACCGCGACCGCCATGCCGGGTTTGATGCGGCCGTTGAGCACGCGGCCTACGCCGAGGCGGCCGGTGTAAGTCGAATAGTCGAGCGCAGCGATCTGCAACTGCAGCGGTGCATCGGGCGAGCCGGGCGGAGTCGGCACGTGTGCAATCACGGTGTCGAACAGGGTCGTCATGTTGTCAGCCGAACCGCCTTCTGAGGGCGCATCCTTCAGATCAAGACAGGCCCAGCCATTGAGTCCCGACGCGTAGATGATGGGGAAGTCGAGCTGTTCATCGGTGGCGTGGAGCTTGTCGAACAGATCGAAGGTTTGATCGACGACCCAGTTCGGACGCGCGCCCGGGCGGTCGACCTTGTTGATCACGACAATCGGCTTCAAGCCCAGCGCCAGCGCTTTCTTGGTGACGAAGCGGGTCTGCGGCATCGGGCCTTCGACCGCATCGACCAGCAGCACCACGCCATCGACCATGCCCAGCACGCGCTCGACTTCGCCGCCGAAGTCGGCGTGGCCCGGGGTGTCGACGATGTTGATGTGGTATTCGCCGTACGTGATGGCGGTGTTCTTCGCCAGAATGGTGATGCCGCGTTCCTTCTCCAGGTCGTTCGAGTCCATCACGCGTTCGTCAACCGCCTGGTTTTCGCGGAAGGTGCCAGATTGCTTGAGGAGCTGGTCGACCAGCGTGGTTTTGCCATGGTCGACGTGCGCGATGATGGCGATATTGCGGAGTTTGCGGGACATGATGACGATCTGGATTGCGGAAAACCCGGCATTATAACAGGCTTGTCTGACTTCTTATTGTGTCAGGGGATGGGCATCCAGGCTGGCGTCGATCCGCTCGATGACGCGCTGATAGCGCCCGCTGCCGACGGGGCCAAAACGGCGGTCGAATTCGGTCTGGGGCATGAATTCCGGCAAATCGCGGATGTCCGGCATCAGGTCGGCATCGCTGCGAGCAGCGGCCAGTTGCTGGCGCACACGTTCTGCTGTGTCACCCGTGGCGCGCTCCCCCAGGCGCACGCCGGCACGGTCTGCTGCCAGATCGGTGAAGCTGAAACCCGAGCCCTTTTTCGCATCTTCTTCTTCCTTGAGCAAGCCGATGGCATTGGCCAGACGGCTGCCTCCGTTGATCGATAACGCCGCTGACAGGGTGAAATGTTCGGCCAGGTCGCGCCGTCCATAAAGCGACAACAGTACGGGCGGCGCACGGTAAATCGAGCGGCTGTCGCCTTGCAGCAGCTTGGGCAGACTGACGCCGCCCAGATAGGCAGCGAGTGCGGTGAGCGCAGCGCGGTTTTCGATGCGTGCATCGCCACCCGATTGCAGTGCATGCTCGAACAGGGGCGCTGCCAGCTGCACCAGTGGAACCGTGCTGCCGTGGGGATAGGGTTTCAACAGGATTTTCAGGTGCTCGGCATACACCAGCATGCGCGCCTGGTCTTCCGGTGCGATCAAGAGTTCGACACTTTTGCGTTCGAGTTGGGTCAGCAGTTTGGGATGCCAGCGGTAATCCAGCGTGGCCTGATTTTCGGCAAAATCCACCCGGGAAAACGCGTCAGCCATCGCAGCATAGGTCGGGTCTCGCAAAAGCTGGCGGTGAAACAGGCGGGCGACCCAGTCGGCCAGCGCACCCGGCAGGGGCAGGCTGCCGAGTCGCAGGCTTTGAATCTCGATGCCGCCAGGTGCCTCGGCCACTTCGGCCGTGATATTCAGATAGCGGCCAAACGGGTTGGAGGGCACGGTCAGCGTGGCGTCAAGGGTAGCCAAACCGGGCGTAAGCTCGGCGGCAATGCCGCTGACGCGCGGCAGTTCAACCGCGTAATTGAGTACACGATTGAGCTCGGCTTCGTCGAGCCGGATGCTCTGAATCACGTCGGGCGTCTGGCGGCGCGGGGCGTGTTTCTGGAACAGCGATTTGATCCCGACCAGATCCGCACGCTGAAACTCGGCCGGGGGCTCAATCGTCGGCGCGTTGTCCAGCATCAACCAGGGCAACACGGTCAATGCAGCCAAGATGATGAGCAGCCCTGTCCAGGCAACCAGTCTTCTCATTCGGGCTGGTTGCGCATGAAGTCGGCGGTTTGGAAAAAGGCATCCGTCAGTTCCTGCTGCATCGCTGCGTCCAGCCCCACGTCCTGCATGGCGCGAATCATGCACCCCATCCACTGGTCGCGTTCATCTACGCCGACTGCAAACGGCAGATGGCGGCCACGCAGAAAAGGATGGCCAAAGCGGTCGACATAATCCGGTGGCCCGCCCAGCCAACCGTTCAAAAACCACGCCAGTTTGTTGCGCGATTCGCTGAGGTCTGCCGGATGCAGTTTGCGGATGCCGTAGTAGTCCGGGTCTTCGTCCATCAGGTCGTAAAAGCGGTCGACCAGCTGCCGGATGATGTCGCTGCCGCCGATACGTTCGTAATGAGTCTGCATAGTTTTTATTGGAACGATTCAGCCTTGAATGGTTCAGGGTTTTACCGGTTTGACACAGTGAGCGGCGGTTTTGGCACGTTCACGCGCGACATCGGTCGTGGCCGCGGTGGCGAGCGACACCCCCATGCGGCGGCGGGTGAAGCTCTCGGGTTTGCCGAACAGCCGGATGTCGATGCCCGGCGTGGCGAGCGCCTCGGCTACGCCGTCAAATGCGATGCCGGCCGCGTCCATGCCGCCGTAAATCACCGCCGATGCGCCGGGTTCGCGCAAGACCACATCAACCGGCAGGCCGAGTATGGCGCGCGCATGCAGTTCGAATTCATTCTGTCGCTGGGTGGCCATGGTCACCATGCCGGTGTCGTGCGGGCGCGGGCTGACTTCGGAAAACCATACCTGATCGCCCTTGACGAACAGCTCCACGCCGAACAGGCCGCGCCCGCCGAGGTTGCCGGTGACGGCAGCAGCGATTTCCTGCGCCCGTGCCAGCGCGGCAGCGGACATCGGCTGCGGTTGCCATGATTCGACGTAATCGCCTTTTACCTGCACGTGGCCGATCGGGGCACAGAAATGCGTTTCGATTTCGCCCGAACGCCCCAGCGCACGCACCGTCAGCAGCGTGATTTCGTAGTCGAAGTCAATCACCCCCTCAACGATGGCGCGCCCCTTGTTGACGCGTCCGCCCGCGGAGGCGTAATCCCAGGCGGCGCCCAGCTGGCTGGCGTCGTCCACTCGCGACTGTCCCTTGCCGGACGACGACATCACTGGCTTGACGATCACCGGATAGCCCAGCTTCTCGGCGGCCGTACTCATCTCGGCCAGGCTGTCGGCAAATACATAGGGTGAAGTTGGCAGCTTGAGCGTTTCCGCAGCCAACCGGCGGATGCCTTCGCGGTTCATCGTCAGATTGGTTGCGCGCGCAGTAGGGATGATTTCTGCCAGACCCGCTGCTTCGATTTCCAGCAGGGTTTCGGTGGCGATGGCCTCGATTTCGGGGACCACTAGGTGCGGTTGTTCTTTTTCGATGAGTGCGCGCAGGGCTGCGCCGTCGCTCATGTCGATCACGTGCGCGCGGTGCGCCACCTGGTGGCCGGGGGCATTGGGGTAGCGGTCCACGGCGATGACTTCGACGCCCAGACGCTGCAGGGCGATGATGACTTCCTTGCCGAGTTCGCCTGCGCCCAGCAGCATGACGCGGGTGGCGGAGGGCGAGAGCGGGGTGCCGAGACGCATGGGGGATGTCCTGAATGGGGGTGGGTGG
>Ga0208375_1001519_pt1 | contig 25679 bp, 30 predicted proteins | sample RifOxyD1_FD_184038 | JGI IMG/M metagenome (GOLD analysis project Ga0208375, IMG submission 184038) | Soil microbial communities from Rifle, Colorado - Rifle Oxygen_injection D1 (SPAdes) | ecosystem: Environmental > Terrestrial > Deep subsurface > Rock core/Sediment | place: Rifle, Colorado...
TGCCCGAATGTCCCGGGGTTTTGGGTTCCGAAGGCATAAACGCTTACTCCTATCAGAAGAACCATAAGAAAAGTTATTATTGAATATGCAAACCTGTTTGAGATAATTGAACTGAAACCAGCACCCTTTTTCATGTGTTCTTATGGCAAAAGAGGTTTAAAAAAATTGTTATTTTTGGGATTGTTAAAAAATCCAGGATTTTTGTTGGCTTATTAAACATTTAAAAAATTCTCCTCGCTTCTCTCGGCTTCACAATTAATAAAAAATTAACTAAAAATCGACTGGTTTTGTACTAGTGACATTATTAATAACGAACGAATGAAATGAGTGAGCCGTTTTTGTTTAATAAATCAAATGAAAAAATTGCTGTTAAAAACAAGTCTTATTTGTAGTTTTTCAAAGCTTCCTTGACATTTTTCAGAAGCTGCTTCATGCTTTCCTCAAGTTGCTGCTTGTTTTTTGTGCCGGTGCATACGAGCTTCCCGTTGCTGAACAAAAGGAATGTCGCGTTTGGCTCAATGAGCTTGTACACCAAACCTGGGAACTGCTCGGGCTCATACTCGGTGTTTTCCATTTCCAATGCAATGAAATTAAGGTTGAGCTTCAAATCGATTGTTCCCGAGGCGACTATGTTCTGGACGGTTATTTTGGGTTTTATTGTGATTTTGACATTTATTTTTCTCAGCTGCTTTATGACAACGTCAATAACTTTTTTCACCTGCGCAACCGACTTTGTTCCCGTGCAAACCAAATTTCCTGAGGAGAAAACAAGGACAGCCGATTTCGGCTCTTTCACTCTCAGAACCAAGCCCGGAAAAGTTTTTGGATTATACTCCGTGTTTGGCTGGTTTTTTGCAAGTTTCACAAGGGGCACGGGTTTCTCTAAAGAAGCCGTTGCGACGATGTTTTGAATTTGATAATTGCTTTTTGATTTTGCTGCCATTTGAAAACAACCTGCTGGTTTTTTTCGATTTTCCTCGAAACACTGAACGGCAATTTCTAATTGCCTCCGGTGAAATTGCAGGTATTATTTGTTTATAAATGAAAATTTCCTTTATAAAGGCTTCGACGGAGAAGATTGTTAAGTTAGTTGGGCTTTAGAAAAGATTATAAGGATTTAGAAATTATTTATTTTACGGATGATGTTTATGAATGGGTAATTATTGGTCTTTTAGCAGGAATTCTTGCAAGTTTAAATCAGAGAAAATTATCTACAAAGGAAATTGAAAAAAGGAAAAAAGAAATGTGGAAAGTTTTATTTTGGGCAATTGCAATATTTATTTTACTTATTATTTTAATTTTGGGCTTTTTGTTTTAATTTAATTTCACCCATAAACATAATTCCTCTTTTGATTTGCGAAATCCTTTTTTATCTCATCAAGCGCCGTGATTTCGCTTAACGGCTTGTCTTCCCTTATTGATATGAATCTCGGAAATCTTAATGCATAGCCGGAGTTGTAATTGGGAGATTTTTGTATTTCCTGGTATGTCACGGAAACAACTATTTTTGGCTTTATCTCGACGTTTTTTCCGTTTTCTTTTGTCACCAGCGGCTTTAGTTTTTCAGTAAGTTCATGGAAAGAAACTCCTTTTATTTTCTCGTCGCCGAATTTTTCCTTTATTCCCGTTCCAACTTTTCCAATTTCCAAAAATTTGTTTCCGTCTTTGCAGGAAAGAATGAAACTTGACATCCATCCGCTTCTTTTTCCTGTTCCGTATTCTGCGCCCGTAATAACCAAATCCAAATCCCTTTCTTCCGGCTTTATTTTAAGCATATGCCCCACTCTTCTTCCCGGCTGGTAAATTGAATCGAGATTTTTCATCATGATTCCCTCCTGATTGTCCCTGAGGGCGTTTTTGTAAAATTCTTCCGCTTTTTTTTCGTCTCCTGTGATAATCTGCTTTGAGCAGACAATCTTGTACTTTTTCGGATTTACAATTTTTCTCAAAAGCTTTGTCCTTTCTATGAAAGGATAGTCAAAATAGGATTTTCCGTTGTAATATAAAACATCGAAAACATTTATTTCAACAGGCAGTTCTTCCTGGAGCTTTTCAATGTGGTGCTTTCTTCTTATTCTTTGGCTTATGCTTTGGAAAGGCTTGTATTCATGCGTTTTTTTGTCGAAACCAACAGCTTCCGAATCAAGGATGAAAGAGTTTCCTCTGACGTATTTTTTTATATAATCGGTGACTTCAGGAAACTGCTTTGTCACATTTTCAAGGCGCCTTGTGAATAAATTGATTTTTTCGCCTTTCTTGTGGATTACCATTCTGAACCCGTCGTACTTGTATTCCACGGCGCATGGCTTTCCAAGAGCCTTGAATCCGTCGGAGATTGAATCCGTTTTTTGCGCAAGCATGACTTTTACCGGCTTGCCCACTTCAAGGTGCATTTTTCCAAGCTCGCCTTTTTTTCCAGATTTTAAAATGCCGAACACGGAAGCAACGTCGTTGGACTTGTCAATTGCATCCTGGATTTTTTTCAAATCTTCCTTGTTTTTATCGCCCGAGAAAAAAGCCTTCGCCATCCCGTCCCTTATTGTGCTTTCCTTCAGCCCAATCCTCAAATCTCCAATCAACGTTCTGACAAGATACTTGCATTCCAAGGGTGTTGCGCAAGCAAGAATTTCCACTATGAGGGAAATTTTCTTTCCAACCGTGCCTTTTCCTTCCAGTTCGGGAAGCTTCCTAAAATTCTCCAGAACCTTTTCAGTTGTGAGATTCTTGGCATGAAGCGTCGCCTGGCTTTTTTTCTTTTTGAGCTTCTCGGCAACTTCTCCTAAGTCTCCGACTTCCTTCCACTCCTTTTTTACCTCCGACTCTTCGGAGCCCGTTGCTTTGGCGATTGATTTTATCGCGAGCTGGCTTGAAATTCCTATTCTTCTCTCGTCGTATTCGGGATAAATGTCTCCCATCATGAGGTAGAGAACATCCTTTTCTGATTCGTGGATGTTTTTAAGAAATTCGGACAGGATGCCTGTTTTTTCAAGCCTTTTTGTTGTAGAGGAAACGTTTTTGTAAAACTCGGCAAGCTTTTCGTAGAGCATTAATATGCAAGGAAGAAGAAGTTTTTAAAATTGAGGTTTATTTTTTCTTGAGATTCCCAATTTTTCTCTTGCCAATATAACAAGTTCTTCCATATCTTTGCTTATAGAATGATATTCACCCCTTTTTGCCCAATTTTCAGGATCTTTAAATCTCTCAGGATATCCTGCATAAACTATCATTTGCGCAATCATAGGGGCGTGAAACAATGCTCTTGGGTCTTTTACTTTTTTTTCACAATGCTCAACTAATCTCTTAGAATCCCATGGATAATATAAATTCATCAAAGAATCTAGAAATATTCTTTTAAAAGTTTTTTGTGTTATTTTCCTCTTCCCTTGTTTGCCCTTATGCTTGGCCTTACCTTCAGTTCACGGGACTTGTTTCTCAAACCTCTTGACTTCTTCCCTGCGGAGGTTAATCCCCTGAACACACGGCCTTTGTTTCCGGGTTTGGAAATCCAAGAAAGTGCGGGGTCTTTTTTTATCTCATTTCTTTCCGGATCCACAAGGATAACTTCATAAAAATAATGGATTCCGTCTTTTCCTATGAGATATGAATTCAAAACCTCCAAGTTTTTGTATTTTCTTCCAGCGCGCTGCTCTGCAATCCACCTGTAATTCATTTTTAGATTTTTTCTCGTGTGCATCCTTTTTGAACGCCTTCCCTTGTTTGGCCTTGGGCGCTTGTGCCCGCCTCTTTTTAATCTGACTCTCACGACTATGAATCCTTTTTTGTCCTTGTACCCCAGCGTGCGGGCTCTGTCCAGCCTTAATGGCTTGTCAAGTTTTTCAATTGCAGAGGATTTTCTCCATGAAATCATTCTTTCCCTGAGCAATTTCATGTCCGGCTTTTTCCATGATTCCCTCAAATAATGATACATTCCTTTGACCATTTTAAGAGGAGAGAAAATTGGTTTTTAAAACTTATTAATGTATTGAATGAGCCCGCTCGGATTTGAACCGAGGACCTCTGCCGTATCAGAGCAGCGCTCTAACCAAGCTGAGCTACGGGCTCTTAAAATCCTTGAGGTAAATGATTTTATAAAAGTTATGAAAAATGGAAATTATTCCGTGATTCCAAGCTCAAGAATAAGCTTCCCGCCGGAGAAATTGTAATCCGTCACGGGAAAATTTACGGGAATGACTTTTTTGTAAGCGCTATTTTTTGCAGCTGCCTTTATCTCTATGCTGTTTTCAAGCTTTACTATTGAAATGTCTTTTTCCGATTTGACTCCGGGAAATTCAATTTCATAAACTACCTTGTCGCTAAACCTGCGGACATTTGTCTTTGGAACAACTTTTTTAAGCGAAGAGAAATTTTTCAGCTCTCCCGAAGGAAGCTTTTTTGCTTTTCTTTGTTTTCTCTCTTTGACGTTTTTTTCAGGTCCATAATTCAGGTTAACCTTGTCCCCGTTTATTGAAAGTCCGTAGCTTAAGTTTGAATTCATGTTGTTTTTGCCCATCTCCTTCTTTATTTCTTTTTCAAGCATTTTCATGGTGTTTTCAAGCATTTTTCCCATTACTTTTCCCCCTACTCCGCCAAGAAACGAGTTTGAAAATTGATTTACCTCGTTCATAAAATCGTCATTTCCAAGCATTCCGTAATCCTCTTTTTTTGCTTTCTTGCCCAGGGGATTTCCGCAGCTTGGACAGAATCTGTATTTTGAGCTTGACTTCTTTCCGCAGTTTCCGCATTCCTTTTTTCCGAACATTTTACGTGAAGACAACTTTTGTTTAAATAGTTTTTGCCGTTTTGTCGCTCATTTTCGCAAATGTTCTTTTGCAAAGACATCTGGCGATTGCCCCCATCAAATAGTTAATCTGGAATCATTGGCTTTTTAAATAATTTTTTAGTTAAGTTTTTATACAAATATTGCCTGAGGGGTTAATGGCACAGAAATTTTACGTCACGACGCCGATATACTATCCGAATGATGTTCCCCACATAGGGCATGCTTATACAACCATAGCTGCGGATGTTTTGTCCAGATGGAACAAGAGTAATGGAAAGGAAGTTTTTTTCCTTACAGGAACCGATGAGCATGGGAAAAAGATACAGAATGCGGCTGAAAAAAGCGGAAAAAAACCAAAAGAATTTGTCGATTCTCTTATCCCTAAATTCAAGGATGCTTGGAAAAAGCTTAACATAGATTACGACAGGTTCATAAGGACAACAGACAAAGACCATGAGAAAGTTGTTTCGGAAATTCTGAAAAAGGTTTATGACAAAGGAGACATTTATCTTGGAAAATACGAGGGGTTTTACTGCACTCCCTGCGAAGCATATTATACGGAAAAGGATTTGGAAAATGGCTGCTGCCCGATACACAAGACAAAAATTGAGAGACTTAAAGAGGAAAGCTACTTTTTCAGATTAAGCAAATACCAAAAAAATCTTCTGGAATTGTACAAAAAAAATCCAAGGTTTATTCTTCCCGAAAACAGGAAAAAAGAGGTAATAAACAGAGTCAAAGAAGGATTAAATGACTTGAGCATTTCAAGAGCGAGCTTTGACTGGGGAATTCCGTTGCCGTTTGACAAAAAACATGTTTGTTATGTATGGTTTGATGCATTGTTCAATTATTATTCAGGAACACGAAGCAACGGCAGGGAAAAATTCTGGCCTGCCGACGTGCACCTTATAGGAAAAGACATTCTCTGGTTTCACAGCGTTTACTGGCCTGCATTTCTTATTTCAGCGGGGATAAAAACACCAAAAACTATTTTCGCGCACGGATGGTGGACTTTTGACCATGAGAAAATATCAAAGTCAAGGGGGAAGATACTGAATGTTGATGATTTGGTTTCAATTGCGGGCGTTGATTCTGCAAGATATTTTCTTTTGAGAAATACTGCTTTTGGCGATGACGGCGATTTTTCTGAGAAGGCGTTAATTGACAGGCACAACAACGAGCTTGCGGACAAGCTGGGAAATCTTGTGTCAAGAGTTTCCGCTTTGGCTGGGAAATATGGCTTGGAGAAAAAAGAAAACAAACTTTTGAAAAAATTAAAATTGAAGGCTGTTGAGAAACATCTTGAAGATTATGAGTTTGACAAGGCTCTAAACGAGATATTTGCTTTTGTAGATGTCTGCAATGAACATACCCAGAACAAAAAGCCATGGGAAACAAAAGATAAGAAATTGCTTTATGAACTTTCTGACAGCATAAAGGCAATTGCAATTCTTCTCTGGCCATTCATTCCTTCAACTTCCGAGAAGATTGCTAAGGTGTTTCATTTTAAGGTGGGGAAAAATTCTTTGAAAGAATTGGATAAGCCATTGAAACCTTCAAAAATAAAGAAAGCACATGTTCTTTTTGAAAAGGTGAAATAAAAAATGCACCAGCCGGGAATCGGACCCGGGTCACAAGCTTTTTCTGAATTTAACAAACGCCGAAGCGTCGCCATTCATGGGAAGCTTGTATTCTGCCACTAAACCACTGATGCAATAAAGGAAACCAAGTTTCCCCTTATCAACCCTTCCTTTAAAAGAGGGTCATGCCTGATGAGGAACCAAGTTTCCCCTTATCAACCCCCTTTATAATAACTCGGGGATGATACACTAATTTTTAAAAACTTAAGATTATAAATTTGATTATGAAAGAAAAAATTTCGTTTGAAGATTTTAAGAAGCTTGACTTGAGGGTTGGAAAAATCCTTGATATTGAGGACATTGATGGTGCGGACAAATTGTACAAGTTTACAATAGGACTTGGAAAAGAGATTGGAAAAAGAACAATATGCGCCGGAATAAAGAAGCATTATTCAAAGGGGGATTTGAAAGGAAAGAAGGTGGTTGTTCTGACAAATCTGGAGCCAAGAAAATTGAAAGGCATTGTTTCAGAGGGAATGATTCTTGCCGCCTGCAGCGAAGATGATTCGGAAATAATTTTCATAGCTCCCGAGAGGGATATTGAAGAAGGAAGCGTTGTAAGGTGAATTCCTATACTCCACCCACCCCCCTTTAACACAATTAATTTGCATATAATTTATTATTTAATAATTATGCTAATAAGCGAGCAGTAGCGAGCGAAATTATTTATTTGCTCCTGTTTTTCATCCTTAACTTACTAAAAATCCTTTCAAACAGATTTTCCCTGTCCTTGTCGGAATCATAAGGCTCGTTTGATATTCTTGCCGCAATTTCCTTGTACGCCCGCGCCGTTTTGCTTTTAGGATGGGTGTTGACGACAGCATTTCTTAAATTCAACGACTCGGGGATGTTCAAGTCGTACGGCACCATACCCAAGATGGGAACCTCGAGCATTTCCTTCACGGTTTCCGGAGACATTTCTATGCTGTCTTTCCTTACTTTTGTTATTACCACTCCAGCAATAAATTTTCTCCTTTCCTCTGCAAGCCGGATGGTTTTCAACGCATCCGTGATTGCGGTTATTTCTGGGTTTGTGACAATTATCAGTTCGTCAGCAAGGTCAATTGCCGCAATGGCCTCGCTTCCAAGTCCCGCAGCGCTGTCGACGATTATGTAATCCGAGAGTTTTTTGAATTTTTTCCTGAAATTTTTCATTTTCTCCGGCTGGGCCTTTTTCAATTCATTTATTGAAAGGGATGATGGAATAACCTTCATTCCGGACTCGTGCTCGTAAATAGCTTCATACACATCCGCCTTGTTTGCAAGAATGTGGTTTAAATTTACGGGAACTTCCGGAGAGCCGAGGCAAATTCCCACGTTTGGCGTTGACAGGTTTCCGTCGACCAGAAGGACGTTCTTGTTGAAAAAGTTAAGTGCAGCCCCGAGATTTATGGCTGTTGTTGTTTTTCCTACACCCCCCTTTCCCGAAGTTATGACAATTATTTTCTTCATTTTAATGCTGAAAATTTATACGGCAAAATTAGAATCTGAATTAATTCTAACTAAGAAGAAATTGTTTTGTGGCACTTATAAATTTTTCTAAACTCTCGGCGTATTCTTTCAGCTTTTCGAGATTTATGCTTATTTCTTCCCCTCTGTAAAAAACTTTTAGCGTTACATTTTTCCTGAACTCGCCTATTCTCTCTTTTCTCAGCTCCTCTATCTTCCTGAACATTTCATACATCTCTATAACCTTGAGAAAGTTCTTGTCTTTTTTGAACAGCTTTTTTATCTCATCTATTTTTTTTGTGGGATTTGCGGGGATTGCGGAAATCTTTTTTTTGGCTTTTGCTTTTTTCAGGATTTCATCAATGCTTGTTTCAATCATCTTGCGCCAGCGGAGAATCAGGTTTAATATCACGTCGCAGGTTTTTGTATATTTGAGGCTGACGTACAACAAATGGTCTGCGCTAATCTTCTCCTGAATTATGTCTTCCATAAGGTTCCCTAACATCTAATCAAATTAGAATTATAATGCAATAGGATTTCGGGCTTTTTATATTTTTCTCTACTTTTGAGTACTATAAATTTTATTTTAATTCTAAAATAGCCTCTGCCAAATCGCCTTTTGTTTTCTCCAGCGCCTTTTTTGCGTTGCTTTCGGAGCAATTTGCCCTCTGCATCACGATTTTTATATCCTCTTCGGAAAATAATTCTTCGGAATTTTCGGAAACATCGCCTGAAATCTGAAAGCTTTCCTGGTTTTGGATTTTTATTTTTGTCACGGACGGATTGTCAATGTTTATCTTGCTCCCGTCGCTTTTTTCAATCACAACCCTTTCAGCCTGGATTTCTTCCTGCGACATGCCCATCTGTTTCATTATCTCCTGCATTTTCTTTGGATTTAAATTCGGAAGCATTTTCGTTGAAATGTTGGGGATTATTTATAATTTTCTGTTAGTTTCCACCCGCTCAACTCCTTAAATTGTCCTCGCTTCGCTCGGATGTTATTCTAAGATTTTTAATGCAAAACCAAATTGTTATTTTTCTATGTTTAGTTATTATTTATTCGGTCAATTTAAGAAACTCTGCGAGCTGTTTTAAGGCGAGGTGAAGCCGAGCGTGCAGTCAGTAAATCATTCCAAGAAAAATTCTGAATGCAATTATCAAAACAACAAAGAGTATCACGTGTGTCGGCTTAAGGCTGAAAATGCTTGCGTACTCCTCATTAAACCTCATTAATCCCCCAAAACCGGAAGGGATGTTGATATTTGACTCCGCCATGAATAAATAAAAAATGAGAAGTTTTTAAAAGTTGTTGTGAGTTATGAATTTATGAATTTTAAAAGTATAAAAAACTGGAATGCTGATACTGAAAGGCTGATAACGGAAAAATGGAAGAAGTCAAAACAGTTTAATTTTAATCCGAAAACAAAAAAAAATGTTTATTCAATAGACACGCCCCCGCCTTATATTAATGCACCCATTCATGTGGGGCATGCCACTACTTATGCATATCAGGATTTTTTTGCAAGATACTGGAGAATGAAGGGATTTGAAGTTTTATTTCCTCTTGGATTGGACAGAAACGGGCTTCCTATAGAAGTGGGGGCTGAGAAGAAATTCGGGGTTTCGCCATTTAAGGTAGGAAGGGCAAAGTTTTTGGAATATTGTGAAAAACTTCTTAAGGAAACCTCCTTGGAATCTACGGACACTTTTGCAAAACTGGGAATTTCATTTAGCAATTATGAAAAAACGGAAGAGGTGGGAAGCGTTTATTTTACGGATGACCCCAAATATCGCGCCCTTACGCAGTCAACGTTTATTGATTTGTTCAAAAAAGGTCTGATTTATGAGGATTCAAGAATAAACAACTGGGATTCTCTACTTCAGACAACAATTGCTGATTCGGAAATTGAGTACAGGGATGTGGAATCCTGGTTTAATGATGTCAAGTGGAAAGTTAAGGAGACTGGGGAGGAAATTGTCATAGGAACCACGAGGTCCGAGCTTATGCCCGCTTGTGGAATGGTTATTTTTAATCCGAAAGACAAAAGGTACGGGCATCTTGAGGGAAAGACCGTAATCATGCCTCTCTTTGAAAAAGAAGTTCCGGTAAAATCGCATCCTCTCGCCCAGATAGACAAGGGAACGGGTTTGGTAATGATGTGTTCTGCAGGGGACTTAAGCGACATTCAGTTTTTTAGAGAGATGGGGCTGAAGCCAATCATTACAATCGATAAGGATGGAACTATGAATGAAAATGCGGGTTTTCTTAAAGGTATGAAAGTTAAGGAAGCCAGAGAAAAAACAATAAACGAGTTGAAGAAAAAGAATCTTTTAGTTAAACAGGAAAAAATAATGCACCGCACCCCATTTTCCGAGAGGTCAAATGCGGAAATAGAGTTTATTGAAATGCCGGAGTATTATGTTAAACAAGTGGAGATTAAAGATAAGATTAAGGCGGAAGCTAAAAAAATGGACTTTTTTCCGAAGACTTCAAGAAAAATTTTGGATGACTGGATAGATTCCATTTCAATTGACTGGCCTGTTTCAAGAAGGAGATTTTATGCAACAGAAGTTCCTTTATGGCATTTTAACGATTCCGACGGAAAAACAGTTTATGCCGTTCCGCCAAAGGGAAAGTATTATCGGCCATGGCATGAAAATGTTCCTCAAGATTCTGAGGTGTACAAAAATGGCAAAAAAATAGGAATGTTCGGGAATTTTAAGGAAAAGCCGTGGAAAGGTGATGAAAGAGTTGTTGACACCTGGTTTGACTCGTCAATTTCTGTGCTTTATATTTTGAGTTATGGCAAAGATGGAAATTTTTTCAAGAAATCTTATCCTGCAAGCCTTAGGCCGCAGGGGAAAGAGATAGTCAGGACCTGGCTTTACTATAGTTTGCTGAGATGCTATTATCAGACGGGAAAAATGCCTTTCAAAAATGTATGGATACACAATCATATTCTTGATGAGGAAGGAAGAAAGATGTCAAAGTCACTTGGGAATGTCATAGACCCGAAGGAAATTCTAAAAGACTACGGGGCGGAAGCGTTTAGGCTGTGGGCTGCAGGCGAGGGAGATTTGTCCAAACAGGATTTGTCATGCTCCAGAGAAAGAATAAAAGCGGAGCTTAAAACACTAAACAAGCTCCTGAACCTTTCAAGATTTGTCATGTTCTTTAAAAAACCGAAAAAGAAACCAGTACTTACGGAATTTGACAGACTGTTTGTTGATTACATGGAAGAACTCACTGAAAAGGCGGATAAGTCATACAGAGTTTATGATTTTCACAATCCCGTTTTAAGCCTGAGAAATTTTTTGTGGGGGATTTTTGCATCCCATTATGTTGAAATTGTAAAGTCAAGGGCATATAACACCGAAAAAAAATTCGGCGAAGATGAAAGCGATTCGGCAAGGTATACTTTGCATTTTTTGCTTGAAAGGCTCATTACTTTGCTTTATCCAGTCATTCCCCAAATCACTTCGGTAATTGCGGAAGAGAAGGGGATTAACCTTCTTGAAACTAAGTTTCCTAAAGCTGGAAAAAGAAAGTCCAACCTTAAACTAATTTGGGAGATAACAAATTTCAATAGCGAAGTCTGGAAAATGAAAAAAGAAAAGGGGATAAGCTTAAGAAATGCAATTCACGGAATTAAAATTCCCAAAAACCTGAAAAAATTTGAAAAAGATTTGGCAACAGCACATAATTTGAGTTGATTAATTATATAAATGCTTTTTTTCTAATTAGAAAATGATAATGAGCAAGCAGGAGCTTGAGGATTTGCTTGAAAAACTCGGAGATTACAAGGGAAGGCAGACGGAGCTGATAACAGTGTACATACCTGCAGGATATGATGTCAACGCCGTGCAGCGCCAGTTGGAGGCGGAGAAAGGCACAGCAAAGAACATAAAATCCACGGCAACGAGAAAGAACGTTTCCGAAGCATTGGAAAAAATCGTCCGTCATCTTAAAACGCTGAAAAAAACTCCCGAAAACGGACTGGCGATTTTTTGCGGAAACATTTCAAAAGTTGAAGGGCAGACTGACTTGCATCTGTGGGATGTCGAACCCCCCATGCCTTTGAATACAAGGCTTTACAGATGCGACAAGGAATTTGTTCTTGATTCGCTGAAGGCAATGCTTGAAGTCACGGAAGTTTTTGGGTTGCTTGTGATGGACAGGAAAGAAGCCACGATTGGGCTTTTGGAAGGGAAGAGAATAGAAGTTCTGCAGAAAATGACTTCTGGAATCCCGAGCAAAGTCAGGGCGGGGGGACAAAGCTCTCAGAGATTCCACAGGATTACAGAAGGTTTAACCAAGGAGTTTTACAAGAGGATTGCCGACGGGATGAAAAAAATATTTTTTGAAATGCCCAAATTAAAAGGGATTCTTATAGGCGGACCCATTCCGACAAAGGATGAGTTTGTTGATGGAAATTATCTTGTGACTAAGCTCAGGGAAAAAGTCATCGGCGTGATTGACATCGGAGATGCCGACGAGTCGGGATTGAACGAGCTTGTCGTGAAATCTCAGGACATTCTTGCAAGCCAGGAAATGATGAAGGAAAGAAAGATACTTGAGAGATTCTTTGAAAAACTCGGAGAGAATCCTGACATGGTTGTTTATGATGAGAAGGATGTAAGAAAAGCGCTGGAATACGGCGCCGTAGAAACCCTCATACTCTCCAAAAAACTTGGCAAGAAGCTTTTAAGCGAAATGAGAAAACTTGGAGAGGGAATTTCCTCAAATGTTCATATTGTTTCCACCGAAACCACGGAAGGGGAGCAGTTCTGCAACCTTTCCGGAATGGGGGGAATTTTGAGGTTTAAGATTTAACGGACTTTTTATTCCAAATCTTTTTGGCTATATCTGCATTTACCTGCAGGAAACTTCCCACTCCTGCAATCGCAATAACAAAAACAAATATTTTTCCAAGGGGGTTCAGGTAGTAAAGAAAGATAGATATCAATGCAGCCCATATTCCCACACACCAGGGGCATACAAGTATTTCATGGACTGTCCTTCCAGGACCCTTTTTAATCCCGCTGAAAAAATCCCTTAAAAAGGATGTTACTTTGTCCTTTGCGAAGAGCCTTATCATCCTGAATGTTGCGACGGAAATAACAAAGATGTCAAAAACTCCTGTTTTTGTGACAATTGAAGGATTTTTCCCAAGAAGGTAATTTCCCATAAGCAGGAAAACCGCGAGAAACAACACAATTGACAAAAGATTCCATAAATCCTGCTCTTTTTTCATATTTTAAAAATGAGAATGATGTTTAAATGCTTTCTGCACAAGAGTTTTAAATCTCTTTGGCTTGTGAATGTTATGGAAGAATTTAAGGACGATTTGAAAAAACTTGAGGCGATTTTTTTTGTTTCAGGGAGATTTCTTTCTATGCAAGAGCTGATTTCCTTTTCGGACATAAATCCAATCATGATAAAGGAAATGATAAAAGAGCTGAAGAAAAAATACAACGCTCTTGATTCCGGAATCGAGATAGTAGAGAAAGGGGGATTGTGGAAAATGGATGTCGGCAGGAAGTATTCCGACGTGATAAACCGGATGGCCACGGGAAGCAGCGAGTTTTCCAAGTCGGAGCAGCAGACTCTTGCGATAATTGCGTACAAACAGCCAATAAAGCAGTCTGTCTTGGTAAGGATAAGAAGCAACAAGGCTTACGAGCACATAAAAAAATTTTCTGATTTGGGGCTGATAAAAAAGAAACGTTCCGGAAGAAGTTACGAGTTGAGCCTGAGCGATGATTTTTACAACTATTTCAATCTTGGAGACTCCGAAAAGAAAAACATACTTGAAGAGCTAAAACGGGAAGAATAAAAGCAATGAAAATCATAAATTTGCGGAACTTAATCGTTTCCCACCCACCAACCCAATCCAGAAATCATGGAAATTCCAAAAATCTGACACCTAAAATGTTAACTATATCCCTGAATTTCTCACAATTATCAATCATTGCATTACCTTTTTGCCAGACTGCATCAGAATTAAATTACGCCTGCTGTAAATAAAAATGACTAACGCGCTTACAATAACTTACTTTGTTTACATGTTTATTGCGATTTATTTTCTTTCGCTGTTTGCAATAACTTTTTTCCAAAACAGAAAAGAAATATTTTTGGTGCCAAAGTCAAAAAAAAGTTTCTCCGTTTCGGTGCTGATTCCCGCATTTAACGAGCAGGACAGCTTGGAGGAAACCGTTGAATCCGTTCTGAAAACAGATTACAAAAATCTCATGGAAATAATAATAATAAATGACGGCTCAACGGACAACACGCTCAAAATTGCCCGCGGGTTGCAGAAAAAACATTCAAATATTATTGTTTTGAACAAGAAAAATTCGGGAAAAGCAGACTCTTTGAATCATGCCTTAAAGATTGCGAAAGGGGAGCTTGTTGCGGTTGTTGATGCGGATTCGTTCCCGGACAGCTGTGCAATAACGTCAATGGCGGGCTATTTCGAAGATGAAAAAACGGGCGCCGTGACGACAAGAATTCTCGTGAGGAAAAGGGACAACTTCCTTAAAAATATGCAGGCAATCGAGTATAAAGTCATTGCTTTCACAAGAAAACTTCTTGATTTTCTGGATTCAATATATGTAACTCCAGGGCCTATGGCGTTGTACAGAAAATCCGCCCTTGAAAAAATAAACGGGTTTGACAAAAAAAACATGACAGAGGACATTGAAGCCACATGGCACCTGATTCATGAAGGGTATAAGGTGAGGATGTCCTTCGTTTCAAAATCCTCAACTGTTGTTCCTGACACTTTGAAAAAATGGTTTAAGCAGAGAATAAGGTGGAACATCGGCGGATTGCAATGTATATTGAAATACAGGAATTGCTGGTTCAGGAAAGGCATGCTCGGGTATTTTATAATTCCTTTCTTCTCATTGTCTTTGGTTTTGGGAACTTTCGGATTGGGGATTTTTATATACAGGTTTTTGCGGAGAATTATTTATTCATACCTCCTAACAAACTATTCAATAACTGCAAACACATATCTCCTCTCCCTTCAGGACGTGAACTTTAATCCCTCGGTTCTGAACTTTCTCGGAGTTGTTCTCTTTGTTCTCGGGATGGCGTTTGTTTTCTTTGCGCTTAAGTTTGTAAACCGGCGCATAGGAGAAAAGGAAAAGTTTTTTAGCGTGGTTTTTTATTCATTGGTGTACATTTTGCTCAGGCCCGCTGTGCTTGTGGTTTCATTGTACAAATTTATAAGAGGAAAATATTCATGGCGATAAAAAGACTTGAAAACAAGAAACATGTTTTTTGGCAGGCGTTTTTTCTTGCGCTGCTTTTCATGTTTCTTGGACTCGTGTTAGGGGTTTATCTTGAGCAGATGCGCGTTGACAACACGAGCATTTCATTTTACAAATCCGAAACTTCTCTGTATGACTCATTTGCGATTGGGAAGCTTTCTGACAATCCGCGCGTCTCCTGCGAGGATTTGAAGCTTGCAAACATCAATTTTGCGAATCAGATATATGACGAGGCGGTTGAGCTTGAAAAATATGAGGAGTCCAGCAAGATTACGGATTCTCTCAAAACCCTTCATAGAAAGTATGACATGCTGAGAACTCTGCTTTGGATGAACATTATTGATGTCAAAAAGAAATGCGGAAACGTCAACACTTTTGTATACCTTTACGAGTATAACACTGATGATATCGGGAAAAAATCAAAGCAGGTGGTTTGGAGCAAGATTTTGAGGGATTTGAAGACTGAAGAAGGGGATAATGTCATGCTTATACCCATAGCTGTTGACCAGAATATTGTTTCGCTGGATTACCTTTTGCAGAGCTACAGAGTAGAGGAATTTCCTGCCGTGCTTATAAATGAGAAATCTGTTTTATACGAGCACCAGACTTTTGATGAGCTTAAAGGTTATTTGGAATAATACCCTTGAAAAAATCTAATCTAAAAACCTTAAATGTTGGTGTTTAAAATGTTTGGTTGATATGATTTCTATCAAATTATACAAATTTATTCGGTGTTTTTTATTGCAAGAGCGAGACATCTTAGATAAAAATTAATTATTAAATAAAGCTGAAATAAATGCTTTACAATACAAATATTAAAAAATAGGAGTATTCTTGGTTTTTCATGGAAGAATGCTTTAAATGCCACGCTCCGGAGACAAGAACCTTGCTTTTTGAGGTTATTTCCCCTGAAGGAATTATGAAAATTTGCGGCAGGTGCTATGGAAAGGAGAACCTGCCTCTTTTAAGCCAAAAAAGCGGCGTTAATCCCGAAAAGGAGCAGGGTGTTTATGAAAGGATGCTGAAAGTTTCAGGATACGGTGAGAACATAAAAAATCCTTCTGAAAAAACACCGCAGAACGCGTCGCTGAAAAAAATTGTTGACGAGACTTTTGAAAGAGGCACGCGCGATTTCAGGAATGACGCCGAAGCAAAAAAAGACCTTGTATACAATTTTCATTGGGTTGTTCTCAGAGGAAGGAGACACAAGCACTTTTCACAGGAAAAACTGGCCAGGGAAATTCACGAGCCGGAAAGAGTCATTAAGCTGATTGAGAAAGGATATGTCCCTAAAAATATGGGCATAATAAAAAAACTTGAGCAGTTTCTCGGAATCCAGATAAGAAAGGAGTCTTCAGAGCAGGAGAAAACCGAAGGCGGACGGATGAAAAAGCCGTTGTTTGAGGACGAAGAAATGCAGGAAAGAGATTCCCGCGGCAAGGAACTTGACCTGAAAAACCCCGAGAAACTGACAATTGCGGATTTGCAGGAAATGAAAAGGAAAAAAGACGAAGAGATGCCTTGATGAAATTGAGTTGGCTAAAAGAATCCCAAGCGACTCGCTTCGCTCGTGATTGATAAAAAATTAATATAAAAATAAATTATTGTGATTAGGTATATGGATGGAAGTCAAAGAATTTATTAAAACAATATTGAAAGAAGTAAATGAGGGTGTAGCAGAATCTGATAATGAACAATTTAGGAGCTATCTTAAGAATTCTTTAACTGAGGGTTATATTGAATTTGATTTAGCAGTAGTTTCTAAAAAAGAGACTTCTGGGAGAATGGGTGCTGAAGTTCTTGGTATTGGCGGAAAAACTGAAGGAAGCACGTCTAATGAAGCAGTTAATCGTATTAAATTTAAAGTCTATACTTGGAAGAAATAGACTTTTTCAACAAAGTACCATATCAAAACCTTTATAAATTAAATTTTGATTTTCTTCTCATGGAAATTAATGTTCTTAAAAGCTCAAAGGATGAAATCGAGCTGGAAGTTTCAAGCCTGACAATTGCAGAGATTTTGAGGGTTTACCTTAACAATGATTCTTCCGTGAGCTTTGCCGCCTGGAAACGTAAGCATCCCACGGAAAAGCCCGTTCTTACTGTCAGGACAAAAGGAAAGACGGCAAAAAAGGCGATTGACGATGCTGTCAAGGCGATAACAAAAGAGCTGGAAAAGATTGAGGCTGATTTTAAAAAGCTGAAATAAATTTCTTGCTGGTTATCAATTACATTTATTTGGACGGTAGCGAGGTTGTTAAAAATAAGCAAATCCGCGCGTATTTTACATCATAATAATACTTATTAATTTCCCCGGTTTTTGTATTGAATGCAAAAGACTGAAAAGATTTCCACAGGAAGCTTTGATATGAACAAGTGGCTTTATGGGGGGTATGAGAAAGATGTCATCACGATGATTGCGGGGCCTCCGGGTTCGGGGAAAACCAATTTCTGCATTCTAGTAGCCTGTTCGCAGGCAAAGAAAGGGAACAAGGTTTTTTTTGTGGACACGGAAGGGGGATTCAGCGTGGAGAGGGTAAAGCAGATTCTCTCCTCGGACACCGAAATTGCGTATGAAAATGCGGCAAAAAACATTCTTTTGCTTTCCCCGACGAGTTTTGACGAGCAGAAAAAAAACTTTACCCAGATTTTGAATAATCTGAAAAAAGAGCATGTCTCTCTTGTTGTGATTGACGGCATGGCGACTCTTTACAGGCTTGCTCTTGGAGAATCTGCAAAGGAAGGAGAAGACGCAGTGAGAAAACTGAACAACGAGGTTGCACAGCAGATGAAAGTTCTTTCGGAGATTTCAAGGAAGCAAAATATTCCTGTGATAATCACAAACCAGGTATACAGGGAGTTTCTTACTGATGAGGAGCTTAGAAAAGGCGTCAAGAAAGAAGCAAATTTTGTGGGAGGGGATTTGATGAAATACTGGAGCAAATGCATAATTGAACTAAAGGCTGAAGGAAGGAAAAGGAAAGCCGTTTTGCTCAAGCACCGCAGTCTGCCCCAGAAGGAAATGAATTTTGAGATAAGGGAGAAGGGAATATTCCGCAAGGGGTGGATTTAATCAACAAAAAATATAAACTCCTATTCTTTTTTTCTGAGATGGAAAACATAAAGTTCGAAGTGATTAAAAAAATTGCGGACACCAATTTTAAATTCCGCAATATTCAGAATATTTCAAAGCTGGACAGCAATTCTCCTCCGAGCGTCTTTATCGGCTCGGGACTGAAGTACCCTCTTGTTAATGTTGGGATTTTAAGCCCCTTGGACAGGGATGACAATGCATGGCTTTATGATGATGTGAAGTTCTGGAGCGAGAATAATTTTCAGATAAATGACGTGATAAAACTGAGGGAAAATTTATTGAATTCAAGATTTCGCTCAAACGTTGCAGATTCAAGGATGAAAAAAAGATTTCTCGCGATTGCACAGGAAATTGCCGTTGCTTCAAAGCCCGTTGACATTGAGATTGAACTGAAAAACAAGCTGAGCTTTGAAAGCCAAAAGGACAGAATCGTGACACCCCATGGGATAAGGGGAAGTTTGAAAAAAGCAAGAATCACGGGAAATGCAAGAATTCACAGGAGAGTTGAAAAAGTCATGAATGACGACATAAAGGCGAGCGAGGCAATTAATTATCTCTACAAAAAAAAGTTTAGCGAATATACCTTAAGCAAGATTTTGAGCGTGGGCGTTCTCGGGCAAAGGACAGGGAAGAAGCTGGTTCCCACGAGATGGTCTATCACGGCAACGGATGACACGATAGGAAAATCCCTCCTCCTAAATGTGAGGGACTTTAAGATGATAGAAAATTATGAATTATTTTTCGGGGAGTTCATGGGAAACCAGTATCTTATCATGCTTTTTCCAAATGTTTTCAGCTTTGAGCTTTTTGAACTTTACCTGCCTGGAAGCTCATGGAATCCCTCGGCAGAAATAAAGGCGTCCACGGATTTTGAGGATTATTTTGGGAGAAAGGAATATGCAAGCAACACGTCTGGAGGATATTACGCGACAAGGCTTCCGATATTGGAATATCTTAACAGCGTGAAGAGGCAGGCTTCGGTGATTGCGATAAGAATAGAAACTCCCAGCTATTGGGCTGCTCTTGGAGTATGGGTTGTAAGGGAAAGCGTAAGGAAATCTTTGAACAGGAAAATGGAATTTCAAAGCAGGGAGGAACTTATGAACGCCGCAAACCAGATTGGAAAAATAAAGTTCAAATTCAACGCGCCGAATATTCTGAAAAAAAGCAGGGTTTTGAACGATGTTCTGACGCAGAAAAAACTGAGCAGCTGGTTTTAGTTATATTGATTGAGAGGGAATACCATTTACTGTGCTCTTTGATGTCCTCTCCAAGTGTGCTTCTCTTAGTTTTTGATAATACTCTTCTCTTAGTCTGTGATGATGTTCTGCCGGTACACATTTCATAACAACTCTTCTGGCAAGATTACAAATTCTTTTTATCGGATTTCTTTCTCCTAAGTTTAGAGTAGACATTTGAATGTAAAATCTTTTAGCAAATTCTGCAACGGTTTCTTTTTCCCCTGTTGCAGGATCATAACTAAATATCTCATTAGAGTCTCTAGTTATTTTTCTATTAAACAATATTCATATTTAAAGATTATTATTTTTTTTTAGTTAGTTATTTTATTAATCGCAAGCAAGGTGAGCCATTTTAAACAAAAATTAAACAGAAACCTCCTGTTAACCAAAATATGTTTTGAATAAGGTTTATAAGGACTTGTTGCTTGTTGTTGTAAAGGAGGTGAAAATGGAACACGGATGCAGGTGGGTTGAAGGATTACTGGCTGTTTTGATTTTGGTATTCGTAATTTGGCCCACGCAAATCTTTTCATATGCAGTATCGTGGTGGATAGTCGTTGTTTCTGCCGCGTTGATACTGATACACTCTTTATTCTGCCGCAAATGCAACGGGCTTTTCTGCGGAAGCAAAAATTCTGGCAGCGGAAGGACAGCTAGAAGAAGAGGCAGCAGAAGAAGGAGAAGATAATTTTGTTTTTTGTTTATATTTCTTATTTTTATATGCCTTACTTTTAAGTTTGTGAAAAATGGCTAGGGGATTATTAGAATGTTTCTTGTTGTTTTCAACTTATTAAACAAAAGGCTCACTGCGTTCGCTTAACCTCCCTTTAAATGTTAATGCAAAAACAAATTAATTTTTGGATGGTTATTTTTTATTGTTGTAAAGCCGAGTGTTTACGCTAGACAATTTAAAATATTAATTCCTAGCGGGGCAGGGAGCAAGGCGATTTTATGCCTGTTGTTTCCCCTCGGCTTCTTTCTTTTTCCTGTACTCCTCAATTCTTTCTTTGTTTTTTTCACACTCGGGATTGAAGCAGAATTCCCACGGGCGTTTTCCCCTCATTACTCTCATAACCATCGGCCATTTGCAGGACTCGCAGACTTTTTCAGATTTTTTTATCATGCCCATCGGCAGCGAGTAGGTGTTCTTGCATGCAGGGTATGCATTGCAGGCAACAAAATGCTTTCTGGTTTTCTTCGAGTAATTTATTATTAGGCTGCCTTTCTTGCATACGGGGCATTCGTTAAGAACGTTCTCTTTTCTTCTTTGCTCGTTGAACTCCGAGTTTGCGCTGAGAAGTTCCTCTCCAATTTCCTTTTCCTTTGCCTTGAACTGGGAAACGATTTTTTTTATGGTTTCCTTCGCTTTTTCAATAATTGCTTTCTCCTTCTCCTCAAATCCTTTTTTCAGTCCCACTATTGAATCCATTTCAACTTCAAAATTTCTTGTCAGCTTTTCGTCAATTATTATGGGGGAAGACTTTTCAAGGGTTTCAATCAGCGACATTCCCAAGGGGGTGGCTTCAATGCTTCTTTCTTTTATGTAATTCCTGTCATACAATGTTTCAAGAATCATCGATCTTGTGGCCTTTGTTCCGAGATTTTTTTTCTCCAACTCGGAAAGGATTGAAGCGGGAGAATATCTTCTCGGGGGCTGCGTTTGCTTCTCCTCCGTCCTGACTTTAAGGATTTTTATCTTTCCGCTGACATCAGGAATTTCCTTTTCCTGCAGTTTCACGGGATAAATCTCCATCCAACCCTTTTTTCTTATTGCCAACCCGTTTAACGCAAATGCAAAATTGTTTATCTTTGCAATGATTTTCTTGTTGTCAATCACCGAATTGTCGCAAAACAGGGCAAGGAATCTTTTTGAGATTAAATTGTATATTTTTTCATCCTCTCCCGCAAGTATCTGGAAATTTCCCGTCGGATAAATTGAAGGATGCGCCGGGTCTGTTTTGTTTCCCTCAACGGGGTTTTTCTTTGTAATGAGCTTTTCAGCATTGAATCTTTCTGCAACAGTTTTCAATATTTCATTGTAGTTTATCGATGCAGGAATCTTTTGGCTGGAAGTTCTTGGGTATGATATCAATCCCGAGAGGTAAAGGCTTTGGGCGATTTGCAATGTTCTCGAGGGCGTAATTCCGTGAAGATTGTATGCCTCTGTCTGCAAGGTTGTAAGGTTAAAAGGGGCATTTGGAGGAATTATTTGCTCCTTTTTTTCGGTTGTAACCTCCGCAATTTTTCCCTTGAGGCTGTCGAATTTTTTTAAATCCGAGAATTTTGAAATGTCCTTGTTTAATTTCAGTTCGATTTTTTCATCTGTATCAAGGGATATGAACACCTGCCAATATGGCTTTGATTTGAAAGCCATGATTTGCCTTTCCTTGTCGACAATTAATTTTAATGCAGGCCCCTGGACTCTGCCTATTGACATTATCTTGAAGGCTCCGAGGGATTTTATGGCGTTCATCAATGCTCTTGAAAGATTTATTCCGTAAAACCAGTCCAAATAGTGTCTCGTTTCTCCCGCAATCGCTTGCCCCCAGGCTATGCTTTTTGATTTATTTTCATAGGAATCATTAAGCTCCTTTTCCGTAAGAGTGGAGTATTTCATCCTGTTCGCGTCTTTTTGGTTGCATATGAATCTCACGACATTGAATCCTATGACTTCTCCCTCTATGTCATAGTCTGTTGCTATTGTCACGCTTCCAGCGTTTTTTGCAAGCTTTACAAGGGTGTCATAATACTTTTTTGTGAAATCCTTTTTTCTTGCGAGAAAATTAGGAACCCATGAAATTTCAAAAATGGGTATCTCTTGTCCTGCCTTGTTTTGCTTTAATGTGAACAAATGCCCCACTGCGCAGGCGACAACGATTTTTTCGCCGTTTCTCTCAACTTCGTAATATGGGACTCCCACACCTCTTTTTTCATATTTCCCAAGGGCGGATGCAAGTTTCAAAGCAGCCTGGGGTTTCTCGGTTATGACAAGCTCGTAGCCCCCTTTTTTCAGTGTTACTTTCGGCGGTGAGAATTTTGTTTCCCTTCGTTTTGAAATCTTCCCTGTTTTTCCCGAGGGTTTTCTTGAAGTTCCTCTTCTCTTTTTAGTTCCTTCTTTTTCCACTTTTTGGAGCTCGGATTCGCCTATTTTTCTCTCCACTTTTTCAACAGCATACTTGATGTCTTCCTCGCCTACAGGGAAAAAACTCTCGGCGGTTTTTTCTTCTTTGGTTTTCTTTTGTTTGCGGCGCATTTTTGTATCTTAAGAAGAAGGTTTTTAAGTTTTTAGAATTTGTGAAAACAAAACATATAAAACTTATGCCGGGTTTTCCCTGAAATGATGCTGGAAATGATTAATTTTACCATATTATCCCTGTTGTTGGTTCTTGCAGTCTTGGTTTTGATGCTTCTGTCGATGTTTTTTTACGGTGCTCCTTTTGAGCCGACAGACTCCAAAACTATGAGGAAAATGATTTATTTCGCGAAAGTTAAAAAAAATGAAAAAGTTGCAGACTTGGGCTCCGGAAATGGAAAAATTGTTATTGCTTTTGCAAAAAAGGGAATTGAGAGCCACGGATTTGAGATAAACCCTTTTTTGGTTTGGTATTCAAGAAGAAAAATAAGGAAAATGAATCTTGAAAATAAAGCGTTTATCCATTGGAAAGATTTTTGGACACAAAACCTGAAAGAATTTAATGTTGTTTGTGTTTTCCAGATAGGAAACATCATGGGGAAGCTCGGGGAAAAGCTCAAGAGGGAATTGCCTTCAGGAAGCAGAGTTGTTTCAAACATATGGAAATTTCCAAACCTTGAACTGAAGAAAAAAGACGGAGATGTTTATTTGTATGGAGTTTAATCTAAAGCTAAAACCTTTTCAAGATATTTTCTAAACTCGGGGGATTTTCTTTTTCCATTGCTGAATTTAATCATCTTTATTTTCACTTTTTTTCTAAATTCATCGTTTGGTTTTGTGTTGCAATCGTAATAAGGGAATACATCTCTAATCTTTTCTCTGGAAAATAAAATTCCCAAAAAAATTTCTCTTCTTAACTTGGCTAATCTGTTGTATCCCCTTAGTATTTCCTCGGATATTACAAGACTTTCCAAATGTGGATGTACCGGAGGTATGTATCTTAGCAAGGGTTCTCTTGACACCGATATTGCTCCATAAAGTCCATTTGTGTTAAAAAGATACATTCCGTGAGCTAGCCCTCTTCTAATTTTAGAAAATCTGCCCTTTCTGTCTCTTCTTTGAACTAATGGAGACATGCTGATCATTTCTTCGCCAAAATAATTTCTTAATTTTCTTGCGGCATAAAACACGCCGCCCATGCAACTTGCTTTTCTATCTTTTGCGACTTCGTCAGGTGTTCTGTCTTTTACACCTACTACCTTCCCATTTCTGTCGTAAGTTATGGCGTCATAGTCGTATGTAACTTCTTCGGAAAGAAATCTGCGCACTTCTTCCAGTTCTCTGGTTCCTTTATCATTTTTTTGAGGGAGTTTAAAAATTCTTGAGAAAAGTTCATTTATTAAACTTAAATCTTTGGTGTCCATAAAAGAGATTTTAAAATTACCTTTTTAAGTTTAGTTGTATTGAAGACTAACTGCCTTTATATTAAATCTCGAAGATTTTTCCCTTTCTGCTTACATTAATCGCCCTTGTCTTTCCTATCATGTCTTCTGTGCCGGAGGCTTCGTGGATGTGCGAAAAAACCGCTATGTCGGGCTGGAATTTTTCTATGGCTTTCCTTATGGAATCGGAGCCTGGAAAACCGGAGAACTCCGACTTTGTCTTGCTCGGGTGCATGTGAGTAACCATTATTTTCTTTTCAAGGTTCTTTACTTTCTCATGCCCTTTCTCAAGAAGGCTGAAAATTTCCTTGTCTCTAAGCTGATGCGCTCCCATATCCGCCCCGCCCGCCCCAAAAATTCCGAGGTTGTTTCTTATGAAAAAGTATCCGTGAATGTTTTTCGTATTTGAGTAATATTCCGCAAGAAAATCAACCGTGGCGGAAGACTCGTGGTTTCCAGGAATAATCAGCACCTGCTTTTTGGTTTTCAGAAAAGGGCCGACAATATTTTTGGTTGATTCCTCAAAAAATGTCAAATCTCCCGTTAGAATCACGATGTCAACGTTTTCCTTTTCAGCTTTCGCCGCGAGCTTTTTTATAAGTCTTTCATCACTGTGCAAGTCTCCTACTGCGAGGATTTTTGTTTTTTTGTTTTCCATTCCATTTATTAATAAAAATTAGAAAAAATTCAGGTTAATAAGGTTTATTGGCTGCGTGATTGGGTTCTTCGTTCTAATCTCTCTCGTCTGGAATACCCATACGGCATCTTGCCTGTTTTTTAAGGTCTCCTTCCCGGCATTTTTGTTCTATGCCCGAACTTCTCTCGATGTGCTGTTTATGGGAAGGGTTGTATATCCCCCATTCTTTCTGTTTAGCAATACTATCCAATGCTATGTAACCTATTATCCCTAATGATATAACTGCTGAAATTACTATTCCATAAAAAGTATATTCTCTAATTCTTCCCGATTTCCTGTTTTTTGCTTTCATATTTTTCTTAAAAAATAATTCTTTAAAAATTTTTCCATTATTTAACTACTATCAAATACTCCTTAATTTGTTTGCAAAAGGTTTAAAAGTAATATACTTTGTGATATATTTGTTTGATTATACATGTTAAATAAAATGAAAGAAAACTTTGATATCTTTTTCAGGAGAAAGCCGGCGATGATGCTGGTGTCTTTGAAAAAAAATTCAAGGATGAGGTACGGAAGCATTTTGGCCAAGGAAGTTGACTGCACATACAGCCACGCGGTGAAGATACTGCAGACTTTGGAAGAGCTTGGGTTGGTTGTTTTTGAAAAAAGGGGGCGGATAAAGGTGATACAGCTGACCAAGAAAGGAAAAGAAGTCGCAGACGCTATTGAGAACATACAGTCAGTAGTAAGATAGTTAAGAATTCCACGCCCCTGATTGAATTTGAAACGAATGTTTGTTAATTGTCAATATCCAAGATGAAAGTTTTAAATAATTTTTATGCTTCTTTTCAATGTGGGAAAAACAGGTTATTTTGTCTTAACATTAACAATAGCAATTCTTTTAATTGTCACTTTCTTTTTCTTTTCAGGCAATAAAATGGAAATAAAAAGCCCTGCATTCAAAAACAACGGGAAAATTCCAAGC
>Ga0208375_1001521_pt1 | contig 25648 bp, 38 predicted proteins | sample RifOxyD1_FD_184038 | JGI IMG/M metagenome (GOLD analysis project Ga0208375, IMG submission 184038) | Soil microbial communities from Rifle, Colorado - Rifle Oxygen_injection D1 (SPAdes) | ecosystem: Environmental > Terrestrial > Deep subsurface > Rock core/Sediment | place: Rifle, Colorado...
TCTTTAATTAATTTTTCTTGCATATTCACTTAATTTCATATAAAACTATATATAAATATAAAAATATTAAAAATTAATTTATTTGATATTTTTTAACATTATTTGATATTATTTTATATGAAGTTATTTGATACTTTTTAATTTTTTAATAGTTTTTTTACCTTCTTCTTCACTATCAACTGGAATTAAATTACCATCACCTATGACATACCAACCATCGGCACGTTCTTCGGTATGAAGTTCACAATTTGTATCAAATTCTTCTCCATCAGAAAATTTTAATACACTTTCTTTTAGAAATTCGTTATATTTTTTAATATTTTTCATAATTTAATTATTCTTCATTTTCATAGAAATCATTATCTATATTATCTTCACCAAATCCTAATTTAATTTCATGTTCTGGTGTTAAAATTAAATAATCTTCATTACCTGACATATCATTACATCCCTGAAAATATGCTTCTTTTTCACCTTCTGTTTCAAATGTTTTAGTAATAAACGTACCATCTATTACTGCTTGTTGATAATCACCATTATCTAAACTTCTCATAGCACCTTTACCAAACATTATTTTTACAGTTAAACCTTCATCATCCGGATTTAATTCTGATGCTTTATCATCAAACTTTCTTATAGATCTTGTTTGTGGTGTAGGTATAACATGAGGTCTTGATGATGTAATATTTTTCATATTATCTTTTTCAGTATCTTCTTCTATATTTTCATTTAAGAAATTATTAAATTTTTGTATATTTTTCATAATTTAATCATTATATTTATTTTTATATATTAAAATTAAATTATGAAAAACTATATACTAAAATTTTCATATAATTATTAAAATATAAATTTAAATAAATGAAATATTGTGAATTATGTGGCAGAAAAGAAGAATTAGATTTTCATCATTTAATACCAAGAACATTACATAATAATAAATGGTTTAAAAAACATTTTACCCAGGAAGAAATGAATAAAGGCATTATGATATGTAAAAAATTTTGTCATAAAGAAATACATGTATTGATACCCGAAAAAGAAATGGGTAAATATTATAATACTAGAAAAAAATTACTCGAACACGAAAAAGTAAAAAAATATATTACCTGGATTAAGGATAGAATTTTATGATAAACAAAATATTTAATGAGAATAATTTAGACACAATGAAAAGGATAAGTAATAATTTTATAGATGGAATTATTACATCTCCGCCATATAATATAAATACAGAAAGAAGTGATTGTTATTATAATAATGGATATTCAGATTTAGATGGATTAAGTGAAAATGATTATTTGAATATTAGAACAGATGAATTTAAATATTTTTCAAAAATATTAAAGAATAAAGGTGTTATTTGTTATAATATATCATATTCAAAAGAAAACCCAATTTTGCCATTATTATTAATTACTAAAATACATAATTAAACTGATTTAACTATTGCTGATATTATTAGTTGGAAAAAATCACATTCAATACCTTTTCAAACATCACCAACTAAATTAAGTAGAATAGTAGAATTAATTTATGTTTTTGTTAAAAAATCAGAATTACATACATTTAAAACTAACAAAGAAGTAAGTAAGATTAATGAAAATACAGGTCAGAAATTTTATAAAAATTATAATAATTTTATAGAAGCACCTAATAATGATGGATTTAAATCTAAATTAAAAGCAAGTTTTTCTTCTGATTTAGTAATAGAATTACTTAATATTTATTATCCAGAAAATAGTATTATTTATGATCCATTTATGGGAATAGGTACAACAGCAAAAGCTTGTATGTTAACTAATAGAAATTTTATAGGCAGTGAATTAGATGAAGAAATTTATATAGATAGTCAAAGAAATTTATATGTCCCGTCAAAGAAAACCACCAAATCTTCAGTTTAGTGGATGAATTTGATTAAAACTGACTTTAAATATTTAATATATATATAAAGTTCTTTGATATATGGTTGTCACTTAAAATCTTAAGTGACGTAAAATCATAAAAAGTAGTCAGCGAAAACCAAGCATTAATGACTTTAATTTTAACATCGTCTTGTACGATGTCTGCTGAGCCTAACCCTTAAATGTGGGCAGTGCAATTATCGCGGAAAAAATATTAACGGTTTTTAACCGATCGACCGGGACAGTCGATTACAAACGTAGAGATCAAATAAGACCTTGATATTCTTTAATGAATTGAAAGGCATAATCTATGAAGCGTTGAAAGAGAAGGAACTCAATGAGTTCCAGAAACTACGACATCTTTACTTCGTTAGAAGATATTTAGTGTCGTAGTAGTTCATATGAATAATCAAATGAACTACACATAATTAAAAAATACCATAAAATGAAGTAATTTTAATATTAGTATCATCATTCAATACAATCTCGTTTTCAATATGTGTTGTTATTCTTTGTATCATACTTCTTGGTATATCAACCTTTGTTATAGGAACTTCTGCTGTTATCATATAAAGATTTTTCCTATTATTAAAAAGTTGGTCAATAAAATTCTTATCTTTAATTCTTTCTATATCAGAAAACCAACTACCACCTAAATTTGAAGTATTTAAATCTCCTGGTTTATCTAATTTTACAATTCTGTAAAGAGTTAAAGTATTTGGTATGTTTTTAAATCCATTTGGGTAATCATCTTTCAGTAAAAGTTTTAAATCATTAATAATTTCCTTTATAGCTTCTTCATTATTCAAATCGTCATATAATATATAACCTTCCTTAAATATTGCCCAATTAGCAATATCATATAAATCACTATCAGTTAAGTCTTTAAATGATCTATATTGTTTATGTTCATTTAGAAATTGCTTAAAATTTTTCACTTTATCAATCATTTCTCGTATATCTTTGTTCATAATAGATTATATATGGATATTTAATTTTAAAATATCCACCATTTACTATTCATTATAATATTTTTCCATATTTTTTTGATTATCTAATGCTTCTTTAATCCAATCGATAGCATCATATAAATTTAATACAGTATATTTATTTTTAGATTTTGAAAAATGTTTGTCATGTTCTGTTTGTTTAAATTCACATACTTTTTTAGCTTCTTCTATATCTAAATATATTTTATATAAATCAGTATCTCCGTATCTCATAACTACCCACACTTTGTCATATGATATACCTAATATATCTTCTATACTTTCATTTAAAAAATTATCAAATTTTTGTATATTTTTCATATTTTAATAATTATGTTTATTTTTATATATTAAAATTATATTATTATTATTTCATTCCTTTATAATATTTGATACTTAATGTATCTTCTACTGTATCTATTTTTTTTATTTTATACATTTTATTTTATTATTATTTTATATAATTTTATATTATAAATTAGAACCCATATAAAAATACTATTAGATATAATTGTGAATATTATATCTCCGATATCTTTTGTTATTATACAATTTATTGTTCCTAAACTAATTGCTAAAAATGATATTATTATTGCAGCAAATAATAACCATTTTGCTTCTCTTATTTCTTTTTTATCAATATCCATTATTTCATTCCTTTATAATATTTAATAATTTCATACGCATTTATCACTTTTTGAAAATTTCTTTCAGCTATTTTTTTATTTTCATCTGTATCAGTAGCAAAAATATCAGGATGCCATTTTTTAGCTAATTCTCTAAATTTATTTTTAATAGTTGCTTCATCTGAATTCATATCTAATTTAAACAATTCATAAGCTTCTGTAATAGTAAATCCATTTTTTCTTTTAATGGGTGCTTTATATGAATTTTTAGTTCTATAATTATTAAATGTTTTTTCTTTTTCTTTTTTTTCAGTTATTATTATTTTTTTAAAACTATTAAAATCATCATATAATCTAATAACAGAAAAAATATCAAGAACAATCCATAAAAATCTCCAAAATGAACCAGAATGAGAAATATAAATCGCACTACTAAGTAAAATTATTATAAAGATAGTTTTTAGAATATTTCTAGCTAATTCACTTTTCATTTCAGTATAAATCATAATAAGTTTATTTCTATTAGTTCATTAATATTTAAACAATTAAAGTATGTATTTAGATAAGGCATTCTATTACTCATATGCATATGACCATAATACCATTGTTTTATATTATTATTTTTAGATAAATTTTCAAATATTTGTGTTAATTGTAATCTTTCCGTATCCACATCAGTTTTTAAATTTTTATCTATAGCACACCAATAATCTAAATTACCTTTTGTAAATGGAAATGCAATGCTTGGTGCTGAATGAGTTATCACAACATCAATATTTCGCATAGCCATAATTTTGTCATGATTATATACAAGATTTTCGTCAACCCACCATACCATACTACTTTTCCAAATAGAATAACCTTTTCTATTTACTCTATCTATAGAATAAGCACCACCAATACACAATATATTAATTAAATTTAAAGTTAATACTGTATAATCTGGAACTAATTGAATATTAGAAGTATCATATTTTCCAGTGAAATAAGAAGGATTATCGTGATTACCTCTAATAACGAATAAATCAGAATTAGTAATTTTTAACCTATCAGTTAAATATTTTAATTTTCTTATTTCTTTTTTTTCTATTTCGAAACCAATACCATAATCTCCAACTTGAACTATAGCACAATTATTTAAATCATTGGCTTTAAGAAAGTCAGGGATAATATCAACTGCATCGTGTAAATCACCACAAGCAAATATGTGATTATAATGTTTCATTATTTACAAAGATAATTATTTTTTTTTAATTTACAAAATTCTATATATCAATACTTTTTAATTTTATATCAATATTTTTATTAAAAAAGGAAAAGTTTGGATATAAAGATTAAATATATAAATTATATTATTTACTTCCCAAAAAAGAACAAATTAATTATGAATTTATGTGGAAAAAAAAATCGTGAAAAAACCTCTTGATACACATTCCAAGAGATTAATTATGCTTTAAGTGGGAAAAATATCTTGGAAACGAAAGGAGGTGTTTATCTTGTATAACAGTTGGAAATATCGACCAACTGTTTTTTCATCTAAAAAATAATATATATAAAATAAAAAATTATATTTGTATGGAAAAAGTTTTAAATTTTAAAAATTATATTAACGAAGAATTGAAAAATATGTTTAAACCAAAAACACTTGAAAGTCTTAATGATAAATTAGATAAACAAATAGAAAAATATACAGAATTATCAATGTATGCAACAACTACATCAATATATAAATTAAGTAAATTAGCAAATAATGTTTTAAATATAGCATCTATATTACATGATATGGATAATTTAATTAAAAAAGAATATCAACAATATCATACAAGTAATGATAAATATATTAAAATTATAAAAGATGTATGTAAATATTTATTAGATGATTATAGAAATGGTAAATTACCAGAAAAAATGCATAGCAATTACACTAAAGGCATAGAATTGATTGAAATAATATCACACAGTAATATGAATCAAGAAGAAATAAAAAATAAATTCGGTGGAGAAGAAGAAAGATATAAAAGAAGATATAAATAAAAATAAATATATATATCATAATCTTGCTCCTTTTTTAAACCTCTACTAAAATTCAACATATAATAATGAAAAGAAACGTTATTATTAGTGGAAAAGACAAGTTTAAAACAATTTATACCAGAAAAATACTTATACCTTACCAAGACAAAAAAAATTATCTATAAAGGTATCAATATCAAAACAGATTATCTTATTAATATAATTAATGAACTAATTATTAAATATTATTTTCATAAAGAAGATTTAATAGATAGAGAAGTTAAATTTAATATGTGGTCTAAGCTTTTACGAGTTAAATATGGATCTAAATATAATTATTATATTGATTATTTAATAGAACAAGGTTTTATGTTTTTAGTATCAGATTATTATAAAAATAAAAAATCAAGGACATATAAATTAAATGTTGGAGATTTAATTCATATTAAAAAGTGTAGCATAAACGATACAATTTTACTTAAAAAATCATCCAAAGAATATCTTAAAAAAACATTTCTATATTATAATAACAGTACAATTGATGTTGACATACGAGAAAAATTAGTTGATAATTTATATGATATAAATTTAGATACGAATTCAGCTAGAAAATATATGGATAATTTAAGGGATACTAGGGAAATTTCATATAATAAATATATGAAAAATATTATAAGTATAGATAATATTGAATCTAATAATATATTTTTTAAATTTGATGAATATGGAAGAATGCACACAAATTTTACAATATTAAGAAAATATTTAAGACAAAATTATATTACAATTGATAATAGTATAATAGATGAAGTAGATTTAAGTAATTCACAACCATTATTTTTAACAGTATTAATGAAAGAAGAAATGCCCGTTAAAAAATTGTTTTCTAAATCAGTCAGTAGATATATTGATTTAGTACAGAACGGTTTAATATATGAAGAACTTGTTCATAAGTGTGGATTTATTCATAAGTATGGACTTGAATCTAGGAATCAAGCTAAAATAATGATGTATAAAGTTTTATTTGGTACAAACGGTGATACAAAAAAAGAAAATAAAATGTTTTATGAATTATTTCCTACTGTATTTGAATTTATAAAAGAATACAAATTAGTTAATAATAATTATAAAACTTTAAGTCATAGATTACAATTATTAGAAAGTGATTTTATATTTAATAAAGTTATAAAACATTTATATAAATCTAATCCTGATATAAAATTATTTACTGTTCACGATTCTATCTGTTATCCTATAAAATATAAGAATGATGTTAGAGAAGTATTTAACTATTATAGAAAAAATCTATTAAATTAATTTGGTAGATCATCTATTTATACACCACAAACACATTGTAATCATTCATTTTAAATGATAATAGATTGATTCATCAACCCAGAATTTCTTGACTATTCAATATAAACAAAAATTAAATTATGTTCTATAATATTAGAACTTAAAAAATAATTAAAATGACTTGAAAAAACAAAACATAAATTACATAGGATCAAAATATTCGTTATTAAATTTTATATATGAACAGATAAAACTTAATGTACCTGATTTAAAAAATAAAATTTTTTGTGATATATTTGCAGGAACAAATATCGTATCTATGTTTTTTAAAGATAAAGTTAAAAAAATAATTTCTAATGATATAGAATATTATAGTTATGTTTTAGCCAATGCGTATTTATCTAATGATATTATCAATCAAAACAAAATAGATTATTTAAATAATTTAATTGGTGTTAGAAATAATTTTTTTAATTATTATTGTGAAAATGGAAAAGAAAAAAGATTATATTTTTCAGAACATAACGGAATTAAAATAGATTCCATAAGATTAGAAATAGAAAAAATAAAGAATTCAGTATCACTAACGGAGTATTATATATTGTTATCTTCTTTATTAGAATCGTCTGATAAAGTAGCAAATACTGCATCAGTATATGGTGCTTTTTTAAAAAAAATAAAACCATCAGCACAAAAAAAATTAATATTAAAACCATTAGATAGAATAATAATAAATAATCAAATAAACGATATGTATAATATGGATTCTAATGAATTAATTAAGAATATATCTGGTGATATTTTATATATTGATCCGCCATATAACCATAGACAATATGGTTCGAATTATCACATATTAAATATGATCGCAAAATATGATTTTTCTATTGAACCTAAAGGAATAGCCGGATTAACTGATTATAATAAATCATTATATTGTAGTAAAGTAAATGCTAAAACTACATTTGAAAATTTAATTAAAAATGCTAATTTTAAACATATATTTATAAGTTATAATAATGAAGGTATTATAACTTCAGAAGAAATGTTTATTTTTTTAAATACATTAGGGGAAGTTATTCTTTACGAAAAAGAATATAAAACATTTAAAGCTGATAGCAAAAGAAATAATAAGTCAGAAAATACTAGTGAGTATTTATATTATTTAAAAAAGTAGATATTATATTGATTGTTTAAATTTTAAACAATCATACCAATAACATCCAACACAACCGTTTTTAGTACCATCATGTTCAGGTTCACCTTGAATATATGATATTTTATAACCTAATTTTTTAGCATCAAATCTAATATTTGTATCTATACATTCTTTACAAGATTGTCGTTTTAAGAGATTATCACCATTAGTAAGTGGTTGAAAATCATCTAATGTTTGTGTATTTATATTTAATACTATTGGATTATTATATCTACCATTTTTATGATCAACTATGGTATCTAATTTAAGTCCACTATGAGAACTATTCATTTCACGTATAATTTCTTTTATATCATTACGTATAGGTCTATTATATGATTTTCTACATTCTATATTAAATCCATTTGTTCTTATGGCTATTATTTTTCCAGATTTTATATCATTTTGTCTTTTTGTTTCTAATATGAATTTCTTTTCTATTCCACTTCCTTTTCTACCCCAGGAAAATCCATTATTAAAATGTAAAGTTGTGTTTTCTAACTCTTCTTTTGTTATCCATCTAGATTTTCCTTGATCATCGGGGTTAAATATATTTAAAAAATACTTATATTTTTCATTCGCCATTAAATCATCCATTATTTTCTTAACCCTTCTTATAGGTTTATTAATAATAATAGATATTTTTTTTAATTTTGTTTGTTTTTTTTGATATTTTTTTTGGATTTTTTGTTTAGGGATGGGCTTTATTATTTCTAATTTCTTTTGAATTTTTTGTTTAGGAATAGATTTTATTATTTCTAATGTTTCTGGATAACATAATAATTTTGTTTGTTTATCATCAAGATAAACAATTAACTTATTATTAATTAAATCATTACAGTTACGTATTGTTCCTATTTTACCAGTTTTTGTCCTGACTAAATAAGCTGTATTTTTTCTCATTCGACTTATCATATAATAAATGTAAGTAAAATAAAAATTATTAACAAATAAATTTGTAATAAAATTAACAATCAAAGCATTTGAATATAATTATTTAATATTAATATGAATAAAAATGTTAATAAAAATGTTAATAAACCTATAATGATATAAGATAAATAATTAAATATTTTGTATTTATCTTTCATAACATCTATAAATCCTATTTCTTTAAATTCATCTAAACAATTACTATATTGTTCATCTCTTTCTGTTAAAGAATTATATGGTGATTGTTCTTTTAGTTCCTTTTTATATTCATCAAGTCCATTATTTAAAATTTTAGAAAAATCCTTTTTTACATCATCCATATATAATAAATTACATAGGTTTTCTCTATATTTTTGTTTTGTTTCTATTATTTTAATAGTATATTTTTGCCATATTAATTCATTATAAAAAAGTTTTTCTAATTTTATTATTTTATTTAAAATTTTAATATCATATATATTATTATAGAAATAATAAATTTTTAATTTGGTTTTTTTAATTAATTTTAATTTACTATTTACTTCATATATATTTAGAATATTTGTAATTTTATTATGATCATTGCTATATTTAATAAATTGTATTAAAGTGTTATAGTATTTTTTTACTTTTATAACATTATTTATAAAAATAGATATTGGTATGATAATTATACCACTAATTATACTAATAATTATACCTGTCATTATTCCACATATTTATCTTTATCATTTCTTAATAAAATTCCCATAATTCTATTATAAATTTGATCTTCTGTTATATTTTCATTATCTAATAATAGATAATCTTTAAGTGCCTTTTCTATTATTTGTGATTTTTTAATACCTTTTTCTTTCATTTCTTTTTCTACTAATTCATTTAATTTTTCATTTATAGATATACCAATTTTTTGTTTTTTATCTTCTTCATTCATTTTACGTCTCATAAAATCTTATTTTTATTTATTATATTAAAAAGCATTGTATTAGTTTATACATATATTTAGAATTATTATAAATTACAAAAAATCCAACCAATTCATACTTTTTGGTTTTTAATATTTTATATATAAATATAAAAGAAAGTTAATAATATGAATACTGAAAAACAAAACAAAGTAAAAATATCTATTACATTATCAAAAGAATTGATTGATAACCTAGATAGTAGAACAAGTAATCGTTCAAGATATATTGATTATGTATTAAGATTCTACTATGCTGCTTTAAAAGAAGACATATCAAAAATTAAATTATAAATTAAATAAACATAAATTATATACTGATATATAATAATAAAATAATTTAAACTACGAATAAAAAACAATTAAAAATATAAATGATATGGAACGAAGATTGTATAGAAGGATCTAAAAAATATATAAAAGATAAAAGTATAGATCTTATAATTTGTGATCCACCTTTCGGTATAAATGAGACTAAATTTGAAAAACATTATAATAGAAACGATTTTAATATAATAGATGGTTATGTTGAAGCACCTAATGATTATAATAAATTTACATTAGATTGGTTAACACAAGCAAAACGAATATTAAAAGATAATGGATCAATTTATATAATATCTGGTTGGTCTAATTTACATTCTATTTATAATGCCATTGAAAAATTAGATTTATTTGAAGTTAATCATATAATATGGAAATTTAATTTTGGAGTTGCAACTACTAAAAAATGGGTATCATCACATTATCATATTTTATATTTGACGAAAGATAAAAATATAAAAACTATATTCAATAAAAATTCTTATTTTTCTGATGATGAAAAAGACAAAAATAATAAATCACTTTTGTATAAAGATATGGAAGATGTATGGATTATAAATAAAGAATATTCTTCAAATCAATTAAAAAATCAAAATAAATTACCTGAAAAATTAATTGAGAAAATAATTTTATACTCATCAAATGAAAAAGATATTATATGTGACTTTTTTATGGGAAATTTTACAACTGCAATGGTAGCTAAGAAACTGAATAGACAAGTATTTGGTTTTGAATTGAACAAAAATTCATATGATTATTTTATAAAAATATTTAAAAATATTGAAACTGGTTCTGGTTTATGCCAATTAAGAATTGTACCAATAAATAAAAATATTAATAGAGGGAAAAAAATATCAGAAGAAGAAAGATATTCTATTTTAAATGATTTTAAAAAATTAAATGAAACAAAAAGTAAAAAAGAATCAATAGATATTTTATCAGATAAATATAAAAGAGGTAATTTTTCAATAATAAATATATTAAAAATTAATTAATAAGATTACTTATATTTTTAGCATATTCGTCATAGGCAATTTGAGAATCTTTTTCAGATAATACTTTAATATCTACATCATTAGAAATGTAATATAAAGAATCATTAATATGAAAAGACCCTTCAACTCCATCTTTAATTCTTTTTAAACATATTTTTTCTTTTTCGATTAAAAAAAATGCTTTTTCTATATTTTTATTTCTTAATGATGGGTATTGTATCAAAATAAGGTAGTCAAAATCAATTTTAACTTCGTCTTTATCGGTTAGTGTATTAGCCATTTTTATTTTTTTAACTTCTTTAGATTTTAAAAAATTTTTAGAAACACCTTTGATACTTATTTTCATATTATTAATAATAGCATCATGTCCTTTGGCATCAACATATTGAATTTTTAATTCTTTACAAAATATACTATCACATATTTCACTTTTTCCAAACCTATGATTAGGCTTAGAAAACCAATTATTATTTAATGAAGCATACGGTCTTAATGCTTTTTCTACACATTTATTATCTTTAATTAAAAATTCAAATAATTTTATTAATTCTTTATTTTTTTCTTCAATATTCATTCAAAATTTTTATTTTTCTTTTATAGTCAGCATTCATATTTTTGTTCGTTAATATTTAAAATAATTTTCTAAAATTGTTTTTGAATTTAATATATACATATATTAAAAAAGAATTAAATATGATAAAGACATTTAAACAATATAATGAATCAGTAAAAGATTTACTGATTGGTAAATCTGATGATGAAATAATTAAAGCATTAGAAAGATTATCAGATTCCGATAAAATTAAATATATAATTAAATATAAATTAGATTATTCTTTATTACCAAAAATTTTAGTTGTTGAAGGTAATTTAGATTGTAGTTTTGATGAATTAACTAGTTTACCAGATAATTTAATTGTTAAAGGTCATTTATATTGTAGTGGTAATCAATTAACTATATTACCACCAAATAATTTAACTGTTAATGGTAATTTAGATTGTAGTTATAATCAATTAACTAGTTTACCAGATAATTTAGTTGTTGGATGTGATTTAAATTGTAGTCATAATGAATTAACTAGTTTGCCTAATAATTTAATTGTTAATGGTAATTTAAATTGTATGTTTAATCAATTAAATAGTTTACCCGAAAATTTAGTTGTTAAAGGTGATTTATATTGTAGAGATAATCCGTTACCAAAAAATATTAAAAAACCAAAAGGATTAAAAGGAAATTTTATATTATGATAAAAACATTTAAACAATATAACGAATCAATAAAAGATTTACTGATTGGTAAATCTGATGATGAAATGATTAAAACATTAGAAGGATTATCTGATAATAAAAAAATTAAATATATAATTAGATATCAATTTAGTTATAATTTACTACCTAGAAATAGTGAAGGTATTTGTACTTATTATGGAAATTTAGATTGTAGTAATAATAAGTTAACTAGTTTGCCTGAAAATTTAGTTGTTAAGGGTAATTTAAATTGTAGTCATAATCCGTTATCAAAAGATACAAAAAAACCAAAAGGAGTAAAAGGAAATCTTTATAAATAGTTTCTAAAATTGTTTTCGAATTTAATATATACTACTAAACATAATAAAAATGATTAAATGTATAAATTTTTAAATGATGATATATATCGTTTTATTCCAATAGGGGTTTCAGTTATAGATAAAGAAGGAAATTTTATATTTGCTAACGATATAATATTAAATATAGATGAGAAATATAAAAATATTAAACATATACGTGAAATTAAAGAATTAAACGATTTATTTATTAGTGATAAAAAAGAAAAAGTAATTATATCTAATGTAAATAACAAAACTTACAATGTCAATATTATAGAGTTACTTGATATTACGATAATTATAACTGTTGATTTATCAATTTTTATGGAAAAATATCATCTTTTAAATCTTAGTACATATAATGTAAGTAATAGTCATCTTTTTGTATTATGGTTAAGTTCTGATGGTAAAATAATATATACTAATAAATCATTAGAGAATTTCATAAATATATATCCGATTGTAGATAATTATGTATATGATATTATTCCTAAAATAACTAAAAATGTTTGGAATAAAATTTGGAATGAACTTAACGATAATATAGATAATAGTTCTATTTATCAATTTGAATTTGATTGTGAAAAAGAAAAAAAATCATATATATTAAAAGTATTATTTAATAAATTTAAATATTATAATGAAGAATATTGTCAAATAGTTATGACTGATATTACAGAATTAGTTAATATAAATTTAAAATTTCAATTAGAAAAGAAAAAAGCCCAGGAGTCAGAAAAGTTAAAGAATGCCTTTCTTAATAACATATCACACGAAATAAGAACACCTATGAATTTAATAGTAGGTTTTTCACAATTATTACATGATAGTGTAGATGAACCTTTAAAAGATTATACCAAAATAATAATGTCTAATTCTGATTATTTATTATCGATTATAGATAATATTATAACTATTTCTAGAATAGAATCAGAAGAAATAAATGTTAATATTAATGATGTTAGTTTATTAAAGTTATTAAAAGAAATACAAATTATCTATAATCATAAAATATTAGAAAATAATAAGAACATAAAAATAATATTAGATAATACAAAAGATATGATAATAAAGTCTGATAGAAATATACTAATAGAAATATTAAATACAATAACTGATAATGCATTAAAATTTACAGAATCTGGTAAAATAAATATAGGATTTAAAACAATAAATAAGTCATATGTAAAAATATATGTAAAAGATACTGGTATAGGAATACAAAATAAATATCATGTTATAATATTTGATAGATTTAGACAAATAAATAAAGTAACTGTTGGATCTGGTTTAGGTTTAGCAATATTTAAATCATATGTTAAGATATTAAATGGAACATATAATTTAAAATCTAAATTGAAAAAAGGAACAGAAATATCATTTACATTAAAAAAATAATAAATTAATAATGGGAAAAATAGCAAAAAAGAAAAAGATTTTAATAGCCGAAGATTTAGAAATAAATCAAATTTTATTGGAAGAAATGCTAGCTCCCTATAATTTTGAAATTATAAAATGTAAAAATGGTAGAAAATGTATAGAAAAATTTTTCGAAACTGATAATATAGATCTAATATTAATGGATTTAGATATGCCTATTATGAATGGATATGAAGCAACTAAAATAATTAGATCAATAAATAAAAATGTTCCTATTATAGCACAAACTGCTTATACACAAAAAGAAAATAAAGAGCGAACCGAAAATGTTGGTTTTAATGATTTTTTACCTAAACCAATAAGAATACACGATTTAATAAGATTAATTTTTAAAAACTTAAAATTGGAATATAATTATATTTAATTTGGATTTATGAATAAAAAATATTATTTTTGTATAAAATTATGAATTATATGAATAGATATATTGATCACATATTTGAATCAACCTACATAGACGAATTTTTTATTTTATATGAGTTAGCACCTGATAGTTTAAAAAAATTATTAGATAAAACAAAAAATATAGAACAAAGTAAAATTTGGCACCCTGAAGGACAATTGTTTATCCATATTAAATTAGTAACTAATAGATTACACAATACATATAGAGATATTAATTTAACACTTGCTGGATTATTTCATGATTTGGGAAAAATAGATACTACTAAAATTGATTCAGATACTGGAAATGCTTCCGCACACGGTCATGAAGATGTTTCAGGTGAAATTGTAGATCAATATAAAAATTGGATTAAAGAAAGAGATGGTAATTATGATATAATTAAATATATAGTAATCAATCATATGAGATATAAACATATGAATGAAATGAGATTACAAACATTAATTAATTTTGTTGATAATCCATATTTTGATTATGTTCATAAGTTTTCAACTGCAGATTTTGGTGGAACAGATTTAGAATGTAAAGATTTATCTAATAATATTAATCTTTTTAAAAAAATAGAACAAGCCAAAAAAATACAAGAAGAAAATAAAATTATATCTAATAAATTTAATGGTAATTTAGTTATGATACAACATCCTGAATTAAAAGGTGTAACTTTAGGAAAAGCAATAAGTGATTTTAAAAAACAATCAGATGACTTTAAACAGTATGTATTAAATACATCTTCTGAAGATATAATGGTAGATTTTAATAATTTTTTAAATAAATAAAGTATGGCATTACCAATTATAACTTATGGAAATCCAGAATTAAAGAAAAAAGCAAATCTAATTACAGAAAGATCACCAGATATAGATAGGCTTATTTTTGAAATGTATGATACAATAGTTAAATCTAATGCAGTAGGTTTAGCTGCTCCACAAGTAGATAGATTATTATCTTTATTTATAGTTATTTATAATGATTTTAATCAAGTTTTTATAAATCCAGAAATTATAGAATATTCTACTATAAAAGGTAATTCATATGAAGGATGTTTAAGTATTCCAGATATTTCAAATTATGTTGTAAGATCAAAAAAAATAAAAATTAAATATTTTGATGCAGATTTTAAATATCATATTGCCGAATATACAAATGATATTGCATATATTATTCAGCACGAATATGATCATTTAAATGGTGTTTTATTTACTGATTTAATTAGTCCGCTTTCTAAAAAAATTATTAATAATAAATTAGAAAAAATTAGAAAAAAGAAATTTAACGTAAAATATAGAACAAAATGAATTTAACAAAAGAACAAGCCAAATATATTTCTGAACAAATTATGAATCAGAAATATTCTCATCACGATGAAAATGTTCAATATAAAACATATGGAGATAAAAATCTTATGATTTATTTTTATGAAGGTATGTCGTGTTATACATTTAAATTAGATACTGTTACAGTATCCTTTTCAAGAACTACTGATTAATTGGGTGTTTGAATCAGATGAATTAAAATGGATGTTAGAATCAGATGAATTAAAAGAAAAATATGATAAATATATTCAAAAGAAAAATGAACTTGAAAAATTAAGACAAAAAGTGATAGATTATTTAAAATCACAAAAACTTTTATAATTAAATATTTATTACTATCTTTGTACAAATATTTTAAAACATTAAATATGAAAAAATTTATCCCTACACATTGTACATATTGTAAACATAAATTAGAAGTTACATTAAGTAAAGATGAAAAATATAAATTGATATGTCCTAATACTGAATGCTGTGGTGTTGCTCTTAGAAAATTTCAAAAAGGAATGTTAGCATTTGGAATTGCAGGACTTGGACCTGCAAATTTAGAAAGTTTATTTAATGCAGGAATAAAAAATATTTATGATTTAGTAAATGCAACTGAATCACAATTAATTGATAGCGGTGAATTTAAGAAAGGTAGAGCATTAGAAAAAATAATGACTGCTGTGTCGTCAATTAATTCAATAGAATTAGATAAACTTATTTTATCTATGCAATTTGATAAAGTAGGTCATAGTATTAGTAAAGAAATAGCAAATTATATGACAGAACATGAATATAGTTTTGATGGTTTTGATTATACTGTACGGGATGAAATTACTAATCCGGAATCAGAAATGAATATTAAAATTAATCAAATGGTTGAAAAATTAAAAACCATTGGTGTGAATATAATTAAAAAAGAAAAATCACTTAAAATGGACGAAAATATGAAAGCAATTATAGTAGAAATGACTGGTTCTCCTAAAGAATTCGGGTTTAAAACAAAAGAAGAATTTTTAGATGTTGTTTCGCCTTTTGGTGTTATTCACGGAAAATTGGATAAAAATTGTAATTATTTAGTTACCGATGATATTTCATCTAAAACTAGTAAAATGGCAAAAGCATCTAAATTAGGTGTTAAAATTGTTACATATAGTGAATTAATTGATATTGTTAAAAAATAATATATGATATCAGTAGATCAAGTGGTAATAAGAAACGTAATAATATTTTACATTTTAAGTACTATTGGAATAATTTTATGTACTGATATAAAACCTTTATTACGAATTATATGTCTTATATTACAATGTGTGATTTCATTATTAATAATAATAATAATAACATCAAAATTATATTATAAAAAAAGAAACAAATTTATAAAATTAATAAATAATTATCCATATTTAAATAATAGAAATAATGACTAAATGTGCAAATAAAAATTGTAAAAATGATCCATTGGAATCAGATAATGCTATATGTGTTAATGAAGTTGGAGATTTTGTTTGTAATAAATCGTGTAAGAAAGAATACGAAAAACAAATAAAACAATTTATCAAAAATATTATTGATGATGATGACGATGATGTTTTTTTGGATGACTTTTCTGGACTAGATATGAGTAATCCATATGATTAAAAAATATAAATTATATTAACAAAACTTTTAAAAGATATGTTAATCGGGATATGTGAAAAAAAATATATCCCGATTTAAGTTTTAGTTGGGAAACTGAAGGTACTAGATTATCTTCTGATGATTATATAGAATTTTTACATATAATTGAAATGAAATATAAGATGAGATTATCTTTCGATTATGATTCACCGATTTATAAACATTCATATAGACATTGGTTTGATTTTATAATGTATGATTTAATTCCTAAAAGTTTTGAATTAGAAGATGTTTCTAAACAATAAATTTTGTTATTGCAACTAAAAGAAGATTATATATTTTTATTAAAATAGGACTATAAAATGAAGATGATTTTAAATTATTTTAGGTATTTAATAAATAAGTATTTATATATTCCACCTATTTTATCCTGGATTGATATAATGTTTAGGAATGCCGAAAAAAGACAATGGTTTGAAGTATATTTTGGGGTTGATATTCATGGGATTATATCTAAACCAGACTTCCGTAAATCATCAAAAGAAATAAATTATTACCCTTATGCAAAAGAAACTTTACAATTATTAAGTGAAAGAAAAGATATTGTTATGTTTTTATTTACATCTTCATATCCAGATGAAATTAAAAAATATATGGAAATTTTTAAAAACGATAATATAATTTTCAAATATGTAAATGAAAATCCCGAAATTTCAACAGAAAATGGTAGTTTTGGTTATTATGATAAAAAACCTTATTTTAATGTATTGTTTGAAGATAAAGCGGGATTTTTTGGATTATATGATTGGTTTTATATTTATAAATATTTTAAAACCACTAAATATCGACCAAATCCAGATTGGTCAAGAAAAGTTAAAGAAAAATATCATAAATAAATTATGAATTTTTAATTTTTAAAAATTTTTGATATTTTCTATTTAAACCAAATGTGAAATCATTGTAAATATAATCACCCAATTTTATAACATCTTTTTTTCTACATATTCTAAAAGCTGATGATTTAGATTTTAGTGTATCCCTTTTATCTATTCTATAATTTATACCTAATATATTACATAAATTTACCATATAAGACCAATCTTGATTTATAGTTGATGCTAGTATAAATTGGTAAGTATAATATTTTTTATTAATATAAAAACAACCATCACCATCTATTAAACCCCTAAAAAAATAATGTTGTAGTTTTCCAGGTATATTTTTCAATAATTTGTTTGGTGATATTATAGATTTTTCTTTGAAACCATAATTGTAAAAAAGTTTACCTAATTTAACATTATTCATATTTATTTGTCCTATTGGTTTAAAATTACCATATTTAATCATATCTATTATTTTATAGTTATTTATACCAACTAATTCAAATATATTTTTTAACTTTTTCATATCTTCATTGATTAATCTAATTATAATATGTCTATTATCATTTGTCATATAACCATCTGCCCACATTAACCCTAATATATAAGATATTTCTTTTGTTTTTATATTTCTAAATTGATTTATATTAAACTTATCTATTTTATTTAATTTTAATCTACTTATTTTATTTCTTATTTGTTCCAGTGACACATTTAAAAATTTTGCACAATAATTAGAACCATATTCAGGATAATTGTTTTTTAACCAATCCTCTTCTTCTTTTGTATAAATTCGTGGTTTATTTCTCATATTCTTCTATTATTATTTTTTTAAATTTTTTGTTTTTTGATAAACCATCTATAATAAACCATTCAATAACAGCAGACTTATTATCAAAGTTTTTATCTATTAATTCGAATAATTTTGGATCAATTGTAATTGTTATGTCCTTTTTTGTTTTCATTTTCTTAAACTTTGTTTTATATTATATATAAAATATTAAAAGTCAAAAGGCACTTTTTTGAACTTTTTTTGAACTTTTTTTAAAAAATAAATGATAATATGAGAAAAAAATTAAACGAAAACCGGAAGAGAAAAAAAATTTCAACTACCATAAATATAAAATTGTGGGAATTGTTAGATAAATATGCAGAAGAAACTGGGCAAAAAAAATCTAGAATATTAGAAAAATGGATAAAAGACGGACTAGCTGATAAAAACACAATAAATAAATTAAATAATAATAATATTATATTACCCGACTCTGAGTTATTATCAGATAATTAGGATAAATCATAAATTATGATTATCTTTGTACATTAATAATTAAAAACTAAAACTAAATTAATGAAAATATACAAAACGTTTAGAAAATTAACTCAATTCACTTATATTTATGGCAACGAACATTTACTCAAAGAATTTTTACCATCTAACGTAGAAACTGATGAAGTAGGTAATTATTATTTAAAAATTGGTGAAAGTGAAACAATGTTCTGTTCACATCTTGATACAGCAGCACACAGTATGAGTCCTGTTAATCACGTACAGTTTATAACAAAAAATAAGAACGATATTATAACAACTGATGGTACAACATTATTAGGTGCCGACGATAAAGCAGGTGTTGTTATAATGCTTAATATGATAGAGAAAAAAGTTCCTGGTTTATATTACTTTTTTATTGGTGAAGAAAGTGGATTAATTGGATCAAGAGGAATTTTAAGAAGTAGACCAGAAATATTTACATCTTATAAAAGATGTGTAGCCTTTGATAGAAGAGATTATGGTTCTATTATATCACATCAAATGGGTGGAAGATGTTGTTCAGATGAATTTGTAGATGCATTAGCTGCGGATTTTGCTAATTATAATATGGTATTTCGTAATGACCCAGGTGGAATTTATACAGATTCTGCAGTATTTATGCCAATTATACCCGAAGTTACTAATTTATCAGTAGGTTATTTTAATGAGCATAGTCATAACGAAATTCAAAATTTAACATATTTATCTAGATTAGCAATTGTTGCTACTAAAATTAATTGGGAAGCATTGCCAGTTGTAAGAAAAATTAGACCAAACGATACAATTACACCTAAACGAGGTGAAAAGAAATTAGGAGATTTAGAAGATACCGAATTAAGTAATATTTTCTATAATGTTGATGATGTATTATGTCATTTTTTGCCAGTATCCTGTTATAATTATAATAGATTTGTTCCTGGAAAAGAAATGATTTTTATGGATTTTTATAATGAAAATAAATATATATCTATATGGATTTTTGATAATGGTTCAATATCAATAGATTATTCTGAATATAATAATGATGGTTTAGAGGAATATGTTGATTATGAAGATTTTTTATATTCATTTAAAAGTAAAATAGAAAAGAAATTTAATTATGATTATGAAGAAGAAGAGGAAGAATATGATGACGAAAATATAATTGATACTAATAATGAGCAAGATACACATTTTAATTTAGTATATAATTTTGAGGTAGATGTTAATATGAATAAATTAAAAACACAAATCAATACAATATTACGTGATACAAATAAAAATTATATTGATGTAGATGTTATGGATGAATTATTGCAAAAATATGATAGAGATGTCGAGACTCTGATATATTGGATATTTGAAAAAGGTGAAAACAAAGATTCTAGTAAAACACATGGTATTTTATGGGATGGTGAAAATTATAGATTTATAATCGAATAACAATTAATTGTAAAAAAAGGGGAAGTTTTTTAAAAACTTCCCCTTTTTTTATTTATGAATTTTTTAATCTTCATCTTCTGAATTTTTTTCTTCTGAATTTTTTTCTTCTGAATTTTTTTCTTGTTGTTCTATAAGTAAAGTAGTAGTTTCGATTCTTTCTTGAACATCTTTAATTTTTTCTCTAATCATAGCAGCATCTGCATATTTTTCACATTCTGCGAATTCCCACATTTTATATTCTAAAAAATCAAGTTTAAGTTTATTATATATTATATGTTTTGAATTATAATATCTTAAAAGACTATATAATGTATCTTTAAATTGATTAATTGCATCAATAATATATGCATCAATGTCAAAATCTTTGGTTTGCATAATATCACTTATGAATTTTTTAATCATAACATTTTTCTTTAATGTTAAACTATCAGTTTTTTTATAAAGTTTAATACATTCACTAATTATAGCATAAAACATACCATATGACATTTGAAATTCTTTTTTTACTTCATCTACTTCATCTACTTCTTTTTCTTTAACATCGTTTAATTTCATCATAAATGTTTGGGAAAAATAAATGTTTATAGGATTATCTTCTCTCATTTTTCTATTGGATAAACCTGTAATAGATAAATAACCTACTACTAATTTATTTAATTTGTCAATTGTGGATTGTTTCATAATTATTAATTTTTAATTTTTTAATAAATTTCGTTTTTAATAGAGTTTAAATATAATAAAAATATATGAAATATCAAAATATTATCTATTATATATAAATAATATTTAAACAATCTTTAATTATTGTGAGAAAAATGAGTAAATATATTTAATATATAATGTAAATATATAAAATTAAAAAAAAACCATAAATAAAATGCCAATACAAGAAAAAAATTTAGGTAAATATAAAAGACCAGATATTTACATTGAAGAAATAGACAATTCTATAGTAGATACACCAGCACAAAATGTTTTAATTAATTTAGTTCCTGGGTTTTCGAAAAAAGGGCCAGTTAATAAACCTATTTATGTAGATAATAAAGTCGATTTTCAAAGAATATTTGGAACTATTGATAGACAGTTAGAAAATAAGGATTCTTATTTTCATAGAACTTGTGAAAAGATGTTAGAAACAGGACCTGTTTGGGCATTAAATTTATTAAGTACATTACCAGATAGAGACATATTAAAATATGTATCTATTGCGTCTTCTCCTACTTATACAAATTCAAGTTTTACTAATCAATATACTGCCGATTATGAAAGATTTTTTAATCGTCAAGATTTTTGGGAAAGAAATGCAGAATCGTTTCAAGATGTAGTTGATGATCCAACACCAGATACTTCTAGATTATTACATTTAACAAATATGGGTGATAAAGTTATAACAGTATTTATATTTAAATCTGATGTGAAAGGATTTGATGTAACTGCAACAGCTTGGTATGGTGGTGACACACTTGTTCCAACATATATGCATCCTAAACAATTAATATCTGATTGGATGGTTGATGTTTTAGTTATAAGTGGTGATTGGACAAATTATAATGCTTTAAGTGTTGATAGTACTTGGTCAAGTTATTTCACAGCAAATGGATTAATTATTACTAGTGTTCAAGATTTTGTAAATCAACCAGGAGTTTCTATATTAGCTTCTTATGATGCTTCTTTAATTCCTAATTTCAAAGATGCTGATGGTCGTGATATGTATATTGAAAATCTTATTAATAACGATACAGATAAAACAGGTTTATTCTGTTCATATAATGAAGATTTATTATTAGATTCTGATTATTTAACTGATAAAGTTGATTTAATTGGTGATACTATTGTTGGAACTGATACTGCAAGTATTAACTATTTATCATATAATCAATCTATTAAAGAAAATAGAGAATATCCATTAGTAAATTTAGATGCAGTTAACAATGTTTTTGGTTCAGAAACACCTGCAGCTAGTTTTGGTACAAGAACCCATACTTGGGACAATTGGTCAACAAGTGGTATAGCTTGGTCTGCATTTAATGGAACTACGTTAAGAGCACAATTTTCTGTGGGTACATATATTATAAATGGTGTTCAATATAGTTTAACAGATGCTTATGCTGATGTTACTGCACTTACAGATGGATATAAAAGATTAGATGTTTTATATCTTGATTCTACTGGATTACATATTATGGATGGAACAGCAGTTCTATCTGGTGGAACAATTGTACCAAAAGAAATTACATTCACTAATACAACATCTATTATTTTAGGAACACTTCAATTAATATATACTGGTAGTACATATTATGATACATATACTGCTATAACAGTAGATGATAGTGATTTTGTTGCACCCACTATTACAGCTACTGCTGTTAGTGGTGTTACAACAACAGATAATTATGTAAATATTACTTTTACTGGAACATCTGGTTCAACTGTTAGAAATTCAGAATATGCTAGATTAAGATTAACTAAATTATATACTGAAATTAGTACAGCTCTTGAAAATAATAAAGGTGTTATTATTGAATCTGGTGGAACTGACGCTAAATTAGCTATAACTGATCCAACTAGTACATCTTATACAACAACAACAGATGCAACTATTAAAATATATGCTACTACTGCATCTAAATATGTAAGTGGAACAGATTTCTTAGTATATTATATTGATAATGAATTTGATATTCAAGATGGAGCAACTACTTTAACTACTACATATACATCAGCTAGCAATGTTGTAGCTAAATATTCAGATTTTTATCTTGATTTTATTAATGGTGAAATTAGTAACGGTGATTATTTCTATGATTCTGATGAAACTACACAAATAGATTTAACTATGTATGTTAATAGTTCTAATATCTTAACTGTTAATTTTAGTTCTGCTATTACTACTGTAACTTCTTCTGGTATAACAGTATCAACTGATATAGGAAATTGGAAACAAACATTGGAAATTGAAAATTTCTCTGAAATTACTGATTTAACTAATACTATATCTATTAAAGTAGATAAAACTAGATATGCTGAAATTAAAAGAGGTTATTATTTAGAAGCTTATTACGATGAAACTTATTACTCAATAGATGGTGATGGTTATGCATTAGGTGATACTGTTCCTAGAAAATTAACAAGAATTATTAATATTACAAATGATACAGTAGATACTAGTTTAAAAATTCTTTGGACAGATGCACCAATTAAAATATCTGCCGCAGATTCTGCCCAAACTGAATATTATACTACTACTTATCCAGCTATTTATAATTATGCTACTCATCTTAAAGGTATAAATTTAGCACCATTTAAAATACATACAAATTCTATTCCTAATGGAACAGAAACAAGACAAAATAGTATTTTAGATGTTATGGCTCTTAATACTCCTTTGTTCAATGGACTAGTTAATAAAAATAAAATATCTTGGAGATATTTAGTCGATTCTTTTGGTTTAGGTCTTGATGATAATTCAAAACAACAATATCTTGATCTTTGTGGTAAAAAAATAAATTGTTTTGGTTTTATTAATATGCCTAGTGCTAAACAACTTAAAAAATCTACCAATCCAAGTTTCGTTAATGATAACGGTTCTCTTAATATGGAATATATAAGAAAAGGTGGAAATGAAGATAAAAACCCAGATTTCTTATACTCATTTGGACAAGGTACTGGTAGGTCAACAGTAGGTTATTTCTTCCCTTATGTTAAAGTAAATGATAATGGTACTAGTATTACTATTCCTCCTGCTTCTAATATAGCTACTGCTTATATGAAAAAACACATATCTAATGTGGGTGGAGTTTATGAATGGACTATTGTAGCAGGTGTTAATATGGGTAGAATTACTGATATTTCTGGAACAGAAATAGATTTCTCTGATAATGATTTAGATGAATTAGCTGAAATGGGCGCAAACCCAATTACGTTTATTAGAAATATTGGATACATTATTAATGATGAAAATACAGCTCAAGTATTCCCTATTTCTTCTCTTAGCTATATACACTCTAGAGAATTACTTATCGAACTTGAAAACGAATTATATGATATGTTACTTAGATATCAGTGGAAATTTAATACTCCAACTGTTAGATCAGAAATTAAATACAAAGCAGATAGAATTTGCCAAAGATATTTAGACTCTGATGGTTTATATGCTTATAAAAATATTTGTGACGAAACTAATAATACTAATTATATTATTGATCTTCAAGGTGGTGTTCTTGATACTCACGTTGAAATCGTTAAAGGTATGGGATTCATTGTTAATAATATTACTATCGAAAAAACAGGTGCAATTAACTCATCTGGATTTCAATTTTAATTAATTTAATTTTATATAAATCAAAGTCCTAAAAATTAATTTTTAGGACTTTTTTTATTTTTATATATAGGAATAAAAGAAACCTATATCGAAATGAGAGAAACATTCAAAAATAATATTGATACATCAGGCAAAATGTTT
>Ga0208375_1001522_pt1 | contig 25634 bp, 30 predicted proteins | sample RifOxyD1_FD_184038 | JGI IMG/M metagenome (GOLD analysis project Ga0208375, IMG submission 184038) | Soil microbial communities from Rifle, Colorado - Rifle Oxygen_injection D1 (SPAdes) | ecosystem: Environmental > Terrestrial > Deep subsurface > Rock core/Sediment | place: Rifle, Colorado...
TCAAATAGTTTAAGAGATTTTTCAACAACTTCTTCTTCCCAAGATGATTCCTCGTCGGGAATTGGGTTTTTTGGAGCAATTTCAAAAACCGTTTCACAAAATTCAGAACCAAATAATTTTAATTCAGGAACTCCTGACTTTGCTTCAGTTGAAGAAAAAAAGAAAAGGCTTGCAAAAAGATTAGTTGAAATGACCGATAAAATTGAAGAACTTTCAAATCAAATTTATCATTTGCAACAAAGAGTTGAAGTTTTGGAAAGAAAAAATAATCTCAGCGGATTTAATGTTTAATTTTTTCTTTTCATTTTGTTTTTTGAATTTTGCAATTTTTCAGTTATCAAATTGAAAATATAGAAAATTTCCTGTTTTCTTTATTTTTCCAGTTTAAATAAAACAAAACAGCGACGATGAATGCAGGCCCTGCAATTTGCAAAGCCCAAGCTAAATAAAACCATTCAAATGAATTTGTTAAAGAAGTTATTGCAATCCAAATAAGGTAAATAATTCCAGCAAGGAAAAAAACAACTGCTCCAACTATTTCATATTTCCAAGAGATTATTATAAAAATCAAAAGTATGATTGCAGGAAGATTATGCAAAAACAATGCGAAAAAAATTTCCCAAAATCCCGACGCTGTTTCAAAAACATCAAGAGAAAACAAGGACAAAAAAATAACAAAAATTATTGAGAGAATTCTTGGAGTCCAATATAACCATTTTGAAATTTTCATTTAATTAATTAGGCAACTTGGTTTAAGTATTTATAGTAAACAACAAAAATAATTTAGCAGTTTTTGCATTTCCTATCTACTCAAGACATAAACAGATCAGTTTAATATTTTCTTGATTATATTGAAAGATTTATTAAGAGACAATTGTAATTTAATTTATGATTAATATTATTGATTTTATTTTTCATATAGATAAGTATCTTGAGATTTTAATTTCTAATTATGGTAATTTTGTTTATGCAATTATTTTTTTAATTATTTTTATGGAAACTGGTTTTGTGTTCACGCCGTTTCTTCCAGGAGATTCGCTTTTATTTGTCTCTGGAACATTTGCATCGTCTGGATTTTTTAATATTTATCTTTTATTTTTTCTTCTTTCTATTGCCGGAATTTTAGGGGACACAATTAATTATTGGATTGGAAATTATTTTGGAGAAAAAGTTTTTTCAAAATTTATTAATCAAAAACATTTTGAAAGAACAAAATTATTTTTTCAAAAGCACGGGAAAAAAACAATTGTGCTCGCGAGATTTGTCCCGATTGTCAGAACTTTCGCGCCTTTTGTCGCAGGAATAGGAAAAATGAAATATTCAACTTTTTTATTTTATAATGTCGTCGGAGGAATTAGTTGGGTCGGAGCTTTTTTATTTGCAGGATATTTTTTTGGAAATATAAATTTTGTTAAAGAAAATTTAAGTATAATTATTTTGCTAATAGTTGTTGTTTCATTTATTCCGGTTATTGTTGATTATATTAAAAATAGAAAGCGATAAAAATTAGTTAGTCAAAACTAAAATCCTTAGGTAAATGGTCTCTAAGTTTTATAGGCATTATATCGTCCAACTTTTCTATGTCTTTTTCATTAAGTTCTATTAATCTCTTCTTATATTTTTCATAAAATTTTTTCTTTAATTCCTTTCTCTTTAGATATTTTTCTTCATCGGTTCCCCAAAATTCAATCCAAACTTTTTGACCAATTGGAATAAAGAAATCGCAGTAAACTTCTTCTTCGATTGGAACTTTTCTTTCATAGGCATGGACGATTCCTTTATGATAGAGCCAGTCATCAATAATTTTTTCAGACTTAGATCTAACTCGATGACCATCTTCGGCTATTATTGTCGCGGGAAATTTATTTCTAAAATCATTATCTTCTTTTTCCTCCTCAGAAGCATTATATTCCTTTAGTCTTTTTTTATCTTCTTTGTCTTTTCTTAACCCACATTCGTGACAGAGGGAAAGATTTCCTTCTTTCCAAATACCACAATTTTCACATTTTGTAATTTTGCCTTCTTCTTTAAACTTAAAACAATTTTTACAGATAGGATAAAAACCAGATTTCTCACCACATATTTGACAAGCCATATTAATTTAAGTAATAGCATATAATATAAACATTTCGCTTCCCATTTATTTTTTTGTTGATTCCCTTAAATAAAATTCCCAAAATATAAAAACCCATTTAACTAATTATAAAAATGCAAGAAATAATTAAATTGCTCGTCGGGGTTTTGTTTTTGACTTTGGCTTGGCCTGTTGGAATTTTTCTCGCGAGAATTACAAAAGAAGAATTAAAATCTGGACAAAAATATTTTAAAATAGTTTTATGGTTAAGTTTGATTTTGGGTTTTGCAGGATTAATTTTTCAAAATGATTATTTACTTTTCACAATGTTTTTTATTGCAATTGTGACGAGCAGAAGTTTGAATTAATTTCTTTCTCTAATTTCTTCTTCAATTTTTTCTAAGAATTTTTCAATTTTAAAATTTTGAATTTTGTTGTCTCCGCGAACTCGAACTGCGAGATTGTTTTCTTTTTCTTCTTTATCACCGACGACAATTATGTAAGGAATTCTCATCAGCGACGCTTCTTTAACTTTTGATTGAATTGTGGTTTGCGTAAAATCAGCATCGATCCTAATGGTTGGAATTTTTTCTGCTATTTTTTTAATTATTTTTTTAGAGTAATCTACATTTCTATCTGTAAAACTTAAAACTCTAATTTGAATTGGGGCAAGCCAAGTTGGGAACCAACCTCGATAGTGTTCTGTTAAAATTCCAATGAATCTTTCCAAACTTCCGTAAATTGTTCTGTGCAACATTACAGGCCTTTTCTTTTTATTATCTTTGTCTGTAAATTCTAATTCAAACCTTTCTGGCATTGCAAAATCCAATTGCAAAGTTCCACATTGCCAAGTTCTGTCCAGAGAATCTTTAACATGAAAATCAATTTTTGGTCCGTAAAACGCGCCATCGCCTTTGTTAATTTTATATTTCATTTTTTTATCTTTCAAAACTTTTTCAAGAACTGCTTCTGCTTTATCCCAAACTTTGTCGTCGCCAATTCTTTTTTCTGGACGAGTCGAAAGCTCGACGCGAAATGGAAGATTAAATTTTGTGTAAAAAAAATCAACGAGTTCAATAACTTTTTTTAATTCTTCTTCTACTTGTTCTTCAGTACAAAAAATATGCGCGTCATCTTGCGTAAACTGAATTACTCTAAACAATCCGCCGAGAACTCCAGACAATTCCTGACGATGAACTTCTCCAAGCTCGCCAACTTTTAATGGAAATTCTTTATAGCTTTTTGGTTTATTTTTATAAACCAACATTCCTCCAGGACAATTCATTGGTTTTATTGCAAATAATTTTTTTTCATATTCTGTTAAGAAAATATTCTCTTTATATTTTTCCCAGTGTCCTGAAATTTGCCAGAGTTTTTGATCAAGAATTTGCGGAGTTTTTATTTCTTGATAATTATTTTTTCTGTGCATCTCCCTCCAAAATTCTATCAACGCGTTTCTAATTATTAGACCATTATTGTGAAAAAAAACCATTCCAGGAGCGACTTCAGAAAAACTAAATAAATCCATTTCTTGCCCAAGAATTCTGTGGTCATTGTCTTTTAATTTTGAAGAGTCTAATTTTGTTTTTGAAATCTCGCGCAAAAGTTGTTTAGCGTCATATTTTTCTTCAGGTTCTTTTCCTTGGAATTTCAACTCGCGCGATAATTCTGAAAGAGGATGCCCCTTAACTTTTAATTCAAATTCTTTGTAATAACCAAATGGAGCTTTTGTCACATTGAATTTTTTTTTCAAAATTTTTTCTGCTTCGTCTAAAATTTTCACAGCAACTTCTGGATTCGCGAGATTCGACGACAAATGCGCATAAGGATAAAGAACAATATTTTTTACATTAATTTGATTCGCGATGTCTTCAATATTTTCTACCAATCCTTTGCTATCGGTGTCTCCTTTTTCAACTGCTGTTAAAACTGCGAGAGCTTCTTCAACTTTTGTTTCTTTTTTTTGCGACTCTGCAATTTCTTCAATTAATTTAATTGCTTTTTTCAATGGCTTGAATTTTATATAGTCAACATGAAGTGTTAAAATTTTCATAAGTAACTTAAGGAATTAATGTTTTTAAAATTATAGCAAATGAATTATTCTAAAGAATATTTTAAATAAGTGAAACCAGAAATAATTCCTAAAATACAAGTCGCGACTGCGAAATAAATTGCCCAAGAAACTCCGAGGATTATCGCGCCCAATGCGCAACTCTGAACAAATGTTGTGACCTTTCCAATGTATCTCACATGATAGTATTCTTTTTTTCTAATTAATGCAATTAAAAATCCAGGGGTTCCTAGAATTTCTCTTGATACAGACATAAGCAATAAACTAAATTCTTTTTCTAAAATTCCTTCCAAAAACATATAAATAAAAAGTGAACTCACGACGAGAATTGTAAAAATTCGGTCAACAATATAATCCATTCTTGCTCCAAACTTTGAGGTCTGATTTAATTTTCTTGCGAAAAATCCGTCAAACCAATCTGTCGCGGCAGCGACGATAAAAACAGAAAGAGTGTAATAAATTTCAAATTTGTTAAAGAGCATATAGATAAAAACAAAAACTAAAATTAATCTAAATGAAGTGATAATATTTGGGACATTGAAAAATTTTTCTTGATTCTCTTTTTCCTCTTTTTTTATTTTCATAAATGCAAAAGGAAAATAGAGTTTAAAAGTTTTGGGGGGAGAAATAATTTGAAAAATCCTCCCAGATTTATTAAAAGTTTCTTTTAATAGCGAGGGTGGGCACTAAAAATTTCTAAAAGAAATTTTGGCGACTTCAAAAGGCATTGCTTTTGAAGTATTTGAAAAATCCCACCAAATTTATTGAAATAGCGAGGGTGGGATTTGAACCACACGACCTCAGGGTTATGGGCCCTGCGAGCACTCCAGGCTGCTCCACCTCGCTATATAAATTCGAATCCAATTTCACTTTTAAAGGTTTCTAAAATAATTTTATTCTCATACAAAATCTTATAAACACTTTTCTTTTTTAGTTTTAATGAATCAATTAATTTTAGGAATTGACGACGCTGGACGCGGACCAGTTATTGGGCCAATGGTTTTAGCTGGATGTCTTGCTGATTCTTCTGCTGAAAAAGAATTTAAAAAATTAGGGGTGAAAGATTCAAAACAATTAACTCAAAAGAGAAGAGAATTTTTAGAAAGCAAAATTAAAGAACTCGCGAAAACTTTTGAAGTTGTAATTCTTCCTCCAGTTAAAATTGACTCAAGTAATGATGAAGGAATAAAATTAAACGAACTTGAAGCAATCGCAATTGCAAAGATAATTAACGAAATAAATAAAGCCCCTTACAATTTAAATAAAATAAAAGTAATTGTCGATTGCCCGTCTACGAGCATTTTAAAATGGACTGATTTTTTAAAAACAAAAATAGAAAATTTATCCACTCTTGAAATTTATTGCGAACATAAAGCAGACCAAAATCATATTTCTGTTTCAGCAGCGTCGGTACTTGCAAAATGTGTGAGAGAAAGAGAAATGCAAAAACTAAAAGAAATTTACGGACAAGAAATCGGCTCCGGATACACTTCAGATTCTTTAACAATAAAATTTTTAGAAAAGCACGGCGAGAAACATAAGGACGCAGGAATTTTTAGAAAAACTTGGGCAACTTGGAAAAGGGTTTACAAGGAATGATATCTTTGATATTTTCTCCAACTGAGAATGTCTTTTCTGCAAAATATTTTGTAACAAATCAAAAAATAAAATAGAAAAATTTAGAAAGAATTTTATCGCTTAACAAAAGCTCCTCTAAACGCATTTCTAAATTGTCTTATATAAAACCTTACATTTTCTGAATTAATTATTCCTTTGTTGCATGCATCACTCCATGTTTGAATAAGAGGAAAATCTTTTGACAAAATAGAAACTATTTCATTGCCTTCGCTCAACACTGAAGCAGAAGCCAGTAAATCCAAATCTGTCTGATGAATTCCTCTTTCCTTTCCTGATTCCCTTATTTGTTGATAATATCTACAATATAAATGATTTTTTTTACCAGAAAAAGTTAAAATTCCTCCCACACTCGTAAAACGATTAATAAACTCTACGCGTCTGCGTTTTTCATCTTCATCTTGAATAGATAAATATTCTCCAACAACTTTTGAACAAGTATACACTCCTTTATTTTCTGGGAATAAGAATGGAAAAAAAATTTCTAAAGGGTCTCCCTCTGAATATTCTTTATTAAGTGAACCAATTAACGCACAAGTATCCACTACAACTGGGCCGGTTTTTAAAATTTCTGCAAGCGTCCACTGATAATTATTCATAGATAAAAAAATAAAAAATAATTTATAAATGTTACTACTATTAGATTAAATTAGAATTGAAGGTTTTAATCTTAAACATACAAAATTTATTCTCTAAATCTTTAAAAAACCCCTTGACTTATTTTGAGAATGAAAGAAACAAAAGAGTTGAGAATAAAAAATATTTTTTTTGAAAATTATAAAATAAATAAAAAACATTCTGAAATAAATTTGGTTTCTTTCACGCGAGATTGTCGGAGGCATCGAGAGTTTTCACGAAATAATCCGCAAACGAGTGGGGGCTCGAGTAAAGAAATCTCGCTTAACATGAACAGAGAAGGGAAGTTCAAAAGCAGAGAAAATATTTTAATTAAATTTTCTATGCCACAAAAATCCGAACACAACAGAAAGATTTTTGTTGGAAACCGCTTAGGTTTCTTTTAATGGCTTATATAAAAAAATTGGTGATGTATGGTTTTAAAAGTTTTCCAAGAAAAACAGAAATTCCTTTCACGCCTGGAATAAATGTTATTCTCGGGCCAAACGGTTCTGGAAAATCAAATATTTCCGACGCCTTATGTTTTGTCCTCGGAAGACTTTCAATAAAATCAATGCGCGCTGCAAAAGCAAGCAATTTAATTTTCCAAGGAACAAAAATCGCGGCTCCGTCGAGAGAAGCGTCTGTTGAAATTGTATTTGATAATTCAGACAAAACTTTTGCAATTGATTCTTCAGAAATAAATTTAAAAAGAATCGTCCGAAAAAATGGACAAAGTTTGTATAAAATAAATGATGTCACAAAAACAAGACAAGAAATTTTGTCGTTGCTTGCACAGGCAGGAATTGATCCTAACGGATTTAATATAATTCTTCAGGGAGAAATTCAAAATCTTGTGAGAATGCATACTGAAGAAAGAAGAAAAATTATTGAGGAAGTTTCTGGAATTTCTGTTTATGAAACACGAAAAGAAAAGTCAATAAAAGAACTTGAAAGAACAGAAGAAAAATTAAAAGAGGTTCTTGCAATTTTGCGAGAAAGAACTCTTTATCTAAATAATCTTGAAAAAGAAAGACAGCAAGCATTGAAATTTAAAAAACTACAGGAAGAGGTTAAGAGTTTTAAAGCAAGTATAATCTATCAAGATCTTCAATCAAGAAAAAAACAAACAGAAAAAGTAAACGAAGAGATTGAAAAAAGAGAAAAAGAAATTGAAAAAATAAAAAGTTCTATTTTAAATTTGGAAACCAGCATAAAAATTTTTGAAGAAAAAATTTCATTTATTAATTTTACAATCCAAAAACAGACCGGACTTGAACAAGAAAAATTAAATCAGGAAATTGCAAACCTTCGCGCAGAACTTGCGGGACTTAATGTAAAATTTGAAAATAGCGAGGGAAAAATAAACTCTTTGGCTAGGCAAAAACAAGAATTGCAGGAGTTGATTAGAAATAACGAACTTTCAATTAAAGAACTTCAGAAAGAATCTCCGTCGCTGGTTAAGAAACAAAAAGAAATTGAATCTAAAAAAAATGAACTTGAAAAAATTGAAGAGCAAAGAAAAAAATTTTATATGATAAAATCTGAATTAAAATCTCTGAGAGAAAGACTTCAGGATAAACAAAATATTTTTCATAGCTACAAATCTGAATCTGATTTTTTGTTAAAGCAAATTGATTCCCTTTCACTTGAACTTTTTGATAAAAAATCTGACTCGCAAAAACTTTCTGAACTAAAAAGAATTCTCATTGAAAAAAAACAGACACTTGAAGAAATTAATTCTAAAGAAGTTTCTATTGAAAAAACGATTAACATTGATGAGCATGAAGCAGGGAAACAAAAATCTTTGTTTGAGAAGGTTTCTAAAATGGATATTTGTCCTGTCTGCAAAAGCAAAATTACTGAACAACATATTCATGAAATAAAATCAGAAACAAATAAAAAAATGAATTCTCTCGACGAGGAAATTAAAAAATTTGAAAAAGAACTAAATCAGATTTATGAAAAAAGGAATTTACTTAAGCGAGATATTGAACAAATTTCTCTGGAGATTGTAAAAAGAGAATCAGATATTCATAAACTTTCAAATATTGAAAGCAAAAAAGAACAGATAAAAATTCTTCAAGAAAAAATTCAAAAAACAGAACAGGAAATTTCTGAATTAAAAAAGAGACAAGATATTCTTGAAAAAAATTTTGAGGAAAACGCGAACGTTGAACAAAAATATGAAACTGTGCGCATTGAAATGCAGGAAATTTCAATAAGAACAAATGAGACAGTAACGTCTGAAATAAGTTTTAAACAAAGTGAACTTGAAAGAGCAAAAATTTCTTCAAGGCAACTTGCTCGCGAAGAACAGGATTTTTCCGACGATGTTTTGTCAATTAAGAATATAATTAAAGAAAAAGAAAATCTTCTTGAAAAAAGAAAAAAACAAGACGAAGAATTAAGCAAGACTTTTCAAAAATTAATTTTAGAAAGAGATGGGTTTCAAGTAAAAATTCGTGAATCAGAGCAAATGCTTTTAATAAAACGAAACGCGGTTCATAATGTTGAACAAGAAATGAATAATTATAAAATTGAAAGGGCAAGATATGACGCTGAAGTTGAAAATTTTGAAACAGAAATGCTGGAGTTTACCGACGCTGAAATTATAAAAACAAATAAAGATTCGCTTCAGGAACGACTTGCGAAAACTCAAGAGATTCTTTCCAGAATTGGAAGTGTTAATTTGCGTTCTCTTGAAATGTATGATGACATAAAAAAGGAATACGATGCAATAAATGAAAAAGTCCAAATTATTTCAAAAGAAAAAGAAGGGGTAATGAAAATTATTCATGAAATTGATGTTAAGAAAAAGAAAACTTTTATGAATACTTTTGATAATCTCAATGAAATTTTTTCTAGAAATTTTGCACAGATTTCAACAAAAGGACAAGTTAGTTTAGAACTTGAAAATAAAAAAGAGCCATTTGAAGCAGGTGTCGGCATTTTAGTAAAAACAGGACATGGAAAATATTTTGATGTAACTTCTCTTTCTGGAGGTGAGCAAACAATGGTTGCTCTTTCTTTGATTTTTGCAATTCAGGAATTAAGTCCTTATTGTTTTTATATTCTTGACGAGATCGACGCTGCTCTTGACAAAAGAAATTCTGCACGACTCGCGTCTTTGTTAAAAAAATATATGCAAAAAGGACAATACATTGTTATAACTCACAACGACGAAATAATTACAAACGCGACAAATCTTTATGGGGTTTCAATGCACGAAGGGGTTAGCAAAATAATTAGTTTGAGGGTTTGAGAAAAAACAAATTATCCTACTTTTTATAAAATACTTTTTCTTTTTAATAATTTTTATTTATCCAAAAGTTTTTAACTTCTTATTCGATAGATTATTATGAAAAAAATAAGACAACCGATAATAACAATTTGCGGTCATGTTGATCACGGGAAAACTTCAATCTTAGATTGTCTTAGAGGAACCTGTGTTCAAAAAAATGAAGCCGGAGGAATTACGCAAAAAATTTCTTTTACTTCTTATCCGTTAGAACAATTAAAAAAATCTTGTCCTTTAATAGAAAACTCAAAAATAAAATTATCTTTTCCAGGATTTCTTTTAATAGATACGCCTGGGCACGCAGCATTTACAAATTTGCGAAAACGCGGAGGAAGTTTGGCAGACCTTGCAGTTCTTGTTATCGACGTCAACGAAGGAATAAAGCCACAGACAGCAGAAGTAATTCAAATTTTAAAATCAAACAAGACCCCTTTTTTAATTGCGCTGAATAAAATAGATAATGTTTCTGGATGGAGAACCGACAAAGAAAAACCAATAAAAGAATCAATAGAAAGTCAGCCACCGCAAACAAAAGATTTATTCAACGAAAAATACATGACTTTGATTGCAAGCTTAAATTCTCATGGATTTGATTCTGATATTTACTACAACATCGACGACTTTACAAAAAAAATAGCGTTAGTTCCAACATCAGCGAGGACAAAACAAGGAATTCAAGAATTAATTTTAGTTCTCTGCGGACTAAGTCAAAAATATTTGGAAAATAAATTGCATTTGAATAAAGACGCAAAAGGAGTTATACTTGAAGTAAAAAAAGAAAAGGGAATGAATTTTGCAGAAGCGATTCTTTACGACGGAGAATTGTCTAGAACAGATGAAATTGCAATTGCAAATTTTGAAGAAAACTCAGAACCAATTTTAACAAAGATTAGAGTTCTCGAAGAGATTTTGCCGTTGTGTGCTAAATTTAAGACCCAAGAAAACGCAACAGCGTCGACAGGATTGAGATTGCAACTTGTGACAAAAGAAGAAATTCTTCCTGGAATGCCATTTGAAATTTATAAAAATAATTTAAAAGAATTAAAAGAAAAATTCAAAAAAGAAATTTCAGAAAATATAAAAACAGACAAGCAAGGAATTATTACAAAGGCGGATTCACTTGGAAGTTTGGAAGCACTTTTAATTTTATTAAAACAAGCAAACATCCCGGTAGTCAAAGCAGGAATCGGTCCAATAAATAAAACAGATATTATTTCTGCAAAAGCAAATTTGGAAATAAATGAAATTGATTCCGTAGTAATAGGATTTAACACAATTGCCGACGACGATGCAAAAGAACTTGCAAAAAAAGAAGGCAACTTAAAAATAATTACAGACGAAGTTGTTTACAAATTAATTGAAGAGCTAATTTTATTTAGAAAACAAAAGTCCCAAGAAATTGAAAAAAGAAGATTAATGGAACTCGCGACAATTTGCAAATTAAAAATTTTGCATCAATATGTCTTCAGGAATTCAAACCCTGCAGTTTTTGGAGTAAAAATTGAAGCAGGAAAATTAAAACCAAACTTAGCGTTGATAAACCAGGCAGGAGAAAAAATCGGCAGAGTAAAAAATATTCAGTCAGAAAATAAATCTGTGGAACAAGCAGAACAAGAAATGGAAGTCGCGATTTCAGTTCCAGGATTAAATTTTGAAAGAGTTTTGGGAGATCAAGAATTTCTTTATTCTGATATTGGAAATTCGCATTTTAAAAAATTCAAAGAAAACAAAGACCTTTTAACCGACGCTGAGAAAAAAACTTTGATGGAATTGAAAGAGATAAAGGGATTTGAGTAGAAAGTGAAAAATTATTTGAATAGAAAATTTAGGGGCCAATTTTTTCAATTGTTCTATAGCCGATTAAATCTTGTAAAGATAATCTTGCGGGTAAACCTAAATTTCCTGTTTCGGGGTTAAGATCATTTCCAATAATTAAATCATCTGCGGAAGTATTAATTCCCCCAACATAAGCGACCATTTTAAAAATGGGAAATGTAGAAACACTTTGATAATCGCAATATGCGGAACCATGTTTCTGTAATGTAAGTTCTGCAACTTCTGTTGCTCTTACTTCTAACTTTTGACCTTTCGAGCTTTCGCGATATTCAACTCGATGAGCGTCAAAAAATATATTTGGCTCTACATTTAAACAACAAAGTCTTGTTAATTGACTTCTCATTGTTTCAACACTTTTTGATTGGAATTCAAATGCAATATTTATTCAGAAGAAATATTATTTATAAACCTTTCTATAGATAACTACTCTAAAGTTACTATAAAACTTTGATGGAATTGAAAGAGATAAAGGGATTTGAGTAACGAATTTTTAGGATTTTTTACTTCGCTAAAAAAATAAAGAAATTGTTTACAATTTCTATCTTTTCAATTTGGTATCATAACAATCTACGGGGTATTGACCCAAATTGAAAATAAACTCAGTAAAAAATAAATGGATTTGAATAGAAAAGTATATAAAAATTAGAAGATAATTAAATAAGTAAAAAAGAGAAAAATGGAAAACCAATTATTTTTATTTAATAAAAAAGAAAATTTTAAGAGAATTATAATTCCTAATTTAAAATATTCGTTGGAATACAAAAAGAAAAAATTTCTTCAAGAAATAAAGAGTAAAACTTATCCCAAGAGTATGAATAAATATAAGCGAGTTCCTGTTTCTCCTATTCGTTATGCAGGGGGTAAGAGTTTAGCAGTGGGACATATTATTGAATTATTGCCAGAAAATATAAACCGAGTTATTTCTCCTTTTTTCGGAGGGGGTTCTGTTGAAATTGCGATGAGTAAATATTTAGATTTAGAAGTTATTGGTTTTGATATTTTTGATATACTTTGCAATTATTGGAAATTTCAAATTGAAAATCCAAAACTTCTTTATGAAGAATTAAAAAAAATAAAACCAAACAAAGAAGAATTTGAAAAGATAAGAAAAATTTTAAATAAAGTTTGGAAAAAAGAAATAATTCTTGACCCATTAACACTTGCAGTTTATTATGTTTACAATTTTAATTTATCTTATGGGCCGGGCTTTATGGGTTGGAGTTCTGACATTTATCTCGACGATAAAAAGTATAAAACAATAATTGAACGGATTAGAGATTTTAATCCAAAAAATCTTAAAGTAGAATGTGAGGATTTTCAAGAAGTATTAAAAAAATATCCAAATGATTTTATGTATTTAGACCCGCCATATTATATTGGTGAAGATAGTAAAATGTTCAAGGGAATTTATCCTATGAGAAATATTCCTGTTCATCATAATGGATTTAAACACGAAATTTTAAGAGATTTATTAAAAAAACATAATGGCGGATTTATTCTTTCCTATAATGATTGCCCGACGATAAGAGAATATTATAAGGAGTTTAAACAACTTTTTCCGTCGTGGCAATATACTATGGGGCAAGGAGAAACAAGAATTGGAAAAAATAGAATTGAAAATGGAGACGACCACATTAAAGGTTCTCACGAAATAATTATTTTTTGTCCTCCGAAAAATTAGTTACATCCTAAATTTATTTATTGCTTTTCCATAGACAATTACTTTTTCAATCTTTTCTTTTGAAGGATGAACATTCTCAAATAATAATCTTACTGTTTTCTTTTTGTCCATCCAAAATTTAATTTCTCTATAATGGATATTGCTATCATTTCTTATTTCAATTTCTCCAAGAGTGATATTTTCTTTTTTTAATTTGAAAACAACTTTTTGATCGTCAAACTGATTTTCAAATTTTGCTTTAGAATTAACAACCAATGTTGAACTATCAATCAATCTTATTACTTCATCCCCATCAAAGATATGAAATTTTTCATTGTGTTTAATTGTAAGAAAATCTACTTCACCATTGTTCAAAAAAGCTTTTTTTAAAAAAAGTAATTTATTATTTTCTTGAAATAAAAATTCCTTAAAATTATTCATTGCAATCTTAAGTTGGTTTTTATAAACTCCTTTATTTTTTAGATACTCTTCTCTATTCTCCGGAAAAGAATTAAGGCACTCTAAAATGAACTTTGCTCCAGCAAAATCTAATTCATTTAGTATTCTCTGATAGCCATACAAAAAAATTTGCCATTTTTTCTCACCGCTTTTTACAGAATGAATATCTCCTCGCTTATCAATAACATCTTTTTTCTTTCCGCTTCCATGAGTTTTTCCTCCAATTAAATCTGCAAATTCTTTTTCAGCACTTATTCCTTCTGCTCTAACTTCTCTTGCTTTTTCAGAACTCATTCCACGAAAACCAATTATATTTTCATCCATAAAAAATCAATGTAAATCCTAATTAAAAATCTTTTTACTCCTTAAACAATCTCCCCGCTACCAATTAATCTCCAATGTCCGTCGATGTTTCTTGCAATTCCAACATTTTCTCCTTTTATTGCGACGATTGGAAGATTTAAATTCAATTCAATTTCAGAATTATTTTCATTAATTTTTTCAACAACTCCGACGGTAATTGTTGTGTTTATGCTAAGCATTAACATTTCTTTGGTTTTAATTGGCTGAACTTTTTCATGCTTTTCTAAACCAAAAACTTCTTCAAATAAATCTTTTTTTAATTTTATTTTATAAGAAATTTCAGGAAGGTTTTCTTTTGTAGAAACCACACAACCAGTCAGTGAATCTGATTTTGTAAGAAAAGGATCAAGTTCTGTTTCAATTGAAATGCTCGCGCCTGGAAAAACTTCTTTTACAGATTCAGAACCCTTATGCAAGGAAATTATTTTTGTATTTATTGTTTGATAAGTTTGTTGATTTTGCTTTTTAATATTTAGACCAGGTTTAATTTCTATCTCGTCATTAATTTTTAATTTTCCTTTTTTTAAAATTCCTCCCAACACCCCTCCGCGAAGTTCAGAAATTTTTGTTCCAGGACGATTGATGTCAAAACTTCTTGCAATAATAAAAAACGGCTCTGAATTTTCATCTCTCTTCGGGATTTCAATTTTCGCAAGTTCTTCAAAAATTTTTTCAATATTAATTTCTTGTTGAGCAGAGACAGGAATTATCGCAGAATTTTCAGCGATTGTCCCTCTTACAAAATTTTTTATTTCTTTGTAATTATCCATTGCTCTTTTTTTATCAACCAAATCAATTTTATTTTGAACAATAATTATATTTTTTATTTTTTTAGTTTTTAGTGCGATCAAATGTTCGCGAGTTTGCGGTTTGATTCCTTCGCTTGCAGAAATTACTAAAATAGCGACGTCAATAATCGCGGCTCCAGACAACGCAGTCGCCATCAGCATTTCATGCCCTGGCGCGTCGATAAAACTCACATGTCGAATTGGTTTTGAATTTTTTTCTTTTTTATTTGAATACCCATTTTCATTTTGATAAATTATAATATCTGCATAACCGAGCTTAATTGTGATTCCGCGTTTTAATTCTTCAGAGTGTGTGTCTGTAAATTTTCCAGAGAGCTTGCTAAGCAAAGTTGTTTTCCCGTGGTCAATGTGCCCGAATACACCGACGTTAATTTCTGGTAGTTCTGTCATTAAAATTAAAGAAAAAACTTGTTTAAAAGAGTTTGTGTTTATTTTTTTCTTAAAAGTCTGTAAATTGTAGAAATGACTGCTCTTGCTTCAGAAACATATCCACTAGGAACATTAAAATTCAAATAAAGTCTGTTACCTCTGCATAAAATTCCGTCAGGATAATATAATGGGGATAAACCTATTCCTTGAAGAGAAAGAAGCAACACGTTTTTTATTTCTCGCATATCAACTTGTTTTCCTTCGACAAGCGTGATTTCTAGTCCATTAACTCTTGTCCTTTCTCCGTTGAAAAAAGTTTTTTTAGCAGGAATAATTTCCGCAAGTCTACGAAGTTCTGGAGAATATTTTCTCACCAATCTTCTTCGGCTATTCAACTTATCTTTATTTTCTCTTCGATAATTTTTATTTGATTCTTTTTTTGGTTCAGGATTTCTTTGATAATCCTCTTGATTTTCTTGTCTTCTTGAATCATCACCATTTCTATAAGCATTTCTTCTTTGACGATTGATACTCTTTTTTGCAAATTCCCAATATTTTTGACGGCTTCTTTTGATTCTATCTTTGTACCGCTGATACAACTCCGGAGTATATGTTCTCATAAAAATGATAAAAAAATTGAATTTAAATAATTAATGTAGAAAAAATAAAAAAAATTTTATCCGACGAGAATACTTCGTTCTTCATCTCTTGCTCTTGAAATTTTTCTGCTTGTGTCTATCAAAGTTTCATAAAGTCTTAGTGCATTTCTCTCGTCAAAACCAAGATTTTTCATAACTTCAAGATAATCCTCAGCAGTTAATCTGCATCCAGAATTTACTCCAAAATGCAAATAAGTTTCTCTGCTTGCTCTTTCTTCTGCAATCATATCTCTGAGAATTTCTCCATATTGCGGAAAAGTTCCCTGAAATCTTTCAACAGCGTCGCGCATTCCTCTTGCTTTCATTCTTTCTTGGCTTTCAACTCTCGCATAAACTCTATCTCCTTGAAAAGAGCTTCCAGAAAATTCAACTGCTAAAGCAACTTTGGGTTTCATTCTTTTTAATTTTCCAGATAAGCTAGAAATTGGAATGTCTAATCTGTCTGCAGCAATTAACTCAATTATTTTTTCTTCTGTTTGATCTGTCATTTGTTTTACCTCCCTGATTTAGTTATTAATGTTAATGGGTTTTGTTTCATTAATTGGTGTGGTGAAAAACAACACCACATACAAAGAATTAAAAATATACTGGATTAAGTATAGCTATGAAAAAATATGTTTTTAGAAAATATAAGAATAGTTATTCCCAATTATTTGAAAAAGAAAAAAAGAGATTATTAAGAATTTTAGGAAATGTAAAAATAGAACATATCGGAAGCACTTCTGTTCCAAATCTTGGAGGAAAAGGTATAGTTGATATTCTAGTCGGAGTCAATAAAAACGAAATAGATAAATTTTATAATAAATTAACTTCTTCTAAGTATATTTCTATGCCAAATGCTTCAGACAAATCCAGATTTTCTTTTAAAAAAGATTATGGATTATTTTTCAGACGAAGAGTTCACATTCATCTAACTTGGACAAATAGCAAAACTTGGAAAGAAACTTTAAATTTTAAAAAAAATTTAATTAAATCCAAAAATCTTAAAGAAAAATATTCTAATCTAAAAAAAGAAGCAGTTAAAATAGCAAATGGCGACGGCGAAATTTATAGAAAATTAAAAAAAGATTTTATAAAAATAAATTCAAAATGAACTTAGAAATTTTAGAACAAGCAGGACTTACAAAAAATGAATCAAAAGTTTACAAAGCCCTTCTTGAACTCGGACCAAGTCATGCAGGAAATATTTCCAAAAAAACTGGCTTGCACAGAAGAACAATTTATGATACAATTGAAATGCTGATAAAAAAAGGACTTGTGGGCTATATCAAAGAGAACAACATAAAATTATTTCAGGCATCAAATCCAAATCGTTTTCTTGAAATTTTAAATGAAAAAGAAAATTCTATTTTAGAACAAATCCCGTCGATGATGGAGTTTTACAACAAAACAAAAGAAAAAGAAGAAACAAATTTTTACAAAGGCAAAGAAGGTCTGAAAAATATTTTTCAAGACCAACTTGAAAACAATAAAGAAATTTTAATTTTAGGAGCGAGCAATTCTGCGTTTGAAATTCTTCCGTTTTATTTTAAATGGTATGACAAAGACAGGACTGCTAAAAAAATAAAAGCAAAAATAATCTCTTCTGAAAAACTTCACAAAAAAATTCCCCTTTCAGAAATAAAATATCTTCCGCAAAAATACGCAAATCCTTTAGCGATAAATATTTACAAAGACAAAGTCGCGTTGATTTTATGGATAAAAAGTCCAATTGCAATTTTAATCAAGAACAAAGAAATTTCAGATTCTTATAGAAAATATTTTGAACTAATGTGGAAGCTCGCGAAGTAAAATTATTCTTTTTTGTGTTTAGAAATCCATCTAACTTTTCTTCTTTTCATAAAAATATTTTTTCTGCACTTTGACGAACACAAATGTAAAATCTCTCCGTCGGTTTTTACATAAGTTAATCCTCGGGGAGTGCTATAAACTTCACTGCAATAAGAACATTTAGGCATTAAAGACAACCCCCAATTTTTCTTCCATATGTTTTATGAATCGCTACTAAATATTTTCCATCTGGATTTTTTTGCGAACGAACAAATTGGTTTTTTTTTCTTGCATATTCTTCTGCAATTGCGTCTGCAAGATGTTGTGTTGGGCAATGAAAAACCATTGCTTCTCCAATGCTTAATTTATTAAAAGCATTAGCACAATCTTCTAATAATCTATTTCTCATTTCTTCAACTCCGTATTGTCCGACGGCAAATGCTGATGTGTCTCCGAACATTTAACTATAACTCCCCTTGCTCACGCTTGATTTAATTCTGCGAGCTTCGATTTCTGTTTCTCGCAACATTAATGTGTCGCCGACGCGGATTGGGCCTTTTGCATTTCGTCTCATAACTCTTCCTTCATCTCTTCCTTGTTTTACTAAAACTTTTACTTGAGTAATTTCTCCTCTGAAACCCGTTCTTCCAGAAATTTCTTCAACCACTGCTGGCACAGCCTTATCACTAAGAATTTTGTCGCTTGCCTTTGACGATTGCTGTTTAATTTCTTTTTTTTGTGGGGCTTTCATTTTAGAATTTATTTAAATGAGACAATATCTTTTTCAGCATTGCCTGATTCAATAACTGCGATAGAAGATGTAGGGACCGGAAGACCTGCTGCGATTCCTAATTTTTGTTTGTTGTCAACTGCTGCGCATTTTATTTTTTTTTCTTTGCACAAAACAGGAATATGCTGAACAATTTCTTTTGGCTCAACATCTGTAGCATAGACGACAAATTTCGCGGTTCCTCTTTCAATTGCTTTTGTGACTTCGTTTGTCCCTTTTTCAATTTTTCCAGTTTGTTTCGCAACTTCAATTATTTTATATATGTCTGTCATTTTTATTTATCTCTAGAACTCAACCTCGCTCGCAAGAGTTCATAGGATAGTTTAACAAGAAAATATGGGTTTTTAAAACTTCCGACAGATTTTTTAAAAAATTTTTTAAAAAATTTTTATGTTTTCTAAAATACCGACGATAAAAAAAGTTTTTCGAATAAATGTCGCGAATTTTTTTAGGATTAAAAAAGTAAATGCCCTGAAGCGACTGAACAGGGCGTGAAAATTGGCAAGTGCTTGATTGTAAATTAATTAATAATTTCTTGTTTATAAATCAAAAGAAGAAAGAATAAAGAAGATTAGAATAGAACTAAGATATATCTTTTCTACATAAATCCTTAAAAACCCTTTTTATTCTTGAACTTTATGATAGAGTTACTATTAGAGAATAAAGAATTAATTAAAATACTTTACGCGCTCGCGATAATGTTTATTTGCGCGTTTATTGTTTTGAAAACAGACCGACTTTTTCAACTAAGTCTTCATAAAGGAATAAGATATTTTAGAAACGCTTTCTTTTTTTATGGGGTTGGATTTTTTATCAGATATATTTTGTCTCCTTATCTTCCAAATTATTTTTTTATATTTTCTTTATTTGAATTTTTTTTAGTGACTGCAGGATTTTTTTTACTTTATAGTTTGCTATGGAAAAATTTTGAAGACCCAAATAAAAAATCAGTGAGTTCGTTGTTTAATCCAAAAATATTTATCTTTTATCTAATGTCTGCGGTAATTGTCTTGCTAGATTATTTTTGGCAAACTTATTATTTTCTTTTCCTGTCTCAAATAATTATTTTTGTAATTGTCGGAGCAATAAGTTATTCAAAATATCTGCAAGATAAAGTCAAACATAAATTTATGAAACAATATTCTTTTGCAATGGTTCTTAGTTTGAGCGCGTGGGTTTTAAACGCCCTTGCGTCGCTTTGGTTTAGCTGGAATTCGCTTGTAATAATTATTGTTTATCTTTTGAATGTAATTATATTTTTATTATTCTTATACGGAGTATTAAAATTTACGAGGCAAAGATGACGAGAAAACGAGAAAGACTTGAAGTTATAAAAGATGTTTTGGAATCAGTCAGAGCAAACAGAAAAATAAAACCAACGAGATTACTTTATGCTTCAAACCTTTCGCCACAAATGTTCAAAGAATACATCAATGAACTTATTGAAAAAGAATTTATAAAATTAGAAATTGACGACGACAAAAAGAGCGCGAAGCAGGAAAAAAGATTTTTTGTTTTAACGAAAAAAGGTTTTGAATTTTTGCAAGAATACAAAATCATTGAAGGATTTGTTCAGAACTTTGGGTTGTAAATTTCTATTTTCTTGACGAAAAAATATTTTATCCCTTGTTAAATCTATCAAGCACTTCAAAAAAATCTTTTTGAGAAATGACTTTGTCGACGTCAGTTAATCCTCGCTGTTCTGCAAATTTCCAAAATGCTTCTGGTTTGTAACCGCGTTTTCTTAAAGAAACTAAAGTCGGAAGTTTTTCGTCGTCCCATCCTGAAAATTCTCCGGATTCAATTCCTGCTTTGATGTGGCGTTTTCCTAATTTCAAATCTGTAAATTTTATTCTTCCCATAAAAAAAGTCCAGGGAAATTTTTTTTCTAATCCTAAAACTTGATAAAACATTTTTTGTCTTTTTGCGTTGTCCATGTGATCTTTTCCTCGAATTATGTGAGTCATTTTTAGTTCAATGTCGTCAACAGGAACTGCAAGATTCATCAAAGGCCAAACCCTAAATTTATTTTTTTGTCGGGGGTGAGAAGTCAAATTAATTCTTGCAAGAGGAAAATCTCGCATCGCGGGATTTGGATTTGAAAACCCTCCAAATGTTTCAGGAGTTTTAAATCTCAAGACAGCTTCGCCTTCTTTGAAACCTTTTTTGTCTAACATTTTTTTCCAATCAATTTTATTTTCTTTAATTGTTTTTTTTCTGCAATCGCAAGGAATTTTTTCTTCAGAATTTTTTTTAAAATCTTCAGCGTCGCAAGTGCAGACATAAGCAGAATTTTTTTTGATTAATTTTTCTGCGTAATTATAATAAATTTTTATTCTGTCTGACTGAATTATATAATCCTCGACATTTCCAAAAAGCCAGTCGCAATCTTCTTTAAAAGATTTGTAAGAGTCTAAATCTATTTTTTCTGGATTTGTATCTTCAATTCTTACGAAAAATTTTCCGCCATATTTTTTTACAAACAACGACGATATAACATTTGAAACTGCGTGTCCAATATGCAACGCGCCCGACGGAGCCGGAGCAAATCTCATTACAACTTTTCCGTTTTTTGCATTCGGTAATTCAGGCAAACCTTCGCGAACTTCTCTTTCATGAACTTGATTTTGCAAATTTTCAAATTCTGATTTTTGTTCTTCTAAATTTAGAGAATTTATTTCTTCAACGATTTCATTAATTATTTTTATAAATTTTTTCAAGTCCTCTTTTTTCAAACCCTCAACAAAAAGCGAAGAAATTACAGAACCTGAAACTGCTTTTCCGTCGTGAGCCAACGCATTTTTCAAAGCATAGGCCCGAGATTTTTTTTTGAGTTTTTCAATTTCCATAATTAAGAATATAAAAACAGGTTAATAAATTTAATGATTAACAAATTTATAATTTAGAAAAATAAATTGCACGACAAAGTTTGGCAGAAATTTGTTTGACTTCAAAATTGCTAAACGCAAATTTTTTAGCAAAAGAAAAATTAATGTGAAAGAGGGATTTTAATTTGTGAGCAAAGATTTTGCAAGAAAGTTGAATTGTAAATTTATGAGGCATCACAGGAGGCATAAAAAAATGCCACGTCTCCGGAACAGAAAAGGAGATGGTTCAAGGAAGAACCTTGGTTCTTCTTGAAAGAAACATTTAAATATCTCTTTAGATTAATTGAGTTATACTCGTTGAAAAGTTTTGAGTTTCAAAACCTCGGTTGTGCCTTCGCACAAGTAGCCATTAAAGGTTTTGAAAGTACAGAAAATCAGGAAAATTTTCTGTCCATTAAATTTTTCACAAGTTCAAAATTTAATGAAAGGAGGAAAAAAATGAAATCCAAAAAAGGAATGGACGCAATTGTCACAACAGTTATTATGGTTGCTTTGGCTTTAATTGCAATCGGAATTATCTGGGCAGTTATAAGTAATTTAATCAGCAATCGTTCTGGAGACATTAATGTGCAATCACAATGTTTGAGTACTGGATTGGAAATAACTTCTGCAAGTTGTACTGCGGGTGTAGGAGGTACTACCCCTGTTGCAGGTTCATGTGGTGTGGTTGTAAAAAGAAAATCTGGAAGTGATGCGATTATCGGAGTTAGATTAGCTATATCCACCTATTCTAAAGATTTTGACACAGATATTGCTCTTGGGGCAAGTAGTCCTACATTAACGCTTCCTACGTCAGTTAGTGAAGGGACATTATCTGGGAAAAAAATGTCTGCAGTAGCATACTATAAAGTTTCTGGAGTAAAATCATATTGTCCACAAGCAGCAGAATATACAATAGCTTAAATTTTTATTTTTTCTAATTCTTATTTATTTTTATTAAAACAAAGTTGACGACGAGAACTCCGCAAAAATTTTTAGTCTCAAACGAATTTTTGCAGTGTCACCGGAGGCATTTAGAAACACTGCTTACCTGAACTTAAAAGGAGGGGTTACTGTAAGGGGAACCAAAGGTGCCCCTCATTTTCTAATTCTTTAATTTTTTATTTTCAATTTGTCGACGACAAAAAAGATTTTATACAAGAACCCCGCGAATTATTTTTGAGAATAATTTTTGCAAGAAAGTTGAATTGTAAATCTTTTGCGATATCAACCGGAGGCATTTGAAAGATATCGCTTACCTGAACAGAGAAGGAGAGGTTACTGTAAGGAGAACCATAGGGTTCTCCTCATCTTGAAAGCAATAAGTTTAAATAATTCTTATCCTTAAAAAAAATATGGAAGAAAAATTATCTTGCAGTATTTCGGTTCATCAAGAAGAACACGAGGGAAAAAATATTTTTGTAGTTGAATGTGCAGAATTAGGCGTAAGCGATTTCGGAGAAACTTTGCAAGAAGCAATGGAAAATATTCGGTCTGGAATTAATTTGCTCTTAGAAGAATGCCCAGAGAAAAAAGAAATACTTCTTAAACAAGAACCCTTAATGGTAAGCAGATTATTTTTATGAATCTAAAAAATATAAAATCAAAAGAAGTTGTGAAAATTCTTCAAAAATTTGGATTTGAAATCAAAAGGCAATCTGGAACTCATGTAATTATGAGAAAAGAAAATCAGACAGTTGTTGTCCCAATTCATAAAGAAACAATTCCCATTGGAACATTAAAAAGTATTGAAAGACAATCAAATATAAAATTCAGAGAATTGTAAAATTTATTTTCAAATTGACGACGAGAACTCCGAGAATTATTTTTGAGAATAAATTTTTGCAAAAAAGTTGAATGATAAATTTTATGTGGCATGGACGGAGGCATAGGAAAATGCCACGTCTCGGAACAGGAAGAGGAAAGCGAGCGATTTCGCGAAGTAGCATCAAAAATTAAAGCGAAGTCGGGAGTAGAGAGAAAACCTAAGGTTGTCTCTCAATCTTATAAACCTCGTCGTTCTTTCTCACAAGTTTGTCCAGTTTTATTCCAACCTCGTCGTATTTTTTTGCTGACTCAACTGGTTTGTGTTTTATTTGTATTTCTTTAATTTCAAAATTTTCAATTCCAGTTTTATTTCCAATCACGCAAAATTTTTCACCAACATTTATCGTCGAAGAAAGTTTTATTGTCGCGACTTTTATCTTCGGATAATAATGTAAAATTTTTCCAACAAAATGTTTTTTTTCTTTTGACGAGCTATTTTCTTGTTTTGCAAAATCGTCTGACGTCGGTAAACCCAAATAAAATCCAGAAGAAAATTCTTTGTTGTAAACTTTTTTTAATTCTTCCAAACTTTCTTGAATTTCTTTTTTTGAAAGTTTTTTGTCAAGAGCTTTTCTGTAAATCTTTGTAACAATCTCGACATATCGAGGGTCGCGATTTCTACCTTCAATTTTAAAACAAGTTGCTCCTGAATTTTTTAATTTTTCTATAAAAGGCAAAGTGCATAAATCTTTTGCTGAAAAAATTTTGTCGTTTTCAATTTTAAGTTCATAACCTTCTTGTTTGTCTTTTACAATATAACTCCGTCGACAAGGATGAATACACGCCCCGCGATTTGCAGAACGATTAAATAAAAACTGCGAAGTCAAACATCTTCCTGAAACAGCGACGCACATTGCGCCGTGACAGAAGATTTCAAGTTCCAAACTTTTTATTTTAGAAATTTCTTTAATTTGTTTTAAATTTAATTCTCTCGCTAAGACAATTCTTTTTGCTCCTAAATTTTTGTAGAACTTTGCGGATTCTGAGTTTGAAACTGACGCTTGAGTTGAAATAAAAAAAGGAATTTTGAATTTTTTGCAAAGTTGAATTACTGAAAAGTCCCAGCAAATTACCGCGTCAATCTTTCCCTTTATTTTTGAAAATATTTTTTCAAGTTTTGTAATTTCTTTTTCATAAATAATTGTATTCAAAGTTAAATATTTTTTTACATTTTTTGGTTTGCAGATTTTTGAAATTTTTTCCAAGTCGTTTAAAGTAAAATTTTTCGCGTTCGCACGCATTGAAAATTCTTTTAATCCAAAATAAACTGCGTCTGCACCAGAGTTAATTGACGCAATCAGCGTAGGAAAACTTCCTGCTGGAGCCAAAAGTTCAAATTTGTTTTTCATAAATATAAAAGAGTTTTAGACTATATAAATTTTAATTTAAACGACTAAACAAAGATTTAAAAATTGAATTTTTTACAAAATACTATGAAAAGAAAAACAGAAAAAAGTATTTTTAATAAAATCAAAGAAGATGCCAGTAGATCATTTAGAGGTGGCGGAAAAAAATGCGGAAAAATGTGTGGAAGAGTATATGAAGATGAAAGAGATTATAATCATAGAACAACTCAAGTCCCTGGTGTTTCAAATCTATTAGATGATGGTTTAGGTTTTTTATTTTTTAGAAATTGTCATTGTGGAACAACTCTTAGTTTACATTTAAGTCCAGAAAAATGGGGGCCAAGATATAAAAGAGAATTTATGGCCCTTTTAGATGAAATCGCGGAGGAATATCTAAGAAGAAATATTAGAGAAGGTCTTGCTTATGAATTAGCCCTGCAAGAAATTAAAAACAGATACGACGAATATCTTAAAAAAAATCCTCGCTAAAAGTTTAAATTAATTTTAAAAATTATTTTTCTGTTGTCTAAAATAATGGTAAAGAAAATTTAAAAAGAGTTTTGATTTTTTTTAGAAATGCCAGAAGAACAGCAATTCAAAAGAAATATCGCGTTCAAATTGAGAATCGCGGATTTGTTAGCAGGAAAATCAGTTATAGATCCTGATATGCAAAGATTTAATTTTCTTGAGTTAGGAGATAAAAAAATTATCAGGATAAATATTGTTGCAAATGTCGTTGATAAATATGTCAGCGAGGGCGAAAGTAAATTTGTTGTTTTGACTCTTGACGATGGTTCTGGGCAAATAAAAATGCGCGCATTTTCAGAAGATTCAGAAAAAATAAAAAATTTTGTTCAAGGTCAGACGATTTTAGTAATTGGGCTTTTAAGATCTTATAATAATGAAATTTATATCACTCCGGAAATTGTACGCGAACAAGACTCAAGATATTTGCTTGTCAGAAAATTAGAAATTGAAAAACAAAGAAACCAAATCGCAAAAGTTTTTGACGTCGGTAAACCAGAAATAAAACAAATCAAAGACAAAATTATTGATTTTGTAAAAAATGCAGAAGCCCAAGGTGGAGCAGACACAGAAACTTTAATTATAACTTTAAGAGAAGCAAGTCCTGAATCAATAAATTCTGAAATCAAAAAACTTCTTGAAAACGGAACAATTTTTG
>Ga0208375_1001523_pt1 | contig 25602 bp, 23 predicted proteins | sample RifOxyD1_FD_184038 | JGI IMG/M metagenome (GOLD analysis project Ga0208375, IMG submission 184038) | Soil microbial communities from Rifle, Colorado - Rifle Oxygen_injection D1 (SPAdes) | ecosystem: Environmental > Terrestrial > Deep subsurface > Rock core/Sediment | place: Rifle, Colorado...
AGGCGGCACTGGGCGTTTCATAGCGGCGCGGCGGACCTCGGTATTTTCACAAACGTCATCTGGAACCTCACGCACGGCAACGGCTATGTGTCTTCGGTAAAAGACGGCATCAATCTGTTCACGGATCACCAGTCGCCGGTGCTCTGGACGCTGGCGCCTCTTTTTGCGCTTTTGCCGCGCGCCGAGACGCTGCTTGTGGTGCAGGGGTTCGGTCTGGCGCTCGGAGCACTGCCCATGTACATGCTTGCGCGTCAGCACCTTCCGGGCCGACCGGCGTTTGCGGCGGCGCTGCCGCTTCTATACTGGGCGTATCTTCCGACCCGCAATGCAAACGCGTTTGATTTTCACCCCGAGGTTTTCATCCTGCCGTGTTTTCTGGCCGCAATCGCTTTTTTACAGGCGGCGGGGCGCGGGGCGCGGGGCGCGGGTTTTGTATTTTTGCTGCTGGCGCTTGCCGGCAAGGAATCGTCAGGTCCGCTTGCGGCGGGACTTGGCGTTGCCTGGCTTTTGGGGGCGGGCCCGGAGGGCACGAGAAGATTCACCCGGCGGCTTGGCGCGGCGCTGGTGCCGGTGGGTATCGGGCTTTTTGTTTTTGATCTCAAACTTGTGCCGCGTCTGATGGGCGGGGGGGATTATCCGTACAACGCCCAGTACTCCGATTTCGGCGGCGGGAGCGTGGGGGCCATTTTGCTGGCGCCGCTAACTCACACAAAGTTGTTTTTTTCGCGTCTTTTCGGTGTGGCCCGCCTCAAGTTCGTGCTTGCGCTGGTCGGGCCGCTTGGTTTTCTGCCGTTTGTCGGCTGGCGCCCGCTTGTTGCCAGTGTTCCGTGTTTCATGATGCTTTTTCTGACCGAGGGTGATCACCGGATTTCGCCGGCGTATCATTATTCAATCGAGCCGTCGGTGGGACTGCTGTGGGCCGTACCGGTCGCGCTTGCGGCGCTTCTGACGGGTGCCTGGTCCCGGTTTTTCACCGAGAAACGTCTTTTGATCTGGCTGGCGGCGTTTGCTTTCCTGTTTTTCGGCCGGAGCGAACTCTACCGCATCCGGTATTTTTCGCCGGACAGCCACATGGACTGGATGCGGAGGGAGTTTTTGCCGGCCGTGGCGCCGGAGGCCGCAGTGTCTGCGACCGGGGCGCTGGTGCCGCATCTTGCCGCGCGCCACTGGGCCCATCACCATCCAAAGCTCATGATGCCGGGCGGTGGCACTGTTGACTGCGTGATATACGATCCGGCCCTCAACCAGTGGCCGCTTGCCACCGGTGCGGCGGGGCCGTTTTTTGAAGAAGTCCGCAGCCGGGGGTTTACGGAACTCTGGCGCTGCCGCGATGTGGTGGTTTATTCAAGGCCCGGCGGCAGGCCGTGCCTGCAAAGAAGGCCGGAGTGCTATTGATCCGGATTTTTGTTCAGATAATCGCACTTCGAAAGCCATTTTTCGATGAAGCAGTAAAGCACAATGAACAGATAGCGCGAGCCCATCTCCTGGATCTTGAGTTTTGACTCGCCGGTTTTGCGGTTGATCCACCAGTTGGGTACCACGCGGTAGCTGTAGCCGCGGACGATGGCTTTGAGTGGAAGCTCGACCGTCAGATTGAAGTGATAGCTGATAAACGGCTTGATCCCCTCGATCACATTGCGCCGGTAAAGCTTGAAGGCATTTGTCACGTCATTGAATCTGAGGCCGAACAAAAGTTGTATGAACGTGTTGGCCAGCCGGTTGATGAGGAGTTTTGGAAGGGGATAATCTATCGTCCGGCCGCCCTTCATGAAGCGGGAGCCGAAGACGCAATCCACCTGCTCGGATTCCATCACCCTGACAAAGGCCACCAGATCCTCGGGGCGGTCGGAGCTGTCGGCCATGAAAATGGCAGCGGCGTCGCCGGTAAAATTGTTCAATCCGCATCTTACCGCGAAGCCAAAACCATTGGGGGGCCTGTTGTTGATGTGCCGGAGCGGGGGGATTGATTTTTCAAGCGCAAGCAGTTTTGCTTCAGTGCCGTCAGAGGAGTTGTCGTTTATTACGAGTATTTCGTGGTCAATGCTCTCTTTCGAAAGAATTGCATGAAGTGAGGTGATAGTGCCATCGATCGCGCCTTCCTCGTTGTGAGCGGGGATGACGACCGACAGTTTCATGTGCGCCCGCCCATCCTGCGGCGGGCCAGGAGCCTGAGGGTGTCAAAAATCGTTTTTATGACCCGCATTTTCGAGGCGCCGGGCTTCAGGTCGTAACGAAGCACCATCGGAACTTCGGTCATCACCGGGTCAAAACGTCTGAGCTTTAAAAGCACGTCGACCATGCACGAGAAGCCTTTTTCGGAAACAAAGCGGTCGCCGTCATGATCGACCAGCTCTTTGAGCAGCGAGGCCCGGTACGCCCGGAAACCGCAGGTATAGTCGCGCACGCCGCGGATCGGCAGCACAAGCTTGAACAGCATGGCCGCGCCGAGGCTGATCAGTTCGCGGTAAAAGGGTACGCCGCGCACACGGCTTCCTTCGCGGTAGCGGCTTGCGATCACCACGTCGTTGCCTTCCGCAATGCCGCGGATCATGCGCGGCATGAGGCCGGGCGGCTGGGTGTTGTCCGCATCCAGCGTGATGATGATGTCGTCCGTTCCGGGAGTGCGTTCAAGGGCGGCAAGAAGCCCCCGTTTGAGCGTCAAGGCAAGTCCCATGTTCGGATTGTTGTGCAGGGCGATGACCGGGGCTTTTTTTGCGTATTCTTCTATAATGGCGCCGGTGCGGTCGCGGCTGCCGTCGTCCACCACCACGATGGAATATTCGCGCCGCTCATGCGAAAGCGTTTCGATGATCGAATCGAGCAGCGCCGGAAGCGCGGTTTCTTCGTTGTAGGCGGGCAGTGTGACCACTACTTTCATTTCTTCTCTCCTACCGGGGCGGGAACACCCGGCGGCCTGACCGCAATATAAAGCCCGCAACCTTCTTTTACAATTGTCCAGGGCCTTGGGGCGAAGCGTCCGCGCATCCCGAGGTCAAGCTGGGTTTTGTCGAGGCTTACAAGACATTCGGCCCGGGTCAGATCCACTTTGTTCCAGTCGGCCTGGTTCAAATGAATCCATTTGATCGGCATCGTAATCCACTCCCTTTTCGCGAGGCGAATTGCCAGTGGATCGGTTGCGATCAGGGGTACGCCGGGCGGTACCGCCGCAAGCATGTCATCGAGGCATTTTTTGGTTTCAATGAATGAAAACTTTTTCGTAAGTGCTCCGGCCTCGGTCATATAAAGCTGGGTAACCGAAATCGAAAGACTGAGCGCAAAGATTTTGATGATGAAGTTTTTGCTGACGTTTCTTTTGTCAAGAAATTCGTACAGGTTTTTCCAGCCAAAAATCAAAGCAAAAAAGAGCGGCCCCGTGTACAGCGCGGGATAATGCGTGTTGAACTGGATCATGCCCGGCCAGGTGGCAAGGCTCAGTTGCGCGAGGTTGGGTAAAATCGGAATAATTTTGAATCCGCCGAATAAAAACAGTGGACCTCCAACCAGCAGGATCAATCTGTAATAGTAGTTGCGATTGCTGATCATTGCATTGAGCAGGGCTTTTGGATCACCCATGATGGTATTGACTGCGGAATTAAAATCCCTGCCCAGATAGCTATAAACCTCATGAAGGTTGTTGACCTTGTTGAATAGAAGCCCGTGCAGAGGAAAAACAAAAAACGCTGCAATTGAAAGCGGCAGGAACAGCGGCCATTTTTTTGTCCTGATGGCGGCGTAAAGGCCCATGCCCCCGAATGCCAGCCAGGCATCTTCCCGCCACATGGCCATTAAAAACATGTTTACGAGGGCCCAGCGCAGACGGCCGGATTCAATGAAATAAAGAGCCCACAAGGCAAACGGAATCATGAACGGCGCTTCGTGATAGTCCCACATGTTGATCCGGTGAATGGGGTCGAAGAACCAATAGGCAACAAGCGGGGCCCATCTTGGAAGGTCGGCCGGGAGATATCTGTCTGCAAGCTTGTATAAAGGAATCATGGCTGAAACCAGCGCGAGGCTTTGAAACAGAAAAAGAACCTCTGCTCTTGGCAGGACTTTGTAAATCAGCGCGAAAAAAATCAGCCCGAAGTTTAAATGATTGTTTGGGAAATAAGAAGCCGGCTGGTCTTCGCGGATTAAAAAATATGTAAAAAACCGGCCGGTTCTTGAACCGTTGTAGATGGTGTTTTCGATAACGCCGAAGTCGAAAGTGCTGTTTCCGAAAAAATAGTGGTTGATTACCGGAACTGCGAAAAAAAGCACGATAAAATATATCGCAAATACCAGCAGTATCCTGCCCGCAGTGTTCGTCCCGGCAAGATGCTTGAAAGACCGGGTTTTGATAAAACGGATGCCGGCATCAAAAGCGGAATCAAAACTGCCCCCGAATGTCGTGTCGCGGAATCGCACTTCAAGAAAAAGGCGTCCAAACGCATAAAAAACCGCAACAAACGTAAATACATCATTTATGTATGTAAAACGCTCTTTCCCGCCAATGTTCGTTCCGCCATAGGCATAATAAACCAGGGCGAACCAGAACAGGACATCCATGAGCCTGCGATAAAAGGATTTGACGGCGGTCATGTTTCAACACCTATGCATAGTTTGTTGTTGTAAATACCGGTGCATTCTCCGAGCTGGAAGCTCCTTCCGCGTATTTGAAGGCGCCGACCGGCGTCGGGTCGCAATTTTCCCGTTGTAAGAAGTATGCCAACGCGCTTTTCGGTATTGGCCAGCTCGAAGCCCTCCGGGGGGCCCCATATTCTGCCCGTTGAGACGAAGAAGGGTTTTTCACGGCCATAGAAAGTGTAGTGATTGGACTGGAAAAATTCGTCGCTGATCACCACCCGGACCCCGTTGCGCTTGAAATAATCCACCACCCTGCTGATTTCATCGATTTTACCGAGTTGGATCGTGCTTTTCATGACAAGCTGCCGTTGAATCAACTGGTAAGAGCAGGCGGCCGCGACAAGCAGTGCGACCAATATGCGGTATTTAAGTCCTTTTTTGTACACATGATCCCATAATATTCCGGCCATGAGTGCCGCAACCGGCAACACGGGAATCAGATAGCGGTATTGTCCGGCGCCGCTTTTATGGACTCTGAAAAAGGCCAGTATTCCAAGAACAAGTGCTATCAGGACGGGAAGCAATTGCGGTCTGCGCTTGCTTTCCCTGAGCAGCGCCCAAATACCAAATATCAGCAGAAGATACGGAGTGTTTTTCAGAATGCCGTTGTAAATATTATAAATTTCGTGCCCCAGGAGAAGCTGTCTGACTGACATGGCAAATCTATTGGCCAGAAGATCCAACGCCTGCATCAAGGAGTTGGTTTCCCAGTTGCCCAGAATGATGGTGTCGTTTTTGCCAAGCCGGTGAAATATCTCGGGCAGGAACCCGGTCGCGAAGCCGGCGATAAAAATACCCGCACGTTTGACGAAATCCAGGCTGATCGACTTGTAACGGATTTTCAGCTCCAGCAGCAGGATGATTGCGGCGACAATGGTCAGGTTGGGTTCCGGGTACAGCTTCACCGGACGGCCCTTGTAGTCTCCGATAACGGGTCCGAAAAAATCCAGATACAGATAAAGAGCCAGCAGAAAATAAACGAGACCGATGCCGGTTTTTTCCAGACCGCCCCGGGGGGCCAGCAGCCTTCGCGCTTCGGCAAAAGTTTGTTTCCAGGGCACCATTACAGCAAGTATGTAGATCAAAAACCCGCGAAACGTGTAAAACATGAAGCCGCATAAAATGCCGCCCAAAGCAAGCCGGTTCCGGGTGGATTCAAGAAAAAAGGATTGTGTTTTTGAAGCCATCATCAGCAGCAGTGGCGCGGCGATGAAAAAGGCATAATAAAAATCATCGCCGCAATGCTGGATCATGCCTTGGAAACTTACTGCCGTAACAAGGCCCGCCACCAGGGCGCCGGCCATGGAACAATACCGCTTGGCGCACATATAACTGAACCACGTAGCCAGCGTCGGGCCGACGCAGTACGAAAAAATCATATGACCCTTGAGATAGCCGGTGTGGGTGGGATTGAAATGCTCATATATGGCAACCCAAAGTGCTCTAAGATAACTGAGGGCCGTGCCGCCATACGATTGTTGAAAATAGAAGGCGCTCCACTCGCCTTTGCGGACATGTTCGGCAAAAAGCAGTGGAACACTCATGTCGCTGTCGTGAAAGTAATATCCCACAGGAATGAAAATGGCGTGGGCGGCAATGGTTGCCAGCGCCAACAAAATAAAAATGCCGGCGTTTGATAAATGCGATGCTTGCATGGCAAAAACTTAGCATTGATATATCGAAGAGGGAAGATTGGATGAGCCGTAAAAAGACGTTTTTAAACCGCTTGCCTTCGTGAGCCGGCGAAGTTTATAAGGCAATACTAGACATGCTTGAGATCAAGTCGGTTTCGAAGTCCTTCGGCAAAGCGGATGTGCTCAGGGACATAAGCCTCACTATCAAGGAAGGTGAGTTTTTTTCACTGCTCGGCCCGAGTGGCTGCGGCAAGACCACGCTTTTGCGCCTGCTGGGCGGCTTTGACCGGCCTGGTACCGGCGAGATTCATCACAACGGTGTGAGGATCGACACGCTTCCGGCAAACCAGCGCCGGTTCAACATGGTTTTTCAGCGGTATGCCCTTTTTCCGCACCTCAGTGTCCGGGACAATGTGGCCTTCGGTCTCAGGATGAAAAAAGTCGCGTCGCGCGAGATTGCGTCCCGTGTCGACGAAATGCTTTCGCTTGTCCAGATGGCCGCCCTGGCCTCGCGCTCCGTAACCACGCTCTCGGGCGGGCAGCAGCAGCGCGTGGCGCTGGCGAGGGCGCTGGTCAATCGCCCCGAGGTGCTTCTGCTCGACGAACCTCTTTCGGCGCTTGATCTCAAGCTGCGCCAGCAGATGCAGGTCGAGCTTCTGGCCCTGCAGCGCCGGCTCAAGCATACGTTTATTTTCGTCACTCATGACCAGGAAGAGGCACTCACGCTCTCGGACCGCATTGCCGTGATGAACGACGGCGTGATCGACCAGGTCGGTACGCCGCAGGAGATCTATGAATATCCCCGCACGCCGTTTGTCGCCCGGTTCATCGGGTCCGTCAATGCGATCGACGGGGAGATCAAGGATTGCCGCCCCGATGTCATAATTGTTGGAGGCCCGACAAAACGCATGATGACCGTGCGGCCTTCGCGTGACGGCTTCAGGCCCCTTCCGGTCATACCGCAGGGTACTCCCATCAGGATTCTTGTCAGGCCCGAGAAATTCAAGATTCTCAAATCCGCGCCCGGCCCGGAGCAAAACGCGCTTGACGGAACCATCCGCGAGATACTTTATCAGGGCCCGGTTACCCAGTTTTTCGTGCAGCTCAGGGATCAGATCCTTATAATTGCCCAGCCCAACACCGCGGTTACCGCGCGAAAGGGTTTTTCGGGCGGAGACAAGGTGTTTGTAGCCTGGGCGCCGGAGGATTGTCTGCTCATGGGGCGCGACGGGCCGCTTCCGGTTCTTGAATCACCGCCCGTTGATCCGGCTCTTTCAGACGCTCAGCTCCAGCTTCCGCTTGGCATCATGGAGGATGTCCGCATGGCGGGCGGGGTGGCGCAAGGTGGCTGAGAAAGCCAGGCCGCGGCTAAGGCGTCCTCCGCTGCTCGTGCTTCCGGCGGCCGGGTGGTTCCTCTGGTTTCTTCTCGCTCCGCTGGCCATTATTTTTGTATACAGCTTTGCCTCCAAGGGCGTTTACGGCGGCGTCGTAATGAAATTCAGTTTGTCGAATTATGTCCGTTCGGCCGATCTGATTTATCTGCATATCTTCTGGAACAGCATCAAGCTTGCAACTCTTACGGCGGCATCATGTCTTCTGATCGGTTACCCGATGGCCTATGTGATGGCCACCGCTTCGGCGCGCATGCGCGCGTTCCTTCTGGTGATGGTGGTGGTGCCGTTCTGGACGAATTTTGTCGTGCGCGCCTATGCCGTGAAGGTTCTGCTCGGAGAACAGGGGCCGGTCAATGCATTGCTGGCGTCTTTCGGGCTCATCAGCGAGCCGGTGGTGTTTGCCAACACCGCTTTTGCGGTCTGGCTCGGCATGGTTACCAACTATCTGCCCTTCATGGTGCTGCCGCTTTACGTTTCTCTCGAAAAATTTGATTTTTCCCTGCTTGAGGCCGCGCGCGATCTTGGCGCATCGCCGGTAAAAGTGTTGTTCAAGGTGCTTGTTCCGCTTACAAAGCCCGGAATCGTGACGGGGCTGGTCTTCACTTTCACGCCGGCTCTTGGTGAATTCGTGATTCCGGACCTTCTTGGCGGCGCCAAGACAATGCTTGTGGGCAATCTTATAACCGAGCAGTTCTTAAAAACGCGCGACTGGCCGTTCGGGTCCGCGCTTTCGCTGCTCTTGATTTTGACGGTGACGGGCAGTCTTGTGCTTTATCTCAGGATGGAAGCCCGCAGGCAAAAAGCGGAGGAGGGAGCATGAGCGGCGCGGCTTGGGGCAGGCCAAGGCCAAAGGCTCCGGTTGCTGCAAAGGCCATGACCGCTTTTGCGTTTCTTCTCATTTATGTGCCGCTTGCGGCGCTGGTGGTTTATTCGTTTCTCGGGCCTTCAAACGGTCCCGGCACGCCCGACGCAGGCACCCTGGTGTGGTACGAAAAGGTGTTTTCCAACACGCAGATACTCGGTTCGCTTTATGCAAGCTTATGGGTCGGCTTGTGGAGCACGGTTGGCGCGACGGTGATCGGCACTGCGGCGGCGCTTGCGCTTGAGCGTACGCGTTTTCCGGGGCGTGGCGTGCTTGAGGGCATCGTGCATGTTCCCCTGATAATGCCGGAGATCGTGCTCGGTCTTTCGATGCTGATGTGGTTTGTGCTGCTCAGGATCACGCTCGGGTATTTTTCAATCATCCTGGCGCATATAACATTCAGTGTTTCGTATGTGATCATCACGGTAAAGGCACGGCTGCACGGCTTTGACGATTCGCTCGAAGAGGCGGCGCGCGACCTCGGCGCTTCGCCCTGGCAGGTGTTCTGGAGGGTCACGTTTCCGCTCATCTGGCCGGGGGTGCTTTCGGGCGCGCTGATGGCGTTCACGCTGTCGTTTGACGATTTTCTGATCACCTTTTTCACGGCCGGAGTGGGTTCCGACACGTTGCCGCTCAAGATCTATTCAATGATCAAGTTCGGCGTGAGCCGGGAGATAAACGCGCTTTCAACGCTGATGCTGGTGTTTACCTTTGCGCTCGTGATGTTTTTTTTCCGGCCCTCAAAGGGCGTGAAGACGGTCACATGATCCTTCCCGCGACGAGACAGGAGATGGAGGGGCGCGGGTGGAGCGGGCTGGATATTCTTCTGGTCAGCGGTGATGCCTATGTGGACCATCCGTCGTTTGGCGTGCCGCTTCTCGGGCGGGTTCTTGAGCGGGAGGGATTCCGCGTCGGGATAGTGGCGCAGCCGCGGTTCAAAAACGAGACAGAAGTACTTGAAGATCTGCGGCGCATGGGTGCGCCACGGCTTTTTACCGGCATCGGCGCCGGCGCGGTTGATTCAATGCTCAATAATTATACCGCAAGCAAAAAGCCGCGGTCCGATGACATGTATTCGCCGGGGGGGCGCTCCGGGATGAGGCCGGATTACGCGACTGTTGTTTATACAAAATTTGTTAAAAGGGCGTTTGTGGATGTGCCGGTGGTTGTCGGCGGGGTTGAAGCCTCGCTCCGGAGGCTCGCCCATTATGATTTCTGGCTGGGCCGGGTGCGACCGTCCGTGCTGGTGGAGTCCGGAGCGGATGCGCTTGTTTTTGGCATGGCCGAAAGGCAGATCGTGGCGCTGGCAAAGGCGCTCCGTGATGCGGCAGTGCCGGGGCGCGAGGCGCTGCAAGAGGCGCTAAGGCAGGAGCGCGGCGTGGCCTGGCTTTCGGACGACAAGCGTGTGGAGCCGCCGTTCAAATATCTGCGCTTGCCTTCGTTTGAAGAAGTCCGGGACGATAAACGCAAATTTTTGCGCTCCACGATGCTTGTGGAGGCCGAGACAAATCCATACAACGCAAAAGCCCTTGTGCAGCGCCATGGTTCGCGCATGGTGGTGATCAATCCGCCGGTGCTGCCAATGAGCGAACAGGAGCTTGACGCGATCCATGAGCTGCCTTTCACTCGCCGTCCGCATCCTTCGTATAAAGAAAAGATCACGGCCCATGAGATGATCAAATATTCGGTGACGGTGAACCGCGGTTGTTTCGGCGGCTGCTCGTTCTGTTCGCTCGCGCTTCATCAGGGTCGCATCGTGCAGTCCCGGAGCGAGCGGTCGGTACTTGAGGAAATCAAGGGGCTCGCAAGGCTCGATGGTTTCAATGGAATAGTATCGGATGTCGGAGGCCCGACGGCAAACATGTATGCGCTTGGCTGCGGCGACGAACAGGCGCGCGCGGCCTGCCGGCGGCCGTCATGCCTGTATCCAAAGCCGTGTCCGAGGCTGATAACTTCGCAACGGCGTTTGACTGCGCTTTTAAAAAAGGCGAGGGCGCTGCCCGGAATACGCAAAGTGCTGGTGGCAAGCGGCGTGAGATTTGATCTTGCGCTGCTTGACCCGGAATTTCTGGAAGAACTTGTACGGCATCATGTGGGCGGGCATCTCAAGGTGGCGCCGGAACATGCCGACGACCGCGTGCTTGCCCTGATGCGCAAGCCCGGGTTTGCGCTTTTTGAAAAATTTCTTTCGGAGTTCGAACGCATTTCAAAGGATGCCGGCAAGGCGCAGTTCGTGGTTCCGTATTTTATTTCCGCCTTTCCGGGATCAACCCCCGAGGCGATGCGCCGGGTCCGGGAGTGGCTGGGGCGGAAGAACTGGCGTCTCCAGCAGGTGCAGCTTTTCATACCGACACCCATGACACGGGCCACCGCTTTGTTCTGGAGCGGTATCGATCCCGAGTCCGGAAGGCCGTTGTTTACCGCGCGGGAGAAGAAGGATCGTGAGGAGCAGCGGCTGATTCTTCAGCCGCATCGAGCTCGCGCAAAACGTTCTGGCGGGAGGTAACAAGGTTTGTTGCCCGCGTTATTGCCGCCAGACAGCGGGTTGTTATCTCCTTGTTTTCCTTTTCAGCCGTGATCTGCCCGTCGCTTAGCAGCTGTATCAGCCCTTTCGCCGCACAAAGCGGGTTCATCAATTCGTGAAGAAAACCGCGTTCGTCCTGATTGGTACCCATTCTCTTATGTTATGACGCGGCGACTTATGATTCAACATAAAAGATTTAGACATTGCGACTTTTATGATTTTTTATGAAAAATTGTATTTTTTTTGACAATTGCTCCGTTATCCTTCTTTATCTATGGAAAGGCTTATGCACACTGAACGGACAGAAAAGTCAAAATGTATTCTGGTTGTGGACGATGATTCTGACAGCGCTTTTTTGATCAAGCAGCTTGTTCCGCCGGATATAACGGTTTATTCGGCTGAAAACGGATTGGATGGGATCAGGCTTGCGCAGGAAATCAATCCCTCCCTCATCGTACTTGATATCAACATGCCGAAACTCGGCGGCATCGAGACCTGCCGGTTGCTCCGTTCAAATGATTCCACCAAGAATATTCCCGTCATCATGCTTTCGGCATCTTCGGAGGTTGATTCCAAGGTGGATGCATTCATGCGCGGAGCCGATGATTATGTTTCAAAGTCAGCGGACAACCGGGAGCTGCAGGCAAGGATATCCGCAAAATTGAGGCGCGTTGATGAAACACGTCCGCCGATGCATCGCCAGGCGCGCAAGGGGTCTCCCGCCATCAGTTGCGGCGGTATTGAACTCAACGAGGACAGATTCGAAGTGAAGATCTGCGGTAAAAATATCGATTCAAGCGTTCTCGAATTCAAGCTGCTCAAGCACTTCATCAACAATCCAGGACGGGTTTTTTCGAGGCGTCAGCTTCTTGATTCCTTCTGGAAGAACACAGTTGTCACTCCCCGCACGGTTGATACCCATGTCTCCACCCTTCGCAAGAAGATTGAAGGGGCCGGCTATGTCATCAAGTCCATCTATGGGGCGGGATATATTTTTTCTGCCGAGTCCACGGATTGTGTAAAAAACATCAAACAACAATCATCAAACCAATAAATCCGGCATGACAACGCATGTTGTGCCGATGTTTTTGCGCCATTCGTCCGATTCGCTGACATAATCAATTATTGCAGCATTGATCAGGGGGAACGGGAATGATGCCGGCAGAGAGCGAGTTTTTACTCGAGCTCCAACATGCTTTTTTGCAGGAGGCGAGCGATCTTCTTGCGGCCGTTGAAGACAGCTTCATCCGCATGGAGCAGAATCCGTCCGACGGCCCGGAGTTCGAAAAAATTCTCCGGCTTTTTCACAACATGAAGGGATCGGCGGCGGCAGTCGGGTTCGAAGGGTTGTCGGCGTTCAGTCACAAGGTGGAAAATCTCCTGGTTGCCGTCCGGTCGAAAACAGTCAGGCTTGATGGCGCAATCGTTGACGTGCTTCTTTCATGCAATGACAGGATGTCGAAATTCATTTCGGCGCTTGGGCGCGATTTCTCCGCAAGCGTGGATACGGAAGACGTGGTGCGGAATATTGAAAAAATCATGGGCGCTGCGGCCGCCCCGTCCGGACCGCCGCCGACGGCGCCGACGGCGCCGTCGATTGATTCGCAGCTTTTGCAGGATTTCATGGCCGATGTGACCGAAAATCTGGAGGCGATGGACGGCAATCTCGTCACGCTCGAAAAGGAACCGGCAAACCGTGAGGCGGTCGAATCTCTTCTGCGGTCCTTCCATACGATGAAAAGCGCATCGGGGATACTCGGTTTTCCGGCGCTTGAAGGGCTTGCCCACGAGGTGGAAAGTCTGCTCGAAAAGATGCGTGACGGCGCCGGTGAATTCACAAAACATGCCGCTTCCGTCTGCCTTGATGCCGTATCGATCATCCGCGCCATGTCCGCATGGGCGAAGGATGGGGAATGCGGGCCGCTTTGTTCCGGCACGCCGGAAATGTCGGCGCTTCTGGTGCGGCTTCGCGGCGAGTGCCGTGTCCATGTCCCTGAAGCCGCGGTGCCGACCGTCGAGGGCGCGGTAAAAACCATCACGGGGGCGGCAATACGCGAGGGCATCAAGGTCGATGCCGACAGGCTCGACAGGCTTGTTGATACCATCGGCGAACTGGTGATCGCCGAGGCGATGGTGGCGCAGTCAAAAGAGATAATGGAGCTGCAGGGTGCGCTCATTTTGCACAAGCATCTTGATCATCTCAACAAGATAACGCGCAATCTGCAGGAGATCGGCATGGCGCTCAGGATGGTGCCGATCCGCCACACGTTCCGCAAGATGGTCCGCATCGTCCGGGATCTTTCCAAAAAACTCGGCAAGGACGTGGAACTTAAAATAACCGGGGACGACACGGAACTCGACAAGACGGTTGCCGACAGGATCGGCGATCCGCTCGTGCACATGGTGCGCAACGCCGTAGATCACGGAATTGAAAAAACCGCCGACGAACGCACATTGCGCGGAAAATCCCCGCAAGGCACGGTGCAGCTCCGGGCTTTCCACAAGGGCGGAAGCGTTTGCATAGAGATCGAGGACGATGGCCGCGGTCTTGACCGCGGAAGGCTCATCGAAAAAGCAATTGAAAAAGGAATAATCCAGACCGCCGACGGGATGAGCGACCGCGAGATTTTCAGTCTGGTGTTTCACTCGGGGTTTTCGACGGCCGAAAAAGTGACTGACGTTTCGGGTCGCGGCGTAGGCATGGACGTCGTAAAAAAGAACATCGAAGAGATTCACGGGCAGGTCGAGATACGCAGTGAAAAGGGAAGGGGTTCCGTGTTCTGCCTCCGGATTCCGCATACGCTTGCGATCATCGAGGGCATGGTGATCACGGTAGGTGAGGATATCTATGTGATCCCCACCTATTCGATTCTCAGCTCCGTGAAGCCGTCCAAAGCCGATATCGCGACCGCGTCCGGCGCGCGCGCCGAGATGATCCGCTATCAAGGAAGGTTGCTGCCTCTTTTCAGGCTTTCGAGATTTTACAACATATCGGCCGCCAGCGAAGAGATCGACAAATCGATCGTGCTCATTGTCGAGGAGGACGGACGGCGGGTAGGTCTCATGGTTGACGGCATACTCAGGCAGCAGCAGTTTGTCATCAAGCCGCTCGGGGATTTCATGAGGGGCGTGCCCGGGGTGTCGGGTGGGACGATCATGCCCGACGGAACGGTGGGGCTCATTCTGGATGTGGGATCATTGCTCGTGCAATTTGGATCGAAAGCGGCAGTTAACGCAGTGTAACCAAGGGAGGAGCTGTGGAAGTTGAAAAAAAGAAAGAAGAGGTCCGGCAACCGGAGGCGATCAAGGCGCTCGCCGGCAAATATCTCACCTTCAGGCTCGCGAGCGAGGAGTACGGGCTCGAAATATTGAAGGTGCAGGAGATAAACGGCATCATGAACGTGACAAAGGTTCCCAAGATGCCGCCGTTCGTGCGGGGGGTGATCAATCTCCGGGGCAAGTTGATTCCGGTGATAGACATGCGCCTCAAGTTCGGACTGCCGAAGATCGATGATACTCAAAAAACCTGCATTATCGTTGTGCAGGTGGACGGGGACGGCAGTGCGCGGCTCACGATCGGCGTGATCGTGGACAACGTGTCCGAGGTGCTGGACATCCAGCAGAGCCAGGTCGATCCTCCGCCGGCGTTCGGCACGCAGATCAACACCGAGTTTATGCTCGGAATGGGCAAGGTGGGCGAGAAGGTGGTGATCCTTCTTGATATCGACAAGGTTTTAACTACTGCGGAGACGGCGCAGATACTGACCGTTGCAGAAACAAAATAAAGGAGAATTGAAAATGTTCAAGAACATGAAGCTTGCAAAAAAAGTCCTGATGGTGATGGTTTTCTCGCTGGTGATATCGGTGGTTGTCGGGGTGATCGGGCTTTTTTCGGTGGACGAAGTGAACCACATCAATCATCAGATGTACAAGGCGGCGAAGTTGAATGAATTCTTTGTGAGGATGCAGATGGCCCATCTGGACTGGCGGTTGAAGCTGGGATCGTTCCAAAGAGACGAAAAAATGACCAGGGTCACGGCTGAAAAGAATCCCCACAACTGCGCCTTCGGCAAATGGTATTATAGCGACGAATCGGCAAAAGTGAAAAGTGAGATGCCCAAGCTCGCGCCTGTTTTTAGCGAGCTTGAAACCGCACATGCAAAGTTCCATGAATCGGCCGAGGAGATCGAGCGGATGCTGCTGTCTGGAAACAGGAAATCGGCGATTTCGTTTTTCGGCACTGAAGTTCCCGTCAGGACGCATAATGCGATCGGCAGGTTTGAAACGCTTGAAAAACAGGTCGGAGAGTACGTCAAGGAATACGAAGTGAACACCGCCGGTACGGTCAGATTCACGAATATTCTTGTAATTCTGGTGATCGCGCTGGCCGCGGCCCTTGTGATCGTCTTTGCCGTTTATATTACGCGCAACATCGGTCAAATCATCAGCGGTCTTCTTGGCGAGGCTGATGTGCTCACCAAGGCGGCGGTTGAGGGCCGGCTTTCGGTACGCGCGGATCTCGAAAAGATAAATTTCGAGATGCAGCCGGTCGTCGAGGGCGTCAACAAGACCCTTGATGCCGTGATGGCCCCGATCAATGAGGCGGCAAAGGTGCTCGACAAACTGAGCGCGCGCGATCTCACGGTTCGGGTCGAGGGTGATTACAAAGGCGATCATGCGCTGATCAAGGCAAGCATCAACACTGCGGCTGAGAATCTGCAAAAGGCGCTCAGCCAGGTTGCCGAGTCGGCAGAGCAGGTTGCGTCGGCAAGCCAGCAGATCTCAAGCGGGAGCCAGAGCCTTGCCCAGGGCTCGAACGAGCAGGCAAGCTCGCTTGAAGAAATCTCAAGCTCACTTGAGGAGATGACGTCGATGGTCAAACAAAACGCCGGCAACGCAAGCCAGGCAAAAACCCTTGCCGAGGGCGCCCGTGAATCGGCGGTGAAGGGCAATGACGCCATGCTTGCCATGGGCGATGCGATAAACAAGATCAAGGCGTCCGCCGACCAGACGGCCAAGATCATCAAGACGATCGACGAGATCGCCTTTCAGACAAATCTGCTGGCTTTGAACGCCGCCGTCGAGGCGGCCCGCGCGGGCGATGCAGGCAAGGGGTTTGCCGTCGTGGCCGAAGAAGTTCGCAATCTCGCGCAAAGGAGCGCTGAAGCGGCCAAGAACACGGCAAGCATGATCGAGGAATCGCAGAAAAATGCCGAGGGCGGTGTGACCACCTCCACGCAGGTGGGCGAGATCCTCAAGCAGATCGTGGGCGGGGCCGAGAAGGTCATGCAGCTCGTAGGCGAGGTCAATGCCGCGACAATTGAGCAAAGCAAGGGCATCGAACAGATCAACAGCGGCGTATTGGAGATGAACAAGGTGACGCAGCAGAACGCGTCGCTCTCCGAGGAATCCGCAAGCTCGGCCGAGGAATTGAGCGGTCAGGCCGAAGAACTTGCCGGAATGATCGGCGAGTTCAAGCTTGGGCTGGAAAAGAAGGCCGTCGCGCAAAAACGGGTGGCCGTCGCGGGCCAGGTGCTCAAGAGCAAATCCAAGCCTGTTGAAAAGCAGAACCAGCAAGAGCACAAGCAGTCCGATCAGAAGAAGAATCCCGAGAACGTGATTCCGCTCACGGAAGAGGAACTCAAGAACTTTTGAGTGCGATATGGACAAGCTGACATTCAAGCGGCTCAGCGAACTGGTTTACAGGAGGAGCGGGATAGTTCTTCGCGAGGGGAAGGAGGCGCTCCTCCTGGCCAGGGTCGGCAAGCGCATGCGCGTGCTCGGGCTTGAATCTCCGGAGGACTATCTTCATTTTGTATCCGACGACAGGAATTCGCCGGAACTGGTGCATCTTGTTGACGTGGTATCGACGAATGTTACGCATTTTTTCAGGGAATCGGCGCATTTCACGCTGTTTCACCAGCTTCTCAACCACTGGCAGCTTCAAAAGCAGGGCAGGTTTGCAATCTGGTCGGCCGCCTGTTCGACCGGACAGGAGCCCTATTCCATCGCAATGACCGCGGACGACGCGCTGGCAGGTACCGGGGCCGCGTTCAAGATACTGGCCACGGATATTTCAACAAATGTTCTTGGCAGGGCTTCGGACGGCATTTACGAAAAGGACGAAGTCGCCGGAGTGCCGCCCGATTTTTTGCATAAATATTTTGAAAAGCTTCAAGACGGCAGATACAGGGCGGTTGCTTTTTTGCGTTCGTTTATAACATTTTCGAGGATCAACCTCTCGGCGCCGCCGTTTGCCATGAGCGGGCCTTTTGATGTCGTATTCTGCCGCAATGTGATGATCTATTTTGACGACACCGTGAGACGCCGGCTTGTTTCCGAAATCCACCGCCTTGTAAAACCCGGCGGAGTGTTGATGCTCGGTCATTCTGAAGCCATAACGGGCTATGACTGCGGTTTTGATCCAGTTCGCCCCTCAGTATACAGAAAGCGGGCCGTATCATGAAAAAAACCGGCAATCTGGTGGTGGTGGGCATTTCCGGGTTTTCGGTTTCAAATGATCCCGACACGACGATCGTGACTTATTCGCTCGGCTCATGCGTCGGGGTGTCGTTGTATGATCCGGTCGCAAGGGTGGGTGGGCTTTTGCATGCCATGCTTCCGTCATCAAGCAGTGATCCGGCAAAAGCCGAAACGAATCCGGCCATGTTCGTTGATACGGGCATGGTGAGCCTGCTTGGTGAAATGCTCAGGGCCGGCGCCGATAAATCAAGAATCCTGTGCAAGGTCGCCGGCGGCGGATCGCCCGTTGATGATGCCGGGATGTTCAAGATCGGAGAGCGCAACTTCGCGGTGCTCCGGAAGTTCTTATGGAAGAATGGAATCATGATCAAAGGCCAGGATGTGGGCGGCAGGGAACCCAGGACGGTGATACTTGATATCGGGACCGGCGTGACGATTCTGAAAAAACAAAGCAGGGAGGAGGAACTGTGAACGCGCTCAAGGTACTTGTAGTGGATGATTCGGCCACGGGGCGGACGTATGTCTCGCGCGCCGTGGAACTGTCGGGTGTGGCTGCTGCCGGCATACGCGTGGCCGGCAACGGACTCGAAGCGCTTTCGGATATAGAAAGGGGCGGGGTTGACGCTGTTTTTCTTGATCTCAACATGCCGGTGATGAACGGTTTTGAGCTGGTTGACAAGCTGTCGGCCAGCGGGATGATTTCAAAGATTGTAGTCGTAGTGACTTCATCAGAAGGCAATCAGGCGCGGATTGAGGCGCTCAAGAGCAAGGGCGTGAAATTCTTCATGCGCAAACCTTTTTCAGCGGAGCAGCTTAAAACCGTAATAGACGAAATAATGATTTCAAGGAGCGGGTGATGGCGCTGGATGACAATGTTGTCGGGGCTTTTTGCAGAACGGCGATGGATGCCGCGTTTCTTATTTGCGAACCGGCCGCGGGCAGGCATTTTCCTGCGCCAGCCGGGGGCATCGTGCTTGCTGGCATGGACTATCGGGGCGTGCGGCATCGCGGCCGGATAGAGGTGGCCATGGAGCGTGAAAGATGCGTCGAAATCGCCGCAAGCATGATGGGCATTGAAAATCACGACGAGGATGCCGACAGCAACGCGGAGGATGGGATCAAGGAGCTTCTAAATATCGCCGGTTCGAGGATTGTCGAAGCATTACATGGCGCGACATCGGGGCCGTTTGATTATTCCGTGCCGGAAACAAGAATGACTGATGCGGCCGGATGGGCGGCATTGCTCGGACACGAAGGGTCGGCACTTCTGGTCTCAGACGATTCACCGGTTGTTCTTGTGGTGAAAGCAGCTTGAATTGAAAACAGACGGAGCGTAACATTTATATGAAAATGGCAACTGGCGGCAAGAACGGCATGGTGGATCTGTTTGATTCAAAAGTCCTGCTTGTGGACGATGAGCCGGATATCCTTGATATCCTGGAGCACTTCCTCAAGGACGAGATAAGCCGGATTTACAGGGCGGGTTCGGGCGAAGATGCCCTCAAGGCGGTCGAAAAGCATGACATCGATCTTGCGGTTGTGGATCTCAGGATGCCGGGCATGGACGGCATCACCCTGATAAAGGAGATAAAAAAAACGCGGCCCGGCATGCCCTTTATCGTTCTAACCGGTCATGGCGACAAAATCTCGGTGCAGGAGGCGATGCGGCTTGGCGCCGTTGATTACCTTGATAAGCCGTTTGACCGGCATTTTTTGGTAACCAGCATAAAACGATGCGTCGAAAAGATTTACTACGAAAGGCTTATAAAGGAGATTCTGGAACTGTTTATCCTTCATTACACCAAGCATGATCCCGCGCATTTTGACAAGCTGACCATGAGTGAGAAGGATCGCGCGCTCAAGGCGGCGCTGAGCGTTGCCAGGATGAAGATTTTGAACAAGAAGGAGCTGTCTTCTTCATAATAATGCAGAAAGGAGTCTCGCATGTTGCAAAGCACGATACAGCACAGGGCGGAACAAAGCGGATATTCGCTTGATTTTCTGAGGGCTGACGAAGCAGAGTTCAAGTCGGTCATGGTTGACTACATCAAGAACAATTTTTCGGATCTTCTGGGCGAAGAGGACATGAAGCTTCTTCAGAGCGGGGACCCGGCCGCGCTTGAAGCGCTTTCCCGGCGCTGTATGCAGCGATATTTTTCAAGACGCAACTGACCCTGCGTCCGGGTTTTTCAGCGTCTTTTTCTTCTCAGGGCATAAAATACCGGTATGCCTATGCACACGATCACGAGACCGGCGAGCGACTCCCTGGGCTTTTCGGCCACCGAGTTGATCAAAAAGGCCGCGGTGAACACGAGGTAAACCAGCGGCAGCCACGGGTAGAACGGCACCTTGTAGGGGCGCTCAAGCTGCGGGGCGCGGCGACGCAGGACAATGAGTCCCGCAACCGTGAGGCCGTAGAAGAGGAATGCGGCGCTGATGACATAGGTAAAAAGCTGGTCATAGCGGCCCGACCAGACGAGCAGCACCGCCCATGCCATTTGAATCAGCAGCGTCACGCTCGGCACATGAAAGCGCGGATGCACATACGCCAGCTTGCGCGGAAGGGAGCCAGCGTCCGCCATTGCATAGGTAACGCGCGCTCCGGCAAGCACCATGCCGTTTACGCAGCCAAGGGTGGAGATCACCACGGCAATGATTATCGCGCGCACCCACCATTCTCCGCCCATGATGCGCACGGCATCGGCCGCCGGAAAGCTTGAACCCGCAACGGCCGCAGCCGGCAGCATGCGGTAGTATGCCATGTTGACCAAAAGATACAGGATGGCAACCGTGGAGAGGCCGATGAAAAGCGAAAGCGGAACATTGCGGCGCGGCTCTTTTATTTCGCCGGCGATGAAGGTCACGTTGTTCCAGCCGTCAAAAGCCCAGAACGCCGCGATGAGGGCGACGCCGAACGCCGTCATGCCCCCGGCGTTTGATGCAAAAACACTCCCGCCGGTGAAGGCTTGCGTGAGCCCGGCTCCCGGTTGCACCGGCACGATGAACCCGGCCATTGCAATGGCGATGAGTGTAAGCACCTTGATTGAAGTGAGGATGTTCTGCACGCCCGCCCCCCGGCGCACGCCCAGGAGGTTGATGCCGGTGAGTGCTATGATTGCCGCCATTGCCGTTGCCTTGACGGCATCGGGCGGCATCGGAAACATCGCGGAGGTGTATTGCGCAAACGCTATTGAAACTGCCGCGATGGAGCCGGGCTGTATCACGAGCGCGAGCGTCCAGCCGTACAAGAATCCCGGAAGCGGGCCGAAGCATTCCTTCAGAAAAACATACTGGCCGCCGGAGCCTGGAAAGATCGCGCCGAGTTCGGCCAGCGCAAGCCCGCCGATGAGGCTTATCGTTCCCGCCGCGACCCATACCAAAAGAGCAAGGCCCGGAGTCGGAAGCTGTCTGGTGATGTCTGATGCGACAAGAAAGATGCCGGAACCTATTGCCGAGCCCGCGACGATCGCGGCGGCGGACCAGGGGCCAAGTGAGCGTATGAGCCCCGGCTTGGCGGCGGAAGTTTTGTTGTTCATCTGTGAAAGTTCTCCTTGCGTATTGAGTCAATTCTACAACAAACTATCCAATAAAGGACAAACTATTATGAAGAACGTCAAGGGATTCAAATGTGTCGGCTGCGGCAGCGAACACAGGAAGGTCGCGGGCCGGATGCAATACGCGTGTCCGTCATGCGGCGGAAATCTCCAGGTGGTTTATGATTATAAAAAAATAAAGCGCTCTCTTGGCGGGCGCCTGGGGCTTGAAAAAAACCGCGATCTGAGCGTATGGCGTTACGCGCCTCTTCTTCCGCTTGCCGGGACAAGGTTTGCGCCGCCCGTGCACATCGGCTGGACGCCGCTTTACAGGTCGCGCTGTCTCGGGCGCGAGCTGGGCCTCAAGGAGCTTTATATAAAGGACGACGGGCGCAACCCGAGCGCGTCGTTCAAGGACCGGGCCGGAGCGGTTGTGGTGGCTCATGCGCTGGAGCGCGGAGAGCGGCTGGTGTGCGGCGCTTCGACGGGCAATGCGGCTTCGTCTCTTGCATGTCTTTCGTCCGCGATGGGTCTCAAGACGGTGATTTTCGTGCCGCTCACGGCGCCGCAGGCAAAGATTGCGCAGCTTCTGGTTTTCGGCTCCTGTGTAGTGATGGTGCGGGGTACATATGACCAGGCGTTTGATCTTTGTCTCAAGGCCACGGAGCAGTACGGCTGGTACAACCGCAACACCGGCTTCAATCCATTCACGCGCGAAGGAAAGAAAACCTGTGCGTTCGAGCTTGTCGAACAACTGGGCTGGAAGTGTCCCGACATCGTGTTTGTACCCGTTGGCGACGGCAATATCATAAGCGGCGTGTGGAAGGGGTTCATGGATTTCAAAGTGCTCGGGCTCATCGACCGCCTTCCGCGCCTGGTGGCCGTGCAGTCCGGCGAAAGCGATGCCGTAAAGCGCGCGTTCGAGGCTGACGGCGTGATACGCGCCGTGAGCGGCAATACGCTAGCCGACAGCATTTCGGTTTCACTTCCGCGTGACGGAGCGGCGGCGGTGCAGGCGCTTCGCGAGTCCGGCGGTTTTGCCGTTGGCGTGACCGATGGCGAGGTGCTTGAGGCCATGAAAAAACTGGCGCGCACCGAGGGGGTGTTTGCCGAGCCGGCGGCGGCGGCCGCGGTTGCAGGACTTCAAAAGGCGGTGGCGGGCGGCAAGGTGGGGCCACGCGAGAGGGCGGTCGTGCTTGTGACCGGAAACGGGCTCAAGGACGTTGCGGGCGCGATGAGGGCCGTGAACGAGCCGTGGGTCATTGATCCGGACGTCGCGGATCTTAAAAAACTAGTTGAAGAAGAGCGCTGGCAGGCCTAATCGCCCCTGATGCGTATGCAGAGGTCGTGGTTCCAGGCCAGGTCTCCGGGCAGGCAGCGCGGAGGGCGCGTGGTTTTTTCCGGCCTGTAGGCCATCGCGGAAAATTCAGGAATTCCGGCGGTCGGCTTGTCGCGCACTATGGCGCCTGTTGCGCCGAGCACGACGTATTGCGACGGCACTGACATGTTGTGTGCAAAACGCGCGATTTCAAACGACACAAAGCTCCGGCCGAAGTTCTCGCAAGCCGCGTCCGGTGCGGTGCCGTCGCGGTGAAGGCCGCCCAGGATTTCGTCCAGCAGGTTCATCCCCTGTGAAGAGGATTTTGAAAACGCCAGGGCGTCGAAAAATTTCTGCCCGCCGCAGAGGCGGTAGAGGTAGTAAAAATACTGGAGCTGGTGGCCGTATTCGGCGGCGCGGTTGCTGTCAGGAGAGTCCTCGGGCAGCCGGGGATCGGTTGCGCCCGTGAGTGATGTTTCGGGTTGTTTGAAGCCGATATGCAGCGCGGGGTTGAAAAATCCGGTCACGATATATTCAGACAGGAGCGCGAGTCCTTCGCGCACCCAGGACTTTTCCTCCGGCCTGAACGCGCCATGCACCAGGTGCATCATCTCGTGCACAAGAAGGCGTGTGGCGTCCATGGAGTTGCTGACTGCCGATGGTTTTAGAAGTATGGCCGCCGCGCCGTCCGGCGCCCTGAGTGTCGGCGACCAGTATCCGGCGGCGCCGGTCCAGGTGCCGTCGATGAGGATGGCCCATGTTTTTGGGAGTTTGTTTTTAAAAATCCCGTGATTGGCGATTTGTGTGAGCTGTCTGGAAATGTTTGAAGCTGTCCGTCCGCAATCCTCATCCTGCATGGTGCCGCACGCGCGCCCCCAGATTGTGGCGCCAGCGGCCATGGCGTTTGCAAGTTTGACAAATGAGGGAGGCGGGCCCCCGGCGGTCGCTGCCGGGACTGTGGCTGGACGCAAAAACAGGAGCGTGAGGGCGGGCAAGATTGATGCTTTAATTATTGATATCAGGCACATGGCTCGCCACTCCGTTAAGTTGACTATATTGATAACACTTTGTCCGATGAAATGCCACGGGAAATTAACGCGACGCAAAGTCAGGTGTAACGGGTGTAACAGGACAGGTGGTCACCACCTTATTGGAACAAATCTGGCATGTCTGCGGCTGTGGGATAACCCTTGACGTAAAAACAGCGGTTATTCAGCTGAGTGGAGGTCTGATTCCCGGACCGCGTGGCTGGTTGCGGTACATCAAGGGACAGAAAAAGGAAAAGCGTGTATTAGGTATATATAATATACATTTAATATTGTGCTGAGGTATCTATTATGTTAAAATTGGTGTCGGGCTTTGATGATGATTTTGATCGGAACAAAAGCCAATGGACAAAGAAAATCCGCGGAATCGACTTTGTCGAAGCACGCATGGTTTTCAATGATCCGAATGAAACGATCGGACCTGGAACGATCAATAACGGGGAGGAACGCTGGCTCTGCGTAGGAATGGCCAATGGAAAACTCTGGACGGTTGGATATACCATACGACGCGGATTGATCAGGATATTCATGATTCGCCCGTCCCATGATGATGAAAGGGAAGCATACAATGGCTAAAAAAAAATTGGCAGCTGCACGTGAAAAGCAATGGGAAAAAGAGGACGGTGAAACAACTCTTGTACACGGGGCAAGCTGGATGAAAAGGGTAAACGTGGATTTTCCAGTCGATATGCTAAGGCGCCTCAATGAAGAAGCCGGAAGAGTTGGAATAAACCGGCAGGCCCTGATCAAGATGTGGCTCAACGACCGTATAGAGCTTTTGGACGAAAAACGAAAAGCATCATAAGCAGCCCCCTCACTGCTTCACGCTTTGAAACCCGCGATGGCAAACCGAGGCCGGGTCGAATCGGAGTTTGTCGGAATTCCATAACCCGCCGGTCTTGTGGTTTTTGTTTTTTCGCTAAAAATGAATTCCGTTATCGCACCACTCTGCAAAAAATCTTATTGTATGTGTCGTCATCACTTTTTCCTGGCGTTACTGGACGGGCTCCGCCCGTGCCCTCGAAAGGCGCAGGCCAAGGCGACTGCCGGCAATGCCGGGGTCGATGATGCTGCGAAGGTTCCGGGCATAGCAGTCCCAGCTACCGCCACGAATGACGCGATAATCACCAGACGACGGTCCTTTTGGATCGGTCACGCTGGACGTACCAAGTGATGCTGTGTAGTAATCCTCTACCAACTCCCACACGTTGCCATGCATGTCATACAGGCCCCATGCGTTTGGCTTCTTGCTTGCCACGGCGTGGGTTTCATTTCCTGAGTTGCCGTCATACCAAGCATATTCTCCAAGCAAACTTGCGTTATCTCCAAACGAGTACGCCGTTTTAGTGCCAGCTCTTGCCGCGTATTCCCACTCCGCCTCAGTCGGAAGACGGTATCTGTATCCGTCATTTTGTGCATTGAGTTTTTCGATAAATGCCTGCGCGTCGTTCCAACTCACCTTTTCGACCGGTCTATCGGCACCCTTGAAGTTAGACGGGTTGACGCCCATCACCGCTTCCCACTGGGCCTGGGTCACTTCCGTGGTCTGTAATTCAAATCCCTTTGTGATCGTCACTTTGTGATGATCCTCATTGTTAAAACGGCCCGCTTCACTTGACGGACTGCCCATCATAAAAGTACCGGGGGCAATGTATACAAACTTCATCACGGTGTTTTCGGCCTGGCCGAGTTTTTTGGTGCCGCTTGGGGTACCGGATTTTGCATGTCCACTTCGGAGCAAGGCGGCCTTTCTCTCCGCTTCTATTCTCTCCTGTCTCTCCAGCTCCGCACGCTTTGCTGCTTCCGCAGAGCGTTTCTGCGCATCGATTCTCTCCTGCTCCGCCCTTTTCTCTGCTTCGATCTTCGCAATCTTCTTCTCGGTCCCTTCCATCGTCTCGCGAAGTATTCGCCGGTACACCCGCACCCGGCGCATCACTTCCCACTTGGTCTTGCCGTTTGTGCAACTTGTTTTGTTCGGGTTATCAAGACATGCCTTGCTTTCGGCCTTTATAAAATCATCAGCCTCCGTGATCTCCTCGGCAAAGTACGTCCGGTTTAATTGCTCCTCGTTGGCTATCGTGCTCAGCCAGTGCTTTAGCGCCGTGACCGAAAACGCATAGCGGTACCGCCACTCAAGCACGCTTGCGAGCCATTTGTTCTTGGCAAGCGTGATGCGGTCACG
>Ga0208375_1001525_pt1 | contig 25595 bp, 16 predicted proteins | sample RifOxyD1_FD_184038 | JGI IMG/M metagenome (GOLD analysis project Ga0208375, IMG submission 184038) | Soil microbial communities from Rifle, Colorado - Rifle Oxygen_injection D1 (SPAdes) | ecosystem: Environmental > Terrestrial > Deep subsurface > Rock core/Sediment | place: Rifle, Colorado...
AGTAGCTCAAGGTGAAAGTGAAATTAAAAAGAGAATTCATGCTTGGAAAAAGAAAATAAATGTTAAAAATAAAGCGGAAATTTCAAATAATTGCCAAGCATTAATAAAATTGTTTTTCTAAATCAAGTTAAACACTATCCCCGCCCACAAGACGTAAACTCCTTCTCGGATAATTCGTCAGTCGTGCCTCTCTTCCGTCGAATCACGCTTCACAGCTACGGCGTTTGCCGCAGAAATTCGACGAATTTCCTCACGTAAGGCGATCACCTCCTCCCGGAGAGCAGTCAGTTGTTTGGCACCTCTATTGGATTGTAGGTTCATTAGTATTAGAAGTGATTGTTTACGAAAGTTACTTTTTTTACAAACTTTCACTTGTGAATGTTTACAAAACGTGATACATTCACAAGAATATGTATATCTATCGAGAATTATTAGACAAAATAAGGCCTATTTTTGCTGAAAAATTCCCAGCCGGACTAATTATTAGTGGTGTAGTGGGTTCTGGCAAGACCACCTTGATTGAAAAATTCCTAGACGATGTTAAAGATCAATTTGAAATTTTCTCTTATTCCGGCGATGATGTGGCCTTCAGACGTCAAATTGCTAACGATTCCAATTATCTTGTTAACGAGGTTAAATCAAAAACCACCAAGAAAAGCATTATTTTTGTGGATGAAATTCAAAAATCAGAAGAGATCTTTGATGCCTTGAAAATTGCCTTTGATAAAGGAAAAATATCTTTCATTGTTTCAGGATCAAACCCGGCCTATCTTAGCACAGTTGCTAAAAAACGCCTGCAAAGACGTGCGGATCAACTATTACTATCATCTATTTCTTTAGGAGAGATTGGTATTTGGAATAATTGGTTTGATTATAGTTCACTTGAAAAGTTTCAATCATTGCTATGGAATACAAGTAATCTTAAAGAGGTTATGTTACCTGAGATCAGCTTACTACCCGATTACCGTGATACTATCTCTAATTATTTTATAACGGGTGGACTGCCGCTGGCATTTCTTGCACATAATAGAGAAAGTGCTCTTAGGGAGATTAAATTAACTGTTGAACGAGGATTTGATTTGTTTTCAAAAGAAAATAACTCTATTGCCGATGTTGTTCGTTACGAGCTATCCCTACTTCATTCAATGGAATTCACTTACAAAAATGTATTTGACCTAGCGAGAATTCGAAAACGAGATGTTGTAAATGATATAATTGATAATTTGATTAACCATGCTTACTTGGTAAAAAAGCGTCCACTCCTTTTTTATCCTGGAAAAACCTCATATCTGTCGGTTTTTTCCTTTATTGACCCGGGCATTGTAACATATCTAAGCGGAGTTAGTGAGATAAACTCAAATATCGGTCAGAGAGTCGAGGGTTATGTGCATGCAAAGCTCACCTATATGATTTACAACAGTGTCTATAAATCAACATTAAGTTATTATAAACCTCATCATTTGGATTCCAATAAAAATATACGATACACTCCTGGAGAAATTGATTTCCTCATCCAATACGGAAAACGAATGGTTCCAATTGAAGTCAAGGCAACTAACAATATTGGTGATACCGACACCTCATTAATGGAAACATTTATAAAACAACACAAACTTAATTTCGGAATAATTCTTTATCAGGGAGCTCCCTTTATCGAATATAAATCAAAGATCATATTTTGGCCTTACTTCATGATATAAGACGGTCCGTATAGATTAACACCTAACAATCTTTGGCAATGGAAAAAATATTTAATTGATAAAAAGGGAATCTGTCACTGAGTTCCAGATTACGTTCTTGTTGTTCATCTCTTATAAAATATTTTTTTAACTTGTCAGGCACATCATAATTAACATGCAATGTTCGCCAAATTACCCTGGCCTTATCTTCCGAGCATCTATATACCTCTTCAAGCAGCTCATTGAATTTTTCTTGTGTTAACCAATCTGGAACGTTGGACAAATGGAATGCATCAAATTTTTCTTCAGAGTGTTTTAAATAAGAAATAACATCAGTATGAATCCATTTAATTTCATCTTTTTTTCCCTTGATTTTCTTAACCCCTTCCGGGGTTAAATAATAAGGTACACAACTATCCTTGTTAACACTTCCTGAAAAATGCATCTGAAAAAAATAATTTTCATCTATTGGATTTTCCACACAAAAGTTTCGCAATTTATTAAAGTATTGCAACCCCACCGATTGATTTTTATTCCTCTGCTTTAAGGACCTTGGATCCATGCCTCGTCTGGCAAAGATTCTTGGATGAAATATTATTTTAAAAAAAAGGCGAATATACCACCTGTTAAAATGTTTATTAAATGCCACCTGTCTTTGCGCTCTATTCTTTGTTAATAAAAATTGCCTGACTGCATTTTTAAAAAGGAAATTAAATATTTTCACCTTCTTGATTATAAATTTTTCATATCTCCCTGTATGGACAACTCCTTCATATAGATATTCTTTGTTCTGCTTCCAAAAATTATTCAAATCTTTTGGAAAGATATTGATTAATTTATCAAAAATATTTTTTCTTTCGCTTGATTCAATTTTCTTGTATCCTAAAAACCTCAGAGCATCAATTTCATCAATTCGTTTTACTATCGTATATTTTAGTTGTGACAAGTAAAGCTGCCTAATATCCGAATCCACAGCGATAATTTCGCCATCAGTTTTGGCATACAAACAAATTGGAATTTCTCCCGCACTGGCAATAGTGATGACTCTCTTTCTATCAGAAATACTCAAAGCTGTTGCTTCTGTCCTTTCATCCTCCTGAGATAACGTAAAGTTACTATAATAATCATTTTTATTATCCAACCTTAAACCCTCCGCCTTGCTTCAATATAAACCCCATATCGCTTGCATACTTTCCAATTTTCTTCATAGCTTCCAGATTGATTTCACCTACTAAATTGACATCCTTAAATTCATCAATATATCTTCCTAAAATCATAGATTCGGCAGCACAACAAAACACTGCGCCATCTGGGGTATGAGAACTTAATACGAATTTTTTATCTTGTGGCAATTCCACCAGTCCAAAAAGTGGAATCTTGATAACCGAATCCAATTGTAAAACTTCTTTAGAAATGGCACTTGGTACGGATAGATCAGCTATGAGCAATTTTTTATTTAAATTTACATGATGTTCATAAATAATAGGGTCATTGGTATTGGTGGCAACGATTACAACATCTGCATTTTTAATACTATCTAGCGAACTATCAATCTCAATTACTTTATGATTATTGGTGAGCAAGCATAGCTCATGTTTTAATTTCACCATCTTCTGTTGATCTCTTCCGACAAGAACAATTTTGCTAAAAGCATCAACTTCCGACACCATGTAACTTGAGATTGCCCGTCCAATATTTCCAGAAGCTCCCACAACAACCAAAGTTAAATTATTAGAAATATTATTAGTTTTCAAAGTATCCACTACAACTTGAGCCCCATAATAAGCAGTAAAGGTATTACCGGATGAAATCTTAACTTTCTTCGGTGGAAGTATCGACAATCCGTCCTTGGTTATTATACTGGAATACCCCCCCAGTGAAACAATTTCACACCCCATCTCCTTTGCCATATCCACTGCTTTTTGCACTCTTTCAGTTTCCAAATAGTAATATCCCCTTTTATGAAGATTTTCTAGTGTACTGGCATCTGCCGATAAAACAATCGATACAAAATATATTTGTTCATTAAAAATATTTTTCGCAAAGCTTACAAATGGCTTAAGCTCATTTAATTCCATAAAAGAATTAAATATTTTTCTTATAGTGGTCTTTTTAAATATTCTAAAAGAAGGTTCAAGCATGACCAATTCGTCCTCTGGAAAAACGAAATGGTTTATAAAAGCAATCCTCTTTGCTCCAGGGGCCGGGACCTCCACACCAGTAAAATAGTTGGAAACTTTAACATTCTCATAGTCAGATTGATTGGAAATTAAATCTTCATTTTCAAAGAGCATGGAGGAAAACAATCTGGCGATTTCTTTTTTCTTTAAAATTTCTCCAACTGATATCAAAGCATCGAAAAGCATTCCCAAATCATTTTCACTGACATATGCACTTGGTTGTATCCGCAAAATATTTGGAGCAGAGAGAGTTGGTAACATCCGCACATTATGAATATTCAAAATATAGGATGATATTAAAAGGCCATACGCTTCCAAACCAAATAAAACTCTCATTATTCCATTAGACTGCCACTGTTCAGTTTCCAACTTAATACCAAGAAATAAACCCTCGCCTGTAACATCAGCAATAAATTCAGGATACAAGTGTTGAATCTTTTGAAGTCTCTCCTTAACAATTTTTCCGATTTTCTGGACCTTTTTTGGAATGTCTTCATTAATAATTAAATCCAAAGTATTTAATCCGATATACGAAGAAAAGGCATCACCTGAAAACGTTGATGAATAAAGTTCATCAAATCTGCCTACATAACGCTTTTTATCAATAAGCAAGGCTGAAAGTTTGGCAATCCCCCCTCCTAAAGCTTTGGCAAAAAGATAATAATCACCACTGATCCCAGAAGATGCCAAAATATTACCAGTACGCCCAAGGCCCGCCTGTATTTCGTCAATAATAAGGGGAAAATCAAATTTAGACAAAGATTCAAGATATTCATTATTGATTACCCGGACACCACCTTCTCCCTGAACAGGCTCAACAATTGCCGCAATAATGGAAGAGAAATGAACTTCCAATTTAACCAGTTTCCCATCTTTTAGAAATAGAATATCAATAATAATTTTTTCCCTATCAACGATATCACTTGCATTTTCTTTTTCAATATCCAGAAAGATTGTTTCTATTCGACTTAACTTATCAGAAATCGAGCGTTTCTCTTTATTGGATAAAACAGATCTGGCTGCAAGAGAATTTCCATGGAATGCCCCCTTTAAAGCAATAACTTTCGGAACAAATATTTTTTGCACTTTTTCAATCGAATTGATAACTTCTTCAACCTCTTTTGGATAACTACCTCCAAAAAGTCTTTTTTGATCACGCTTTAATTGATTAAACTTTTCTTCAAGCTCAATATATGCATGGGCAAGTGCCATTTCCACAGCTTCAGAACCAGTCGATCCAAGTTTACATACAAATGACTTTTTGGTGTTTGAAGAAATCAAACTCACCAGTTTTTTTACAAATTCATTTGTATATTTTCTAGAAGACCCTTGATCAAACAAGGATATATTTCCTTTTGCATAAAATTCTTTAATTTTATCGAGCAAATAGGGATGATTGTGTCCCAAGATATTACCCCCGAATCCCCCTACCAAATCCAGCACTTTATGTTTATTGCCATTTTCTTCATAAAAAATATGATCACCACAACCTTCAATATAATTTTTATCAATTTTAAGCAGTGTCATCATCTTCCCTATACGAGGCAAAGAAAGTCTTGCCATAGAAGAAAAATAATAATCACGGGGATCAACATAAACAATCTCTTCAGATTTATGGTAAAACGCAGTGAGTTTTTTTATTAAGTGGAAATATTTTTCCTCTATAGCGTTCAGCAAAACAGTACCTTTCTTCGTTCGTGGCACACTTTTATTAACAACACAAAAGCGTTCTACAAAGCAGTGACGAAACTCAAACTCTTCCAGGTGTTGCTTTTGTTCCTCCAAAATAACGTAAAGAAGATTTTTATATTTATCCAAACTTTTTTTATCAATTTCAATTTCATTTTCCTTTTGATCATCCCCGGTAAAAATGATCATTCCAAGACCAGGATTCTCTTCAATCGGAAAAAATTCCACCCAATCTACATCGTCAATAATCAACTTGTACAAATCATTTAGGCGTTTCTTGGAAATTTTTACTCCCATGGAATCATTTAAAAAATCATATTTCTCCCGTCCATAATACCTTATTTCATTATTTGCAAACGTTACCAAATCGCCTGTATCAAAATAACCATCTTGCTGCCCGATAACCCCGTCTTTTTCAAGGTATCCTTTAAACCCAAAGGGAGTATCAACATACATCTTAAAAACTTCTTCTTTAAAATTATCAATTTTTTTAAATGCCAATTTAACCCCTGGCAGAGGATTACCAAGCGCCGCACAGGTATTATTTAATTTACCATCTACCATTGTTGATATAACTTGCATGGTTTCTGTCATACCGAAGGCATTCTCAACTCGCAAATTAAATACTGATTTTATTTGCTCGGAGAGCTTTAAATCAATTGCCGCCCCACTGAAAACACCGCATTTAAGTGTGCTTAAACAATTTTGTTTAAAAATTGGAAATACTCTGGCAAGCTCTAATATGGTTCTATAGACCCCAGGCCCTCCAGTAATATGCTGTGGACTAATTTTAGTTAAATATGATTGAACGTACTCTGGTTTTGTTAAAAACCATTCAGGAGGTAAAATGCATATTGCATCTTTTGACCACATTGCATTCCATAGGGCCCTGATTCCCATAGAATGACCAAGTAGTAAACAAAGACCTGTTCCTTGCATCTTACCCTCTTTATAAAACCCGGCACTCTCCCATGATTCGCAACTATTTATAAAACCATTTTGATTATAAACAACCAGTTTGGCTTTTCCGCTAGTACCTGAAGTTGTCATAATTATTGCTTCATCTTCTCGGGTGACCTCCTCTTTAGCTTCATTTATTAATCCCCAGTTCACCTCATACGACTTTGCATCCCTGATAATCCTATCCAATCCAAGAGAGGAATATGTATAAACTCTAGCAGCGTATTGGTCTTGATAACGCTTGATAATCGTTTTAATTTTTTTCACATAATGTATATCAACATCACTATTTTCGCTCTCTTTAATCTCTTGTGGATTATAAAAAATTGCCGACGTTTTCGTTCTTTCAAACCACTCAAAAAGTGAATCAGCATCTAGATACATTGGATAGAAAACCCTTATACCTAACACAGATAATGCTAAATAATTAATTGCCACCAGCGTTTCACTAGTTTGTGGCAGACGGATAACTGAAACTGTATCACCTTTTTGCAACCCCATTTGATGGATTTTAGTTGCTACTGCACTAATAATTTTTTGCAACTCCTCAAACGTGATTTCTATCAATTCATTACCGACAGTTCCATAGATAGCTATTTTTTGTCTCATTTCAAGTTTATGATTAAAAATAATATCAGCAAAATTTTTGATTTCTGGTGAAATTTTAAGTGGAGTATTTTGCAAAATTATGGAAGAAAAATTATTACTCATAAATATATTCGTCCTTTATCACATCCAGTATCAATATATAACAATTATTGTGAATTGATTAATATCAATATGAAACGACAGGCTAAGATTGACTGTTTGTCTCTCCTTTTCGATGTTATTAATCAGCTATATGTAATTATTTCAAAATATTTACTATGATTGACTTATAAATCTCTCCAAACTATACCCCATTGATAATTCATCTTATAAAAAAGGGTGCTCATGAAAATACTATTGCTGATATTCATCACAACATTTTCAACGCTCAGTTTTGCCAGCACTTACCCGATACTTGTAAAAAGCAATCCATTTCCTGGTTCAACATTTTTTGTACCCAATGATACCAACCAACACACATCAGTAATCATGCTTCATGGAAGTGAAGGCGGCTCTAATGGTTACATCAATTCAGAGGCAAGTATCTTAGCAACACAAGGATATGAAGTATTGGTTTTATGTTATTTTGATTGTAACCGAGATCTTACTGATCCGAGACAAACTCTTAAAAATGTGGAAGCAACCAAAGTTTTGGATGCTGTTGCCTGGCTTAAAACTCAATCTCAAAGTAACAGCAAAGTTGTCGTTTATGGATTTTCCCGAGGCGCTGAGCTCACAATGATCGTAGGTAGTCTTACGATGACTGACAACAATCGACCAAACGCTCTTATTGCTCATTCGCCAAGTGACGTTTTTAACTTTGCATGGAATTGGGACTGGCTTACTCCAGCCTGCTGGTTGTGCAAAGCTGGCGTTGGGAAGTGTCCTGTCAATTCTACCTACTCCGATTACCAATGGAATCCTTCTTGCGGCCCAGATGATACAAAACTTTCGCAGTCTAATAGTGCATGGTTAATATCTGGTACGATTATTCCTTCGCTTACTAGAATTGAAATCGAAAAGTATGATGGTCCAATACTTATTACGGTTGGCGACAAGGATGAGGTTTGGCCTGTCGATCAAACCAAGAGGATTGAAGCAACGTTAAACGAAACAGGCAAGAAACCAGAAATCCATTACTTCGCTAATGAAGGGCATAACTTTACATGGAAGGCTGAGATCACTCGTCGGGAGATGGTTCTTGATTTTCTTAAACGTATTCCATAAACCACTTTTATAGGTGTCTGCTGATACTTATCTTTTATGATTAAAAACTTAAACCTGCCCGTATACCCCATCTATCTTTATCGTAATCAAGGAGATTTTCAGCGTAACCATGGAAAATTCCTACAATAAAATTGGGAGCAAATGCTGTCATTTTGGTTTTACTTATGAATAATAATTCTTGACCTCCGGCACCTGGATTAAGATGAGATTTACCACCAGGATAAAGCCGTAGGTTGATTTCATTGTCGCCCCAAAAGGATGAAAATATATTACTTACTGCCACTTGAATTTCCCACAGTCCTCGATATCTAAGCAAATTGCGGTTAGAGTTTTTGTAACCATATGGAAACCAAGATTTAATTGACCAAAGAATTTGGTGTTCACCTTTTTGAGTAGAGTGGAATAGAACATATGCACGATTCCACGACCTTGAATTTACACCATCTCGCCCATTCGATTCATGTTCATAAATACCCAAATCAATCCATCGATTCGATTCTTTTTTTATATGGATTCTATAAAACAGATCTGGATTATAATTCAAATCCCTAAAAGGTGCTGATGGTTCCAAAACATCCCACATCATGAGTTGGCTATAAGCAAAATACAAGTCCAATTTATTTATAGGCTGGGTTTTGAAACTGATTTGAATTTTTGTATCAGGTTTTCCTGCTAAAAAATAAATTGTTTTATATTGCTGCAATTGAACAGTAGGATATTTAACCTCTACAGCTCTCGCTTGTTCAAAAGTCAAAAATATAATGTTCGACATTATTAATATCAATTGAACATGAATTTTCATATCACACCTGCTTTATTGAGATCTAATTCTTTACCGATCTTATGTTTAATTGTAACTAACTGATCTACAATAATGGGGTTAATATCATCAATAAGCTCTATTTTTTAATAGTTTAAGATCTTTTTAATGTAACATTTTATATTTATTTGAGTTAACCAGAATAATTCCGCAGTGCTAGGCGAGAATCAAACCCATTATTCTGATCCAATTAAGAATTATTAATTGTGTTTATTTTTATAGTGTGCTATAATTTTATATTATACATTATTTTTGAGGTATACATTGAATATTGCTGGGTTAATTACATGTTTTACAATACTAGCTTCAACTCAAATCTTTGGAACAACACTCCATCTATCCTTAACTGAAGCAATTGAGATTGCCTTACACCAAAATGAAGATATGAAAATTGCCCAAATAAACGAGGATCAGGCAGAAAAAGAATATCAGATCATTCGAAGCCAAATGTTACCCCATATTTCCGCCCAAGGAATAGCAAGCAAATATTTTGACCGTTCAGTAGTACCCAAAACAGTTCCAGGCCCTGGAGGAGTAGCTGTTTTTCACGATATGCCTATCAATCGAAAATATGGCCTGGAGACACAGCTCATCGCTACCCAGGTATTATTTTCTTTTGGACAAATTTTCAACAGCGTACAAGCTGCTAATCAAGGTATCGAAATAAAGAAAATTCAAAAAGAAAATGATCGCCAGGATATTATATTGAACACCACCAATACATACCTTGCATTACTTTTATCAGAAAAGGCACTGAAAATTGCCAAGGAATCCCACGAAAATGCTACGACCATCAAATCAATACTGAGTGGTCGGTATTCCAAGGGGCGTTCCCCCTTAGCGGATTTGGTTAAATTGGATCGAGATATTGCATTCAGGTGGACTGAAGTATTGAAGGCTAAAAACGAAAACGAAATGGCTGAAGCGTACCTGAAATATTATCTAAACGTCGGACAAGATACCCATTTAGTTTTAAAGACCGATCTATCCATGATCAGTCTAACCAATATCGATCTTTATGAAAAACGTCTGCAAAATAATAGCAATATAAAATTACTGAAAAATAAGATAACCGCAGATGATTATTTAATTAAGAGCAAAAAGGCTGCGTTTCTTCCCACCCTTTCAAGCTTTGTGGCATATAACCACACTGGTAGTTCTGAAAAAAATGATTTTTCCGATGTACCAGGTATCAATCATGTGGGCACAGTTGGAATTCGAATTAATATTCCACTTTTTGAAGGTGGTAAAACCAGCAGCGCTTATAAGAATGCGGTCTTGGAAAAAACTAAAACCATGATCAGCCTAGAGAAAGCCAAAAGACTACTGGTGCTTGATCTGGAGAAATCTCTTATTGAATTTCAATCGCATAGGGCGATCTATAAACAGAATTTACAATCAATAGAGCTTGCCAAAAAAACCTTTGAAATCTCGAAGAAGAGATTTGCAAGCGGTCAAAGCTCTATAACGGAACTCAATGACGCCGAACTTTTGCTCACTCAGGCAAAAATCAACAAGGAAATGACTCTTTTTAAAATCAATCAACTCAACGCTAAAATAAATCGTTTAACCCGGTAACGAGGATACTCATGAAACACTCATATGGAAGATCTCTCACTTATTTAATCGTAGCTGTTTTTTTTGCAGGTGCGGTCATCATTAGATTCAACTTGATCGCAGGGAAAATAGGAATGCTGAAAAACACTTTTCCAGGTGAATATGAAAAATATGGGCGCCCTGTGACAATCGAAAATGTAAAGCTTGGCAATTTTTCAACAACTACCAAAGTTACGGCTAGTTTCTTAAACAATAATAAACTGGAAGCCTACGTCACACATGAAACTCGCAATATATTAAAAAAGGGACAAAGATTTTATGCAAAGTTTGATGATATAAAAAACATTAGTGGAAAAATTTCCCAAGTCGAATCAAAAATCAATCTGGTAAATGGTTTATACAAAATTGAATTAATTATCGAAGATAGAATTAAACACGCTACTAACTTGTCGGACATACCTACTTTAATAGAAATCAAAAATTACACCAATGTAAAAACCCTTGGTTCATCGTGTGTATTAACTGACAGGAATGGAGATTTTGTCTGGAAAATCTCCGGCGATCGGGTCAATAAAGTTCCCATCACTCTTTTGAAAAAATCTAAAGACAAGGTCATGATCGCTGGCAATCTGAGCGTCAATGACTCGATCGTAAGCGCAGGACATCTCTTTTTAAGCGAAAATCAAAAAATTAATATTATAGATAAAAAAACTGGAACATCTTTATGATTGAACTATTTGTAAGAAGGCCGGTAACCACTATTGTCTTTGTTTCATTTTTTATTGTTTTGGGGATTGTATCCTTTTTTAATCTTAATATTGAAGAAACACCCAAGATTGATTTCCCCATAATCACAGTTAAAGTGACTTACCCGGGAGCCACCCCCAGTGAAATGGAAACCCAAATCATTAAAAAAATTGAAGATGCCATTTCGGAAATTTCCGAGTTGAAACATATAAATAGCTATGCATATGAAAGCTATGCGCAAGTGGTGATCGAATTCATGCTTGAGGCAGACGTCAATATCAAATCAATTGAAGTCAAAGACAAGGTTGGCGCAATCGTTGAAGATTTTCCCGCAGGTGCCAAACAACCTATCATTGAAAAATTTGATCCTTTGGCAAAACCTGTCATAGACTTGATTCTTAAAAGTGATACGCACAGCTTGAAAGAGCTCTATGAACATGCTGACAAGGAATTGAAAAATAACCTGACCGTCATTTCCGGGGTTGCCACGGTAAATATATTGGGTGGGAAAAAAAGGCAAATCAATATCAATCTCGATCCGGTCTTGATGAAAAAGAATTTCATAACCATTGATAGAGTTATCGAAACCATCAAAAATAAAAATCTTAATATTCCAGGAGGCAATGTTGATACCGACAAGACATCCATTTCGGTAAGATTTTTGGGTGAATATTCATCAATTGAAGATATAAAAAACACACCTATCACTTCACCCGATGGAAATATTGTGTTTTTAAAAGATATTGCTAAAATTGAAGATGGGTATAAAAAACCAGAAACCATGGCACGATTTAATCAAAAGGAAGTGGTTTCCCTGAGTCTCATTAATGTTTCAGATGCCAACGCAATCAACATCTCCAATCATGTAAAAAAATTAATGCCCACTTTAAAATCAAAACTCCCCCCCGGCATGGAGCTGGAAATTGCCAGTGACTCCACAACTTTTATTCAAGCCGAAACCCTGGATACGGAACTTAACATTTTAACTGGAATCATTTTAACCATCATCATTCTTTTTCTGTTTACCGGCAGTTTAAAAGTGACTTTAATTGCTGCCGTCATCATACCCACTTCAATCATCTCCACCATGTTTCTTATGGATCAAAGTGCATATTCCATCAACATGATGACTCTTCTGGCAATTGCAACTGCGCTGGGAACCTTGATCGCCAATGCGATCATCATTATTGAAAACGTCATGAGTCATCTCAAACAGGGCAAAAATTCCGTTGATGCCGCCATTCTTGGCACCAAGGAAGTCACCGTGGCAGTACTGGCATCTGCAGGTACCAATCTGGTGGTATTCGCACCCATCGCCTTTATGGAAGGGATTGTTGGGAGATTTATGGTCCAATTTGGATTCACGGTAATTTATGCAACTCTTTTTTCATTAGTTGCCTCCTTTTCCCTAACGCCGATGTTATGTTCCATAATTTTAAAAAATAAACAAAGCAAAAAAGGAAATGTCATTAATGATTGGGTGAATAAATATCTGGCATTTCTTCTTGGCGAACTAAAAGTCATTTTTGATCTGAGTTTTAAATACCCAAAAACAACCATTCTTCTATCGATTACACTTTGCCTCTCCTCTTTTTTGCTTGCTCCATACCTCGGTAACGAATTCAACCCAACTTATGATAAAAACCAAGTAGCAGTAATTCTTAATTTACCTCAAGGTAGCCTGATCGAAGAAACCAAGAAAGTGGTTGCCCAAGTTGAAAGCATTTTAAGGGATCGACCAGAAATCAAATCCATACTTAGCACTATAGGAGAAAATGGTATGGAAAATGCTACAGTGCTTGCAGAACTTATTAACAGAAACAAGCGAACCAAAGATGATTTAACCATCATGCAAGATCTGATCCCTCCCTTGTCCCGAATACCAGATACGGAGTTCAGCATAACCAGGGGTAAATCGACTGGCGCAACCAGCCGGGATATTGTGATTAACGTTTATGGCGAAAATTATGAAAAGTTGATTCAAAATTCCAATTCCATGAAAAAGCTCATGGAAAAAACCGGTCTTTTTCAATCAGTAGCATCCAGCTATAAACCACCCAAGGATGAACTTCGCTTTATTCCAGATCAAAAGACCTTAAGTAGTTATGGGATTCCCAGTGTCTACATAGCAAGTCTTGTGCGTGCCTCCATCTATGGTGACGACAGTAATATCTTCAAGGAAAATAATGAAGAATATAAAATCAATGTTGAACTGAGTGATCAATACATGGATAGCGAATTAGACGTTGGGAATATTAACTTCATCTCTAAAAATGGTTTGTTTCCTCTAAGCACTTTTGGAAAAATTGAAAAAACGGCTTCCATCCCATCAATCCGAAGAAGAGACAAAGAACGAGTCATTACACTCTCTGGTGATTTAATCAAGTCTTCGGCAGGACAAGTACAAAGACTTTTAACCGAAGAATTCAAAAAAATCAATCTTGGATCTGATTCCGGTTTTTATTTTTCAGGAAATAGTGAACATCAGCAAGAAAGTGAAAGCGAATTAGGCAAGGCTTTTTTACTGGCTTCCATATTAACCTTTATGGTTTTGGCGGCAATTTTAAATTCATCCCTGTTCCCCATTGCAATTATTATCACCATTTTTACTTCGCTTACCGGCGTAATTCTCGGATTGTTTTTCACTGGATTTTCAATCAATATCGCCTCCCTCTTGGCAGTAGTCATGCTAGTCGGTCTAGTGGTCAATAACGCCATTATCCTGCTGGATCATACCATGATTAAAATGTCCGAGGGTGTTCCTGTCCAGGAAGCGCTCTGGATTGGGATAAAAGTCAAGTTACAAGTAATTCTTATGACTTCGCTAGCAATTATTGTTGGAACCCTCCCGCAACTTAACGCCCAAATGGCAGCCAAAGCTTCCATGGGCGCGGTCATGATTGGCGGAATGTTTGTATCAATGCTTTTTACTTTTGTTTTAACTCCAGTTATATTCTGGTATCTGGCAAATTGGAAAAAAAAGACTTTGGCAACAGAGATTAAAGGATATTAAATGAATTTTGGACTTAGAGAAAAAAAACATGCTCAAACCAAGCTGGCAATTCTTCATGAATTCACCGCACACCTTGAAAGTGGTAAACCTATTGATGAGTTATCAAATAAGGAAATATGCAATCGGGTTAATATCTCCGAAGCAACTTTTTATAATTATTTCCCCCAAAAAAAAGATATCCTCCAGTATATGTTTAAATTATGGGCCATTGAAATTCTGTGGCTTATTGAAAAAGAAAAACCAGGGCTTAAAGGTTTGGAATTTTTAAAAGAAATTGCCCAAGCCAGACATATCCGAGGGCATCATAGTGCGAAAGTTCTATCTGAAATACTTTCGGTCGTATCCCGGGAAGGTATTGATCCTGAAATGCCAATACCTTCGGATGCCGAAATTTTTTACGCTTTCCCAAGTTACAAGGGGATTTTGAATATCAACCGCAGTAAAAACTATATCCAGATATATGAGGAAAATTTAAATTTTGCCAAAGCCAATGGTGAAGTAAAAAAAGATCTTGATGTGGAAGCCGCCACTTATGCCTTACTTGGTATGATCATAGGGCCTTTGGTTTTTTTAAAAAACTCTCCCGATGCTGACGAAAAGATTCAGAGGATTTCTAATTGGCATGCGGATTTATTTATTGAAGCAATTCGGGCAAAATAATAACTGATACCTATTTCAACTAAAGAAACTACTTTTGGACTTCGCCTCCTGTTCTGGATAATACCTTCAAACATCCGTGCATGGGAGTAACCTTTTGCCCCCCAAAAAAATCCATTTTTCTCAGAACTTCAGGTAAAGTAGGTTGTATTCTATCCAACGTCTTTTCTGCTACTAAACGAATCTGGGGATTTTCATCATTTAATAATTCTGCCAGATTCAGTAAAACGTCCCTATCTTGTGGTTTAGCTTTTGCTAGCACATCGGAGGCGAGTGATTGAATAGTGACATCTGGGTCTTTTATTAAATCTACAAGTGCATTCTGATTTATTGGACTGGAGCATTCACAATAAGAAAGATTCTCTATCGCTAAATTACTTACCCCCGCATTTGGATCCTTTAAGGCTTTGATCACGGCAGATACGGTTTCTTGGTCATTCGTATCTATATTAAGCAGTGAGCTGAGTGCAGACAAGCGATAATCGGGACGATCGTCAGTAGTCATTTTTTGTAATACAACGCATATTTTACGGTACACTGATTCATTGTGATTATTAATTTTATCTGCAGAGAGATATTTAGATAAATATTTAAGTACTTCAGGCGATGGAACCAAGTTTTCTGGTAAATCTCTTGCGAAAACAAAATCGAACAGGGACATTTTTGAAACCGGGAGATCTTTACTTAATTTTGACCAGTTCTCGTTGTCATCAATTTTAAGTTTTTCTAAAATCATTTTTTGTACGTCAGCATATGATGCATGTTCGATAAATTTTTTTAAATATTTGTGCAGAAGATCCGGTTGATATAAAGTTCTATGATCATAGGCAGCCACATTAGAAAGCACTAGGTCTTTATATACTTCAGGATGCATACCATGGAAGGCGATGGTAACTCGAGGATCAAGAGCATTAATATTATCAAACACTATAGGAAAGTCTTTCATCAGCTTTTGCATTTTACCCTGTAGTTTAGCAAAGGATTTGTGCTTGCTAAATGGCTCGAAATATTTATTGAATAATTCGGTTTTGATCAAAGGAGGATTGTTGTTTTCCAGATCCCACGCAATCAGATTCAAGTTTTTTTCCAAGTTTGATAAACTTAACCCATCCGAAGTATCTAAAAAATTGTTGATAAATATTTTTTCAGCTTGGGTTTGATCAATACCCAGAGATTTGATTTTTTCATTCAACTGGGTTGTAGTGATTTTGGGAGCATGGTCATCCGGTGATATCAATTCTCGCACCCGTTCTAATTTGGCATTATCCATTTTGAAAATCTGTTGTAGTGATAGTTCAAGTTCTTCTGTTTTGCCAAGATCTGCAAGTGTTTTTAGAAACGTTATAACTTTAGTGATTGGGTACTTTTTCTGGACCATTCTGTCTATAAAAGGATTGAACAAGTTTATTTTAACTGGACCTTCGTTTTTTTCTAACAAGTCTTTTGGAACACGACCTTCGATTCCTTCTAAAATGAGTCTGATGGTTGATTTTGAAATGTCCATATTGTCATAGAGTTTTGGATTTCTACGCAAGCGTTTCGCCAATAAATCATTTATTTTTTTGATTTCTTTTTGTACGGTTGTTCGGCGACTATTCCGTGGAAGTTCAATTTTGTTTGAGTATTCTTGTTGTTCGTCCAGATAACTGTCTATATAAATTAAAGCTGGCAGATCAGGGTCGGATATAAATTTTGTTAAAGCTGCAGTACTATTTTTATCAATCAATGTTTTTTGGAGACGTATTTTTTTTGCAAACAACGGATCTGTTGAAGATTTTTCTATTTCATCAAGCACGCTGACCAGTTTTTTCAAACTATCGGGATCTTCTTTAAAAACTTCTTTCATTCGAGAGAGAATTCGCAAAACATCCTGGGGATCACTGGATTTCAATACAATATCGATCTCATCAAGGGTAAGGTTCATCAGATCATGAGTATTGCTCCATCCTTGCGGGTTAGCAAAATCTGCATAAGAAAAATTACCAATAAGCTTCATAACTTTTTGGAAATGAGTACAATCAGCGCAGAATTGTTTTTCAAAAATACCCATATTTTTTAAATGCTTTTCAGCTCTTTCAATCTGTTTAAGAAGATGACCGTTGAGCTGGTTCGGTGCATTGGAACTTAAAATCAGATTGATATTAAAATCCTTTGTATTATTACCTAAATAACTATTAAATGCATCTATCCACCTTGTTGCGTGCTCCATGTCGCCTATCAGATTGAGATTAAATTTTTTTCCCTCTTGCTGATAAGTTTTAATTATAGGTATAAGTTTTTCAAGTAATTTTAAATGATTATCAAATTGATCAGCGCCAAGGATAAGATTAAATTGATGTGCCCCCGGTTCCCCTAAATCCCTTTTTAATACTACTAATACTGCTTCTTTAAAATCATCTAGGTCTTGCAGTGGAGTGAGGGTTTCGCTCTGGTAGTGTGAGGTTTCAAGAAGTGTGCTCACGCTATCTTTGGCTGGCAATAAATTCAGCTTGGTTTTATTATCCATTTTCCAAACAAGTGCTGCCTGTTCAGCTTTCAACCATGACGTTGAAAAGACAATCAAAAAGACTAACGTAAATATATATTTCATATGTCTCTCTCGACAGTTCTTAACCAATGAAAACCACTTTAAACTATTCGGTGCTTGAGAATTAATCTTTAAATGTCTGATGTTTAGAAAAGGTGTTATTTTTACTACCGAATTGATTCAAACTATCAATTGTTTGACTGCCGAGGTCGGCTATTCACACTTTAGTATCAATTACAATAGGAAGGGCCACTATAGTGGCCCTTCCTACTTGATTAAATATTGTCTTTCTTTTTTTATTCAACTGCAATTCCATAAATGCAACCTACACCGGAGTCGGATGACTTAACTTTGACCCTTGGGCTCCAATGTACACGATAATAAACCATATTTAAATATTGATTTATTTTTTCCAAAAGGATGCCTACAGGTGTGATTTTAGAATTGCTGGAAATGCATCTAACAATGTTCCCCAAAACATCAATTTCTTCGCAAGATGGATCAAGAAGGTTGTTGAAGAATAATTGACCATCAGTTATATGTCCCACATCTTTGTAATAATGTTTTTCTTCCGAGTCGTAGACTACCACCATATCTCGAACTTTTGGAACGTAGGACCCTTGTGAACAATCTATATCAGCTTGCACTGAACATGCTAATATAGCGGATAAGATAACTAATAAATTTTTCATAAAAACATTCTCCCGTGTTTACTGGTGATCCAGCTCAGTCGGATCACTCTCGATTCATCAAACATTTTACAGGAATTTAAACTTGATTCCTGAAAAAAACAATATATTCAATTCATTTTGTAATTCTTACTGGCATAACAGTATTTTTTAGCGACGAAAAAGGGATTGTTAACACTTCAAATACTGACTTGGTTATAAAACTTTGGACGCAGTGAAGATCTATTTTTTAAAAAAAATTAAGGCGAAGTGTGAACAAGTCTTCATGTTACTCCCCCACTTTGCTAAATATCGTTTAACCAAAGATGATTAAGATTGAATTATTGACAGAATAATGTCACCCTACACTGTCTCTCAGGATCTTTTAATCAAAGGTATTTTTGCAAAGAAAAAGTATAAAATCAAAAACGTCTTGTGCCATCAAAACAAATGTCAAACCGACAAAATCGGTGACCTCATCTACAAAACAATTTTCCATCGTTGGCATCGGAGCATCTGCCGGTGGTCTTGCAGCCTTTGAAGCTTTTTTTTCGGGACTTACAAAAGAAAAGAAAAAGCTCAATATGGCATTTGTACTCATACAACATTTAGATCCTAAACATAAAAGCATTCTTACTGAGATCATAGCACGTTATACAAAATTAGCAGTTTTTGAAGTGGAAAACGGGGTAAAGGTCAAACCAAACTGTGTTTACATCATTCCTCCCAATCGAGAGATGGCTTTACGCAGTGGAACTCTTTTTCTTTTTAAACGTCCAGTTTTGCATACTTTACACCTGCCTATTGATCATTTTTTTCATTCTCTAGCAACTGATCAGCATGAACGTGCAATTGGAATTATTCTCTCGGGAACAGGTACCGATGGAACACTCGGAGCCCGATCAATTAAAAAAGAAGGTGGCGTGGTGATGGTCCAAGCCCCAGATTCCACCGAATTTGGTCAAATGCCTCAAAGTGCTATTGATGCAAGGCTGGTGGATTTCATTTTACTTCCGAATGAAATGCCTGCCACGCTAGCCACTTTTTCGACTAAAGCTGTTATAGAAGAAGACAATGCAACCACTTCACCAGTAATTCAAGACGAAGACTCTTTAAGCAAAATATTCATTTTACTTAGGTCTCAAAGCGGTCACGATTTTTCACAATATAAACCAAGCACCATCATGCGTAGGTTAGAGCGACGTTTGGTTGTGAATCATCTTACCAATCTTAAAGACTATATCTCTTTATTACAAAAGAATTCCATTGAAATTGATGCTCTCTTTAAAGATCTCCTGATCGGAGTGACTGCTTTTTTTCGTGATAAAGAGGCATTTTCCTATCTCAAAGATAAAATTATTCCTTCACTTTTTATCAACAAACCAAATGGTGCTATTATACGTGTTTGGATACCTGGTTGCTCTACTGGCGAAGAAGCCTATTCTATCGCCATATTATTTCAAGAACATCTGGAACAGCTTAAACAAGGTTTTAAACTGAAAATTTATGCCACTGACATTGACTTAAAGGCTGTTGAACTCGCCAGAAGGGGTGCTTATCCGCTTTGCGTCGCTGATGATGTTTCACCAATTCATCTGGCTCGTTTTTTCGAACTTGATCCGGATAATAAGGTCTACCTTATCAAGAAAATCATTCGTGATCTTTTGATTTTTTCCCAGCAAAACCTGATCAAGGATCCTCCATTTTCGAAGATGGATTTTATAAGTTGCCGAAATCTTCTGATCTATTTAAACTCCAAGCTACAACAAAAAATAATCCCGCTATTTCATTATTCGCTAAATTCCAACGGCACTCTTTTTTTAGGTAACGCAGAATCAATTGGAAATTTTTCACACCTTTTTCTTCCCATAGACCGTCGTTTCAAACTATACCAAAAGAAGGAGAGTATTAACGGTAAATATCACCCCGCAATTGGCCTATTTTGGGATTCCAATTCAAAAATAGAAAATAACATTAAGCCTCATACTGCAAAAGAAATAATTACTTCAAATAAACCTCAGTTGCGGGAACTAATTGAACATACCCTGCTTAAACAATTCACCCCTACCAGCGTGCTGGTGGATAAAGAGGGTAATATTATTTATATTCATGGCAGAAGTGGCAGATATCTTGAACCTGCAGATGGTCCTGGCAAAATTGAAATGAACATTTTCAAGATGGCAAGGGAAGGATTAAAGCATGATTTATTGAAGGCTCTCAATAAGTCTATAAAACTTCAAGAAACGATCCTTTTAACCAACCTGAAAGTTAAAACTAACGGAGATTATTCTCACATAAATCTCACGGTACAGCCTATTAATTTCAGCTCCAAAGTTAAACTGTATTTGATTATTTTTGAAGAGACCAATACCTCTAAATTGAAACCCAATAATCATATTAATATAAACAAGACAAATTCTAAAACCAATAAGGAAAACGCTTCCGACATAGCTTTATTAAGACAAGCCTTGCTCGACAAGGAAGCATTTCTGCAAAGCTTAAATGAACAATTAGAAACCACCAATGAAGAACTTCGTTCTTCTAATGAGGAAATGCAATCCATCAATGAGGAGTTGCAATCCACCAACGAGGAATTGGAAACTTCAAAGGAAGAACTGCAATCAGTCAATGAAGAATTAACCACCATTAATTCTGAACTTCAGGCAAAGATTGCTGATTCATTTCAAGCCAATAATGATTTGAATAATCTCCTTGCCGGCTCTTGCATTGGCACCATTTTTGTTGATCATAAGATGTTAATCAAGCGCTTTACTCCATCGGTTGCTAAAGTAATTAATCTAATTCAAACTGATGTAGGTCGTCCCCTAAGTCACATTGTGTCCAATTTTGCCAACGATGAACGATTGATAACCGATGTCCATGAAGTATTGAAAAATTTAATACCAAGAGAGTTTGAATTACAAACCAAGCAAGGAGACCTCTGTTATCTTATTAACATAAGGCCGTACCGAACCCTGGAAAATGTAATTGAAGGGGCGGTACTTACCTTCGTAGATATAACCAAAATGAAATTAGTGGGAAATGCCAAACACGAAATCGAAAACCAAAAACAGATTCTTTTCGATTTTATCAATCGAGGTGTAATGTTTCTTGATATATCTGGAATTATCATCGATGCCAATCCTCAGGCTGAAAAAATCCTAGGGTTACCTCTGAGTCAAATAAAGGGACGCTCCATCACTGATCCTTCATGGCAAAACACCAACCAAGATGGTTCGTCTGTCACTAAAGACTCTCACCCTGCAATGATCACTTTAAAAACAGGAAAACAAATCCAAAAAATTATCATAGGTCTTTGCCCTGCTTCAAAAGCCCAGAAGATTTGGCTGCAAATGACTGTCATACCACAGTTCAAACCTGATGAAACCAGGCCTTATCACATATGCATTCTGTTTGAAGTTGTTTCCAATAATCCTTTAACCAAGAAACCAAATGAGTAAAAAAAACCTGCGATCCAGAGCGCAAGAAAAAATTGCTGAAACAAAAATGCCTGTCAATGACACTGAAGGATACAAATTATCCCTTGATAGAGCCTATGAGTTGATTCATGAATTGCAAGTCCATCAAGTGGAACTTGATATGCAAGACGAAGAGTTGAAAAAAACCCTTGCCCAACTTGAAGCCTCACATGAACGATATTTTGACTTGTATGACTTGGCACCGATCGGATATGTCACAATTGATGAAAAAGGATTAGTACTAGAAGCTAATTTGACGATGGCCGCCCTTCTTGGAATTGAAAAAGATAAACTGATAGGATTACCTTTTACTAATTTTATCCATTCGGATTCCCAGGACACTTATTATCAATATCGGAAGGATCTTTATCAAACTTTTATCCCTCACACCTTCGAGTTGCAAATGCTCAAAACCCCAGACACTTTATTTTGGGCAAATCTCCAAGGCTCCTTTCCAACCGATAGTGTAAGGGACACTCCAGTGCTACGAATTGTAGTCAGTGACATCACGGTTCGAAAAAGAATTGAAAACGAAAAAGATGAACTGCAAAAGCAAATTTTCAATTCTTCCAAACTTGCTTCCCTGGGAGTACTAGTGGCAGGTATTGGCCATGAAATAAACAACCCTCTCGCCATCATTTATGCATATTTGGAGTTAATTATGCAAGCCCAGATACCTTTGGAACTGGCCGAGCCTTTAAAGATAATTTTTCAATCGGTGGAACGCATAGATAAGATTGTCGATGGACTGAAAGCTTATGCAAAAATAGATGTTGAAAATGTTGATGAAGTAGATGTCCATAAGATCATCAGTGATATAATTAACCTAGTCCAGGTTGTATATAAACATGAAAACATAACTATTGAAAACATATGCAATGCAAAGAAATATTTTATAAAGGGACATACTGGCAGGTTACAGCAGGTGATCTTGAATCTTTTTTCAAACGCAAAAGACGCCCTGATTCCCAAAGGCGGAATTATCAGAATAGAAACCAAAAACGAAGGTGATAAAATCATAATAAATTTTACAGATAACGGAACAGGAATTCAAAAACAGGATATAAACAGGATCTTTGACGCCTTTTTTACTACCAAAGAAGTAGGCAAAGGAACTGGTCTTGGTCTGGGAATTGTTCATTCAATATTAAAAAATATGGATGGTGATATCACCGTTGACTCAAAGCCTGGTGTTGGAACATGCTTTACCATCACTCTACTCACTGTACAAAAAAATGTTTCACATATTATTGAAGATGAAAAATCAATTACAAAAAAGCTGCATGGCCGGGCCCTGGTGGTCGAGGATGAAATTCATATCAGAACTGTTTTATGTAATTATTTGAAAGGCTTTGGATTAGAGGTGGATGAAGCAAGTGATGGAAAGGCTGCCTTGGAAATAATTAAAGAAAACATATATAGTTACATAATTACAGATTTGAAAATGCCAAATATTTCTGGAGATATTCTAATTAAGGAGGTCAGAAATCTTGGCAGAAAAGATCGGATAATTGTTATTACTGGCGATATTTTGACAGATTATACGATAGAGCAAAGAAATGTGGTCACAAAACTTTCCGATGGATTTTTAATGAAACCCTTCAGAAAAGATGATCTCTATGCTGCATTAATAAAAAACCTTGATCGATAAGATAGGTGCTGAATGATAAAAATTGGAAAAATTCAAACTTTTATAATTTCAAAAGAAAATAATTCTGGTTACCAACTTTCTAACGAGGAAAATGATTCCATCTTTTTGCCAATCTCGGTTGCGCCTTCTGACATTAAAATAGGAAGCAAACTTGAAGTGTTTATTTATAGCGATAATCAAGGCAACCCTCTCGCAACCTCCGAAATTCCTTACGCTGAGATTGGGACATTTGCCTACCTAAACGCCAAGGCGGAAACAGACTTTGGTTATTTTTTTGATTGGGGCATTTCCAAGGACCTCTTGATGCCAGGAAATCAAAGGAAAGAAGAAATCACTATCGGTTCATCCTATCTGGTTCGTATTTGCCTTGAACCAGGAACCAATCGCATCTTTGCCACCCAAAAGTTTGGGAATTTTCTTGAAACTAAAAATATTGAGCTCTACGAAAAGCAAAAAGTTGAAATCCTACCATTCCAAAAAACGCCCCTTGGATTTAAAGTCATTATTGAAGATAAATACTCCGGCATTATTTATCATAACGAAATTTTTACTGAAGTAGTCCTTGGTAAAAAAACGATTGGGTATGTAAAAAAAATTCGTCCAGACAAACTGGTCGATATTTCCCTCAATCCTATTGGGATGAAAGCCGTCAGGGAAAATACCGATTTTATCCTTGATGCGCTTAAGGAATCAAATGGTTTCCTGCCTATAAGCACCTATAGCTCACCCGAAGAGATTTACCAAATGTTTGGTATCAGCAAACTGGCATTTAAAAAAGCTTTTACCGCACTTTTTAAAGCGGGTCGCGTGGAAAAAACCAAAGATGGTGTAAAGTTAGTAAAGCAAGATTAAGCCACCAATCTTTTAATCATGGCCTTTCTGGCAAGCGGAATAAGAACAAGACCCCAGCTCATAATTATGAGAGGCGCCCACCACTCGAAAGCAAAACCTAAAACCAAAGTTCTAAGAACAGACAATACCGAAGTCAAAGGGAGTATGAAAATAATTTTGTGAATGAGGTTGGGTAAATTGGTTAAAGGGAAAAATACTCCGGAAAAAAGAAACATAGGAATGATAAAAAGATACTGGGGATAACTTATGCTATCTATACTTTGCGATTTTGCTGAAACCAATAATCCAAGGCTGGCAAAGATCATTCCAAAAATGAAACAGATGGGGATGGCACATAGGACTCCAAAAATAGAAAAATCTCCAATAGCCACTCCAATCGACATAACAGCGACTGCCGAGGTGGATGATCGACTGGCATCCCAAATAATTTCCCCCCAAAGGACTTCCTCAATAGTAACGGGGGTTACCGCAATAGCTTGAAATATTTTTTGGTAATACATCCTAACGAAGCTGCCGTAGGCAGCTTCAAAAAAACTTTGAAAAAGTATGGTTTGCCCCACGATTCCAGCGAGTACAAATGCCCGATACGACACTTGGATTCCGCCGACATCAATGGTCCCAATAACAGCTCCTAGTCCAAAACCAAAAGAAGCCAGATAAAGAAAAGGTTCAACAAATGTGGTAATAACAGCGAAGACTATGTTCTTTCTATAAACATAGGCATATCTTTTCCAAACCAGATAGATCGAGCCCAGCGAAATCATCAATCTGGTCATCATTACGCCTCCTCGGATAAATCCGCCGCCAGACTCACCCCTGTAAGTAAAAGATAAACATCTTCCAAATTAGATGGTCTTTCGATGGTTATGCCCGGACGAATCTCTTCTCTGATGGTTTTATCATTAGTCACATCGCTGATTAATTTTTGCGGATTATCGCAGGCGACAATCTTGCCTTTATATATTATGGCGACTCGATCACATAAACGTTGAGCTTCATCCATGTAATGAGTGGATAGCAAGATAGCTAGACCTTTTTTTCTCTCTTCGCAAAGGATCTCCCAAAGGGATCTTCTTGATTCAGGATCTAGTCCAGTAGTTGGTTCATCCAAAACCAGCAGTTCGGGATTGTTGATCAAACTTCTAGCGACTTGCAATCTTCGGCGAAGTCCTCCGGAAAGCGATTCTACCAAATCTTGATTTCTATCAAAAAGATCAAATCTTTTTAGCAGTTTTTCAGAACGCAAACGTGCTTCTTTTTTATCAATGCGAAAAAAGGAAGCAAACTGCAAAAGTTGGTCA
>Ga0208375_1001527_pt1 | contig 25564 bp, 25 predicted proteins | sample RifOxyD1_FD_184038 | JGI IMG/M metagenome (GOLD analysis project Ga0208375, IMG submission 184038) | Soil microbial communities from Rifle, Colorado - Rifle Oxygen_injection D1 (SPAdes) | ecosystem: Environmental > Terrestrial > Deep subsurface > Rock core/Sediment | place: Rifle, Colorado...
GGGGCCTTTTATGGTGTACAGTCTGATAAATATGCTTATCTTCCACCGGAACACCAGAAGGCCGCTTCTTGGCGCTATCATCTCAGCCCTCTAATCTTGACCGGAAGACGTTCAAGTTGCTGCGAAAGCTAGAACATCTGTCCGTCTACAAAAAAATCGGGAGGCTGCAGCGTTCATATTCGTTTGACCCTTCCATTTACGCGATAGAACCCGGGTCGGATTTCATAAATCCGGAAACAGCTATTTTCGTGATTCAGTCGAAACAGCCCTGACCACCGGCCACACATATTCAATTATATGCGCGGCCTTCTCGCGATTGCCCGCGCCGTTGAGATGGCAGGCGTCCATCCAGTTTTTAGGCGATATCACTCCTGCCGGAAACGGGGCGAACGGAAGCTGCCTCTCGCGGGCGATGTCCCGGAGCGTGTCCTCCGTCCAGTCAAATGCCTTGCGCAACAGATCAGGAAAATCGTTCGACTGGGCCGGATTTTCGCGAAACGCCACAAGAACCGTTCTGGCGCCGTCCTTGGATATCATGTCAAGCAGCGCGTTCATGTTCACCCTGAAGGCATCCCACTTCGGCGGGATCGTACGCGCCACCGGATCGACCGGTTCCTTTGTGGCGCCCTTGAACCAGTAAATATCGGGCTTGAGCCCGCGCTCGCGGCGGAATTTGCTCATTTCCTCGTTTTTCCCGTGAACCGTCTCAATAAGGAGCAGACTAAGAAACCGCGAATGCGCGAGAATCCTGCCCGCAAGCGGCAGCAGGCGCAGACTGTCCATCGGCTTGCGTTGATGAGCATAATCGGGCTGGTAATAAGGATGAGTGAGCGCATCGGCATCATTGCCGCCGGTATTGATCACGACGATGTCGGGTTTGTAGTAACGAAATTTGAAATGATAGTGCGTGAGCAGCTCGGCCGACGTGCCCCAGGGCAGTCCTGCGTTTATCACTTCCACGCCAGAAAGTCCCGGCAGCTCCGCCCAGCCCGGCCGCCCTTGATGAGAAGCCACTATCCGTTCTGATATGAGCTTTTCAAGCCAGGCCGGCCACGTCTGATCGGGCTCCCTGGTTTCCCACCCGTATGTTGTCGAACCGCCCATGGCAAGAATTCGCAGCACGCCCGGTGTCCTGGCAAGCGCGACGGCCCTTCCACGGTACCCCTGATCGTTATGCTGCTGGACGCCATGACCGTCCTTGTAATCCGGCGCAGGGGCATAAAGCAGATAGGCTTGACCGATGGAATTCTGAAAATGCTCGGGCAGCAACCCGCCGCCCATCATCACCCGCCGCGCAATTTCGTGGTGGGGAAGCAGGAACTTGAACGAAAACCATGTCATTCCCTCGATGGCCAGAAGGACGAGACAAACCATTAGAGGATAAAAAGCAACCCGGATACTTTTTGATGCCCGGCGCGTCATATTTCACCTGTTCATTTATAATTTTGTCGCACGTATGTGCTTATGTCCACTGTCGGCATCAAACCTTTTTGTGGAAACCCCCATAAAAGGGGCATATACTTTTGACCATACGACCGGAAAAGGAGACTCTCCATGTCAATCAAAAGCATAAAGGACTTCGAGCTTGCCAATAAAACAGTTTTCATCCGCGTGGACTTCAACATCCCGCTGGGCGCTCCGGACGCCGAAGGACATCGCACAGTGGAAGACGACAGCCGCATCCAGGAGGCGCTGCCAACCATAAAATACGCGATCGAAAAAAATGCAAAAGTCATTCTCGCATCGCACCTCGGGCGCCCGGACGGCAAACGCAACATGGAATTCTCCCTCGCCCCGGCGGCGGCGCATCTTCAGAAAATCCTCGGGCAGGACGTCACGCTTGCCGACGACTGCATCGGCGACGGCATCGAACTCATGGCCAAACAGATGAAATCCGGAAGCGTGATGCTGCTCGAAAATCTCCGCTTCCATGCCGAAGAGGAAAAAAACGAGCCTGAATTCGCCAAAAAGCTCTCGCGCCTCTCGCAGATCTACATCAACGACGCCTTCGGCACCGCGCACCGCAAACACGCATCGACCTACGGCATTCCATCCATCGTGCAGGAACGCGGCGTCGGGTTTCTGATCGAAAAAGAACTCAAATTCATGGACAAGCTCCTCAATAATCCGCAAAAACCGTTTTACGCCATGCTTGGCGGCGCAAAGGTGAGCGACAAGATCAAGACCATCGAGGCGCTGATGAAGCAGACGCAGGGCATCCTGATCGGCGGCGCGATGGCGCACGCGTTCTGGAGCGTCGAAGGGAAAAAAGTCCCCGAAGGCGCCAAACAACCCAAGCCGCAGGACATCGAGGCGGCGAAAAAAATCATCGAGACTGCGAAAAAACGCGATCTTCCGCTTCTTACGCCGGTCGATACCAACCTCGGCTTTGACATCGGCCCGGAAACGGTCAAAAAGTTCACCGCGTTCCTTGCAAATGCAAAAACCATTTTCTGGAACGGCCCGCTCGGCTGGTTTGAAAAAACCGAATATTCAAAAGGCACGTTTGACATCGCAAAAGCGGTGGGCAAACTCCAGGCCCTCAAGGTCGTGGGCGGCGGCGACACCGTTTCGGCCATCAAGCAATCCGGCGAGGACCGCTACTACGACCATCTTTCCACCGGCGGCGGCGCGGTGCTTGAGTTCCTCGAATTCGGCTCCCTGCCCGGCGTCGACATCCTCAAAAGGAACGCAAAAGCATGAAACCGCGTGGCGTGATCGTTGCCGGCAACTGGAAGATGAACCACGGCGCGGGGGATACCGAAAAGTTCTTCGGCAGTCTTTCGGCGGGATGGAACAAAGTCCTGGGAGAGAGCACGAAAAGCGCCCTTAAAACAGGCGCTCTGAAGGCCATGATCTTTCCGCCCGCGCTCAGCATCCACACGGCGCTCAGGGCCGCAGCCGCAATGAACGGCGCCGTCAGGATCGGCGCGCAAAACGCGCATTGGGAGCAAAAGGGCGCCTTTACGGGCGAGCTTTCGGGACCGATGCTTAAAGAAGCCGGCATAAGCCATGTGCTGGTGGGCCACTCCGAGCGCAGGCAGTTTTTCGGCGAAACCGACGAGACGGTGCGCAAACGCACCGAAAGCCTGCTTGAGCAGGGAATCACGGTCATCATGTGCATCGGCGAAACAAAGAATGAACGCGAAAGCAACCAGACCACCGCCATTTTGGACCGGCAGCTCACGGGCGCACTCCCGGAGCCCGGCAAGGGGGGCGCAAAATTTCTGGACGGCCGGCTTGTGATTGCCTACGAACCCGTATGGGCCATCGGCACGGGACTGACGGCCACGCCCGCACAGGCCGAAGAGGCGCACAAGCACATCCGCCAGCATCTTTGGGACCGTTTTGGCATGGAAGCTTCGGGCCGCACGCCGGTTTTATACGGCGGCAGCGTGACGCCCGAGAACATGGGCCAGCTCCTTGACTGCCCCAACATCGACGGTGGCCTCATCGGCGGGGCGAGTCTCAAACCCGACGGTTTTCTGGCAATGCTTGAGACCGCAGGCAAGATGTAGTAAGCCTGTACCCAAGTATGGGTACATTCATTACGATTCTGCATGTGTTCACCTGTGTCCTTCTGGTACTGGTGGTTTTGATTCAATCCGGAAAAGGCGCCGAGATCAGCGCCTCGTTTGGCGGTTCGAGCCAGACGGTGTTCGGCAGCTCGGGCGGCGCCAACTTTTTTACGCGTTTCACCGCTGTTGCCGCAACCATTTTCATGGTTACCTCGGTAACGCTCACGATCATGGGCGGACAGGCACGCAAGAGCGTTTTTGACGGAGCCCCCTCCGAAGGCGCGCCAAAAGCGGCGGCACCGTCACACGTTCCATCAGTGCCCGTAAAATAAGCGTCAAAACAGCCCATCCATCCGCCATCATTAAGGTTTTTATTTTTTGTATCGCCAAGTCAAAAAAAATGGTATTTTTTGACTTATGTATCCAAGGATTTTTTCCCGCCCGAAGGACGACCGCAAAAGCTATTTCATCTTCGGGCCAAGGGGTACCGGAAAATCCACGTGGATTTCAAATGAACTGAGGCCGGACGTTTCGATAGACCTGCTCGATTCAACCAACTACATGATGCTGCTTGGCAACCCGAAAAGACTTGGCGAGTTTGTCGCTGTTGATGAACCGCAATGCATCGTCATTGATGAGGTCCAAAAAATCCCCGAACTTCTGGACGAAGTGCACCGGCTGATTGAAAAAAACAGATGGAAATTCGTACTGACGGGCTCAAGCGCCAGAAAGCTGAAAAAACATCATGCCAATCTGCTCGCGGGCAGGGCGCTGACAAAAGTTTTTCATCCGCTGTCCATACGCGAACTCGGAAAGGATTTTATTCTCAGGGATTCAATCAAATGGGGGCACCTGCCCGCGGTATTCGCCGAAAAAGACAAGGATGCATATCTGAAATCATACGTTGCCACCTACCTGAAGGAAGAAGTGCAAAGCGAAGGCATCGTCCGCAACATGCAGTCCTTTGCCAGATTCCTCGAAATTTCAAGTTTTTCACAGGCTTCGATCCTCAATGTTTCCAGGGTCGCAAAAGACGCCGGAAAAGACCCAAAAGTAGCCGAAGAATATTTTCAAATACTCGAAGACCTGCTGATTGCCCGGAGGCTTCCGGTTTTTTCACATCGCGCAAGGCGCAAAACGGTGAAACGGAACAAATTCTATTTTTTTGACGCCGGCGTTTTCAATGCCATCAGGCCGCAGGGACCGCTTGACGAACGGTCACAGATCAATGGAGCCGCGCTTGAAACCCTTGTGTACCAGGAGCTGCGCGCCCAGAATGACGGTTTTGGCTGGGGCTTTGACATTTTTTTCTGGCACACCGTCGATCACCACGAGGTGGATTTTGTCTTGTATGGCAAACAGGGGCTGACCGGCATCGAGGTAACGCTTTCGAACAGGTATTCGCCGGAGGACCTGAAATCACTCCGGCAATTCAAGGCCGAATTTCCAAAAGCCAGGACTTTTTTTCTCTACACAGGCGACAGAAGAATGAAATTTGAAGACACGATCATCATGCCGGTCGAAGAATTTCTGAGATGCCCCGAAAAGGAGATCCTGTAAGCGGGGCCATTGCTGGCGTCAATCCAGCGGGAACAGGTAGGCGGCACCCTGGCCATCATTTGCCCCGTCCCCTAAAATAGCACCCACCGCAATCGTCCTGTCACGCACCGAAACACTGCGCCCAAAATAGTCTGTAGTAGCGCCGTCGCTCGCCGTGAATATTGATTCCACCCACGAATTTCCGTCTTCGTTGAACCTGTAGACATATGCCTTGCCCTGATCGCCGTTGGCGCCGGCAGCGCCGATCAGCACGGAATTGCCATGTGCCGAGACACTTAAGCCAAAATAATTATCAGCCGCGCCGTCGCTTGCCGTGAGTTTTGTCTCGGTACTCCAGTTGTCAAGCGCCGGATTATGCCGATAGACATAGGCAGTGCCTTGGTTGCCGTTATGCTGCCACGCGCCTACGACCACGGTATTTGTGCTGATGGCAACCGAATATCCAAAGTTGTCATCAGCCGCGCCATCGCTCGCCGTGCCCTTTGTCTCCACCCACGTATCGGCGTCAGGATCATGTCTGAAAAGATATACCGACCCTTGATCCGCATTCGCTCCAATGTGATCAAACGGGGCGCCCGCCACCACCGAAAAACCGCTCATGCCAACGGACCAGCCAAAATAATCATCAGCCACGCCGTCGCTTGCCGTAAGTTTTGTTTCCTCCCAGTTGTCGTCCTGATCGTGTATATAAACATATACAGCGCCAGCATTTGTGTTCTTTCGGGGCGCGCCCACCGCAAGCATGTCGCCGGACATGGAAACACTTGTACCAAACCAATCGTTTACTGCGCCGTCACTGGCCAGGAGCTGCATTTCGTGCCAGGTGTTGTCCGCGTGGTTGTGCCTGTAAACATATACGGCGCCAACACCCTCATCTCCCGCAACATCATAACCCCGGGCGCCGACTGCGATGGCCGTGCCATGGACCGAAACGCTGAATCCAAAGTAATCGTTCGCATCCCCGTCGCTTGCTGTAAGCTTTGTTTCATCCCACGCGAAAGTTGATGGATTGAACTGATAGATATAGGCCGATCCTTGATTGGCGTTTCCGCCAACCGTATCCTTATAAGATCCAACGACAACGATATTGCCGTCAACCGCCACCGAGGTGCCGAACTCATCACCCGCCGCGCCATCACTCGCCGTGAGCTTGGTTTCTGCGGTAAGCGTGTTGATCCTGTCTATGTTCACATAGCCTTGATCGACATTTGCACCCACATCGCCCCAGTTCTGCCCCGAAACCAGGGTGTTGGCATCAAGTGCGACATGATGCCCAAAAATATCCATTGTTGTTGTGCTTGACGAGGCGATCACAGTTTCAACCCACGAATTTGCCGCTGACGGATCGCGCTGATATAGAAATATCGCGCCTGCACCCACAACCCCGCCCACCGTATATGCAGGAGCGCCAATCGCAATTGTGTTTCCATACACCGCAACAGCAAAACCATAGTAACTGTCAGCAACGGGAGCCAATTGCGGCACAAATATTGTCTCAATCCATTCGTTGGTTGAAGGCTTGTGTTGATAAACATAGGCCTTGCCATGAAAGGTGAGTCCGCTGTATGTCGCCTCACGCGCTCCGACCACCACGGTATTTCCATACACGGCAGCAGATTTACCGAATTTATCGCCAGCGGCGCCGTCACTTGCCACAAGCGTCTCGTCCAGCACCCACGAATTTGCCGACGAGTCGAATTTATAAATAAAGGCCTTGCCTTGATTATCGTTGCCCCCGACATTTACTCCATCAGCACCTGCAACAATGGTGTTACCGTCTATTGCAAGCGATTCGCCAAAATGATCGTCTATGGCAAGACCTCCGGGATCAAGGATTTGATCCTCGAACCAGGTATTGCTGCTGGGGTCCAGCTTGAAAACATATACACGACCTTCCGAAGCATTCGCATTACGCGCCGTGACCGCCAGATTGTTCGCGCTTATAGCCACATTGAAACCGAAATATGCATCATCAAGACCGTCGCTAGCCGTCAGCTTGTCTTCCTCGGCCCAGTTGTTAAGAGCAGGATTATGCCTGTAAACATATGCCGCCCCCTGCGCGACGTTTGCCCCTATTTGAGCGATAGAAGCTCCCACCACCACGGTGTTTCCGCTTACACCAACGCTTGCCCCATATTGATCCGCATCAGCACCGTCGCTTGCGCTTATTTCGGTCTCGTCCCAAACAAGCGTCGAAGGATTGTATCTGTAAATGTATGCGGCGCCCGTACTTTCAGCACCCACGACATGGTCTTTCGCGCCAACCACTACGGTATCACCGCTCACAGCCACAAATCCAAAATCGTCCCCGGCGGCGCCGTCACTGGCTGTCAGGATTGTTTCCGTGATGCTCGCGATCTCGATATTCTTGTTGGCCCCGAGCGAGCCGGCCGCGCCCGGTGCCGGAAGCGCAAGCGTGGCGTCCGCGCCGCCGCTGGTGCCCTTGATGCTGCCGCCTGCAAGCTGAAGTGCCGCCGCGCTGGTGTAATCAAGATCAGTGGCGCTCATGCCCGAAGCCACGGCATACGTAAACACCAGGGTGCCTGAGCCCGATCCCGATGAATACAGCGCCGCAGTATCGGTCGTGCCGGTTTCGAGCGTTATGGTAGGCGTGCCGGTCACGGTCACGGCTTCTGAAAACGTTACCCGTATGTCGATCCGCATGCCGGTCGAATACCGGCCGTCGGCCGTATTTGATGTAACACCTGTAACGGTTGGAGTGGTGGCGGCGGGCGCCGAGGTGGACGCCTCCGTACTTGCGGCCGCTGCCGACAATTCGTTGGCCGGCTGGTTCAATGCCATGCAACCCTGCAGAAGCAGAGTCATTACCAATATCAATGGCAAGACACTCTTGGTGTTCACAAACGTACCTCTACGGTTTTTAAGCCGTTATTAACATTATGGCATTTACTGATGATTTTAGTCAAGTATTTAGGGCGTCAAACTTTGTTCTTTAATTACAATGTATTATGAAGTAAAAAGCCGCATGAGTTTTACCACCAAACTGCACGTACTCATGCTTCAACATCCCCAAGAACCAGACAAGCAAATCGGCACCGCACGCCTTGCGCATGAGACACTTGCAAACTCATCACTTGTCATTGGACTTTCGTGGCCCAATCTCGCCCGCGCGCTTGGCCGACCATCGGCCGACCCAAAACGCTGGGCCGTGCTTTACCTCGGAAGCGGCATCAAAGCCGCAGGCACCGAGATCACCGGCAAAAATCCGGGGCTCTTTTTTGTCGACAAAAAAGGCCGCCCCGTTGCGCCCCCCCTCGCCGGAGACCTCGATGGCATCATTGTTCTTGACGGCACCTGGTCACAGGCCAAGGCAATCTGGTGGCGAAACGCCTGGCTTCTCAAACTCCGCCGCATGATCCTCATACCGGAACGCCCGTCCTTGTACGGACGCCTCCGCAAGGAACCCCGGAGCGAATGCCTTTCTTCGATCGAAGCAATCGCCCTCACGCTCGGACACCTTGGAGAAGAAAAGAGCACCTGCGAGGCAATGATTGACTTGTTTTCGCGGCATCTCGCTGTATTTCGGCAAAACGCGTGATGGTCAATTGTTCGCGGATTTAATCGCGCATTATTTTGCCGTCAAAATATTCAATCGGACTGACTACTCTGATCCCATTTTTCTCATACGGACGGGCAAGGTTTGCCACTATTAATGTGGATTTTTCCGGCTTAAGTTTTGTTGTGTAATAATAATGTTGCGAACTGATGGTATCGTCGGATAATTTAGCTTCTATAAGCTCTTCGATTTTGCCGTCTCTGGTAATGACAAAATCAATTTCTCTTCCGTCTTTATCGCGAAGGTGCCTCAGCTCATACCTGTAACCATCCCGGTCTTCCAGGAAGTTCAACCTTTTAAGCAAGGAGCCTGCCACAAGATTTTCAAACCTTACACCTTCATCACCAATTACATCCGCATTATCAAAAAAATAAACTTTCGGCGGTTTTTGAATGGCACGCGGTAGATGTTTTGTATATGGCCAGACAATAAAAGCGATATACATGCTTTCCAATATATATAACCACGATTTTGCCGTTTTTGGTGAAAGCTGAACTTCTTCCGCCACATTTGAAAGCACTATCGGTAAAGTTACTTTTTTCCTTATAATTTCCAAAAAAACGCTAAGTAGTTTGATATTTGAAAAATTTTCAACATCCCTAAGATCGTCTTTAAGGACTTTTTCGTATCTGATTTTTCGCCATCTTCTGGCAAATCTTTCATCGTTTTCCAGGAAAGGTTCAGGAAATCCGCCTACGCTCATCAATCGCTTGAATGTTTCTTCGGGAGAAATTTCTTCTGGATGTTCATCGAGAGTGAAGGGATGCAGCCTCCAGTGAAAATGTCTGCCAAAAAGCGAATCTCCGCTTTTTTTTAGTGTATCCAGTCTCGCAGAACCGGTTACAATTATTTGATGGATGTTTTTTTGTGTATCGTAAATACCTTTGATCCAATTTTTCCATCGCTTGTATTTATGTAATTCGTCAAAAATCAGTAACTTGTTCTTACTGTCCCATTTCTTTTTTAAGATATCATATCTGTCTTCATCCAAATCCCAGTTAAAATAGCGCCCGTCGCCTTTAATGTCTGAAAGGAGTTCTTGTGCCAGAGTTGTTTTTCCAACTTGTCGTGGCCCACCAATAAAGACCATTTTCTTGTTAAGATCATTTTGTATGTATTTTTTCAGATAACGCATATGGATATGTTCTATTATGTCGGCCGAATAAACACAAGTCCATTATGGAGTATGTTCCATAATAGACGCGTCTATTATGGAGTATGTTCCATAATAGACAACCTACCCGCCAAGGTCTTGATCCCATAGAACACCCATGCAGACGAGTTGCTTTCCTCCGTTCCACTCATCCCTTCTTCAGAAGGGATATCAGCGGCAAAAATGCAAATGCCATTTTGGCCATCAAGCAGTTCTTGGATTTAATCTATTTGCTGATGACATTTCTCATGTGAAAGCCAGCCGGGAGATTCAAAACGATAGTGCAGCCCTTCATGGCTGACGTCCATGATAGCATAAAACCGTCTCAGGTTACGGAACCCAGTGCTGGATGGTCCTGGTTTTCCATCGTGTGGGTCATGGAGAGGTTGGGCAGGGCACAGGCGAGCGATACGAGAGTAACAAGTCGGCTTGGTGTAATCATTTTTTGAGCCTTTTGTAATACTCATCAAACTTGAGCATCTGGGGATTCCGGGGATCATCCAGCTTATTGTCATCCACATTCACGAGAGAATCTCGCTTTGTGAGTGGGCCTTTCTGTAATGTTGTCCGAGTGAGCACAAGCGCCATGGGTGGGGCGGTCCATGACACTGCTTTTGCTTCTTTGGGGATTTACGGGATCTCTTCTTTCTTTGCGCCATCTAATCTCCTCTTTACGTCCAGATTTTTTCTCGAGTCCTAGTTTTCGCGGCATCTCGCTGTATTTCGGCATTAAGGCCTGACTCGCCGGGTTACCCCTTTCCGGTTTGCTGTTTTATAATTTCATCATGAACACAAAGCCGGTCAGGATGATGGCGCAAACTGTTCTTTCCAACATGGTACTCCTTGGTGCGCTCTCCGGCGCGCTCAGTCCCCCGTCCGCGCACGCCCGCTCCCCGATCCCCATCCCCGACATCTATGAAGACGGTTATGTCGCGGCGGTTTGGAATTTCCGGAACGACGAGGCAAAGGCACTGAAAACCATGAAGCGCATCGCCGCAACCGGAGCCAAGCGGTTCATCATACCTTATTTCGGCTGCCAGAAGGATGTAACATCAAGCGCGGTGGGCACGTGTGAAGTCAAGATGCCGGTAACACCGGCGTTTCTTGCAAAAATGGCGGCCCTGGCCGGCATGAAACCGTCCTACCTGCCCCTGGTAATCACACCTGACTGGAAATGGCGCGGATATTTCAAACCCGATGATGTGGACGAGTGGTTCAAAAGCTATACCGGGTGGCTGGTCCCGATCGCCCGGGAAGCCCAGCGGCTCGGCATGCGCGAACTTGTAGCCGGCACCGAATTCAGCATTTTGTACAAATATGAAAACAAATGGCGCGAACTCGTCCGTACACTCCGCAAAACGTTCACCGGCGCGATACTTGTCACCGTCAACTGGGACGACATCAACCACAACTTCTGGGACGAATTTGATGCCATAGGGATGTCGGCGTATTTTCCGCTGAGCCGCGTGGACAACCCCCCGCAGGAGGAGCTCGACAAAGCCTGGCGGAAAAAACACCGCGAACTCCTGAAACATTTCGCGAAATGGCAGCGCCCCATCGAATTCACCGAAGTCGGTTATCCAAGCGTCCCGCACGCGGCGCGCACGCCCTGGGCCAGTCCCTCCAAGGATTCGCCGCAGGATCTGGCGCTCCAGGCCCGTTGCTTCGAGGCCTTCCGGAAGGCCTGGCATGGCGAAAAAAATCTTGCCCGGCTTACGGTCTGGGCCACGGGTGATCCGTCCTCCCAGGACGCCCGGCTCGGCTTTGAAACCATCGGCAAGCCGGCCGAAAAGTCCATCTCCAGGTTCTTTGAAGAACGCTCGCATCTGAGATAGACTTTAATACGTTGAGAATAAATACCGCAGTCCGGACAGCAGCAGTATGTGCAATACCCGCCATTTTTGCGGCAACCGCCGCCCGCGCCGGCAGTTTTCCGTTTGATGCAAGCCTGTTTCCTAGTCCGGACAGCCTCCTTACCGACGACATGAAGAATGCCTTCACCAAAACCGTGGGGCTTACAACCGACTTCAGGCCCATGGAGCCCGCGACACCGCTCGGAACCTGGATCGGCCTCGATTTCGGCATCGAGGTGACGGTATCGAAGGTTCCGTCCGACCTCGCGGCCTCGCTCGATAAAATCGGCATGAGCGGCCTCAACATCCCGATCCTGCCGGCACTCAGGGCCCAAGCCCACAAGGGCATCACCAAAAACATCGATATCGGCTTCGGCGGCATCTATTACAAGGGCGCCGGAAAAATCCCCCAACTCAAGCTCATCGGCGCCAGCCTCAAGATCGCCCTCTACAATCCCGACCAGGGCCCCACCATCGCGCTTCGCGGCTGTTATTCGATTTCCAAAATCATGATTGTAAGCACTACAAATTATTCGGCCCAACTGCTGGCTTCACGCAAAATGGATTTTGCCGACCCGTATATCGGAATCGGCTTCCAGTACATAACAGGCATCATCAAGGTAGAGCTGCCCATCATGGGTTTTACCATCACCGCCGAAGGCACGGGCAAAGCCATGGCCGGCTCTGCATTCACGGGCGTGCAATTTACGGTCCCCAATCTCGGATTGCAGCTTACGCTCGAAGGCGGATACAACTCGGGCGGAGCGCACGGGCTTGGCATGAAAATAGGAATGGGCTTCTAACCGGGCAGTCGGTTTTAGCTATTCGGGCAACCCGCCTGAAGCCGTCACATTCGGGTCCACCACCAGGTTCTGGAACGCAATATTCCCACCGGTCATGATAACAATCCGGTTTTCAATAATTTCGCTGCCGCTATTGTTCTTCTTTATTTCACGGACGAAGGGATAACCACCCGCCTTGAAAACATAAAATTTTCTTCCATCTTTCTCCAATATTCTCCGGTCGCTGATTCTCATGCCATCGTATGTCGCCAGGCGTTTGAACTCTTCAAAACCCGTGGTTTTATCCACGATATAATCCGACTGCCCCTCTTCGAATTCGATCCGGTTGTTTTTGAAAACAGGCATTTTATCCCGGTAAATGCGGTGAGGCGCTCCGCCGGGCGGTGGCCACTTGAGCGTTTTTCCGGTATATCTGGCCGCATTTTTGTCGCCGGCATCGAGCTTGTATTGTGTGAACCGGTGATCGCACCCCAGTTCATTGTTCCAAAATGCGTTTTTCAGCCCCCTCCGGCACTCCCCGCTCCCGATGGCCTCGATCGTGCGGAGCACCTCCTGCCCGTCCGAAAAAGTTTCTTTTTGCGAACCGATGAACGTAAGATTTCCGTTTTCATAGCCGCCCTTCACGCTCGCGGCACGCGCGGCAGCGGAATAATGCCGATGGCTATCACAACTGGACATGGCAACAATTTTTTTGCCCGCCCTGTTTGGCGGCGCAGGGCGGAAGGATTCGGCAGTAAAGACGTCCTTGTTGGGCCGGTTGGCCTTGTAGTAGCCCTTGTCCAAACAATAATCCAAAGCGCACCGATGCAGTTTTCCGCTGAAGTCCCTGTAGGGCTGTCCCTTGCTGACCATTTGCGGCGCATTCAATCCAGGTCCGTATCCATATCTTGAATGCCCGGTGTAAAGCGTGACCTGGTCGTTTCCGAGACTCCGTTTGAAGAGGATTTTGCATAACTGCTGCTGCTGTTTCCTTATCCCGGGATCCCTGGAAGGACTGTCGGGATTGCAGATCGGCAGGTTTACATGCATGGTTTTCCCGTCAATTTTTATCTTCTTGGACAATATCTCGTATGATGTGCCGACCGAAAGCCCGAAAGCGGTTCCTTGTATTTTCTTCCTGGCAAAACCGCAGGCGAAATTCACCTTTTTCAGTTCCTTGCATTCCAGCCTGCCGTTGCGACGGTGTTCGGGTTCTTGTTCATCCGGCTTGCATGGTCCGGTCAGGGCCGACGTAATGGTGTTGTACACATTTATCGTGGGTTGATCGCCGAGTTTTGGTTCGAGATAACCCACGCCCACGCCAATGCCCAGCGAATCCCCGCCCTGAAGCATCTGCTGATAAAAATTCTTGCACTGCTGCCCGGCGGGCATTTTGAAGTTGCAGCGTTCGCAAAAAGGCTCGCTTGTCATCTGCGCACTTTTTGTGGCCAAACGGAAGCCGGAAAGAATCCGGGCCACATCAACCCCGGTCAGCTCCGCATAAGCGGCTATAGCTACGATCCCCGCTCCTCCAATAATCACAATACCTGCCAGTCGCAGGACGGTTCGCGATTTACGCCTATTTGAGAGCGGCATTTGCAGCCTCTTTGATTGTCGCATCGGGATCATTTCCGGCTATTTTTTCCAAAAGCAGCCGGCCCGAGCCGTCAGGAAATCGCGTCAGATAATAAAACGCGACGATTCTGTCGTTTGGATGCCCATTCTCTGCGGTATTTCTGAGCGCACTTATCACATCATTGGACACCGGGCGCTCATCAAGGAGATTGCCCAACGCATGTATTGAAATCTCCCGCGCCAGCTCGTTGGGTTCCCGGAGCCCCTTGATAAACTGCGGCAACGCCCTGGAGGACCCGAAACGGGCCAATAAGTCGAGAATCAAAACACGAATCCCGCTGTCGTCCTCCCGCGAGAGCCGTTCCAAAAGAACATCCTCAAAGCGTGATCGCTGCGAGGAATCCTTCCAAAGAGCGGCTTTGCCAAGTGCTTTTTTCCTCACGTCTTTATCCGGATCCGCCATCAGTAAAATCAGCTGATCCACAGCCCCCGCTCGTTTGGACAAGTACAACATTTGAGCAGCCAAAGCCCGCTCCCGGGGATTGGGAGACGCCGCCACAAGCAGAAGTTTTTCCTCCCAGCCGGGCGTTTGCAGAAGCATCTGCCGGGCCTTTTCGCCCTCAACGCTGTCGCTTTGGGCGGCCCGCGAAAGCAGCGCGGTAAACCAGCCCGGCTTTTCTCCGGCGGACCACCCGTTTAAAGATACGAGCGACGCAACCAGTCCAAACAAAATAAATAGATTTTTCAATCATCCCCCCGACCGGCTGTTTAACAGCCCAAACAGCGGTCCGCATCAATGGCCGCCATGCACCCGCCGGCGGCCGCCGTGACGGCCTGACGATAGACCGGGTCGGTCGCATCGCCGGCGGCGTATACGCCCTCAACGCTCGTGCGCGTGGTGCCGGGCTGGACCTTTATATAACCGTTTCCGTCACAATCAAGATGGCGGCGGAATACTCCCGTATTGGGCTCATGGCCGATGCCCATGAACACGCCCTTTACGGCAATGTCTTTCACGGCTCCGGTCTGGATATTGCGCAGACGCAATCCATCGACCGCTTTGTCGCCCAGGATCTCCTCGACCGCCGAATCCCATTCGAACCTGATTTTTGAATTTGCAAACGCCTTGTCCTGCATCGCCTTGCTCGCCCTCAAGGCGTCACGCCGGTGTATGACCGTGACTGTTTTTGCAAAATGAGTGAGGAACAGGGCCTCTTCCATCGCGGTATCGCCGCCGCCCACGACGGCAACGTCCATGCCGCGGAAGAAAAAACCATCGCACGTGGCGCAGGCTGACACGCCCTTGCCCTTGAAGCGGGCCTCTGACGGTATACCAAGCCATTTGGCATAGGCGCCGACGGCAATAATCAAACTGCGCGTGCGCACCTTTGCGCCACCACGAAGCTCAAGCAAAAACGGACGGCGCGAAAAATCAACGTTCTCGACTTCGCCCTGCAAAAAGCGGGTTCCGAACCGCTGTGCCTGCGCGCGCATGCGGTCCATCAGCTCGGGGCCCGTGACACTTTCCGGAAAACCGGGAAAATTTTCGACTTCACTCGTGATGGTAAGCTGGCCGCCGGGCTGCATTCCCTCGATGACAACCGGCTTGCGGTTGGCGCGCGCCGCATAAACAGCCGCCGTAAGGCCCGCGGGCCCGGAACCAATGATCGCAAGTGCTTCAACCGAAGCGTCTGACATTATTCGGCGTCGTAGTCGTCGGTCTTGGCGGCAACCACCGGGACCGGATCAGGACGGCGCTCGGAATCATCCTCCATCTCGGCAATCTCGTCGATGCTGATCCAGTCGGCGTTTTCGGTGTCATCCGGAAGATTTTTTAGCATCTTCTGGACGTCGTCATGCTCGACCATTGCGCGCTGAACGTTGCGCTCGACAACACGGGTGTCAAAATGCTTTTCTTCAACTGCTTCACGTAAAAGTGCCATAGTGCATTATAACTAAACGGAACGGGTACCAATAGTCAACTAAAGAACGATCCGGCTGGCTCCCTTTCGGGAGCCAGCGGCATCAGGCAGGCTATAGGTGGGAAAATTTTGGTAGGATCTTTGGCGACCCCGGCATCTCCAACCCAGCCTACGTACCGCTCTTTTTGACCACAGCCAGAAGTCTCGTAAAGGAATAATGCAGGGTGCGTGCCAAGTGGGGCCTGGGCGCAAAAAAACCGTCAGAACAACCTGAAACGCAATATATTGCGTATTAAGAGCATTTGAGCTGGATTCAAACCATTTTTCGAGCTGCTTTGCCGCTAAGCGTCTGATGAAAAAAAGGCCATTGTCCAATCATGCACTGGTAGCATGTTGTCCCCGTGCTACAGCTACACTTGTTCTTTCCATGGGCGAGCAGCAGACATTTTGATGTCCTTTTGCCCCCGGGTTCTAACTTTTCAGAGGCGACATCTTTCCTGACATAGGGGGGCGATTGCTGGCTTTTCTCTTCTGGTCACAAAATAACGCAATGTGGTCACAAAAATGTTGACGTGCGTCAGAACAGGAGCTAAACCTCCGTATCATGCAAGAGGAGAGACAGAAAACATTATTCAGTTATTCGAGCGCGCGGCAGTTTTTGCTCGATACTCTTTCGGAGAGACAAAGTACTGATAAGAGTTTTTCTGTTCGTGCATGGGCGCGCGAGATGGAGCTAAACACACATACACTTCTTGTGATGCTCCTTCAGGGAACACGTCCGATCCGACTCAAACATGCCGCGTTTCTTGCCAAGGGGCTCGGGCTCGGAGCGCAGGAGAAACTTTATTTCCAGGCGCTCATTCAGTTCGAAAACGCTGAAGACATGGAAAGCAAGGAGATGTGCTCACTTTGGATGAGCGAGCTAAATCCCGGCAATCATTTTACATCGCGTGAAGTTGATGAGTTCCAGGTGATTTCGCACTGGATGCACATGGCGATTCTTTCGATGCTGCACCTCAAGGACTTCGGCCCGGACCCGCGCGAGATTGCAAAACGCCTGAAAGGCAAGGTAACAGCAAACGAAGTTCGCGCCGCATTGGAACGTCTCAGTGGGCTCGGGTTTATTAAAAAGGACAATCATGGAAAGCTTCGTGCGACTTTTGCGAGAGTGAGTACGAGTGATGACTTAAAGAACGAGGGCGCCCGGCGCTATCACGCGCAGGTGCTCGATCTTGCCAAAGATGCGATCATGAATATTCCTTTGGAACAAAGGGAGTTCCAGTCGTTTACGCTGGCTGTACCAAAAAACAAAATGAAGCTGGCAAAAGAGATGATCAGAAGGTTTCGTGGGCAGTTTGCTCAGGCAGTCGGAAGGTCCGGTGCCGATGAGGTCTGTCAGATGAATATTCAGTTTTTTCAGCTTACGGAGAGCCCTTCCGCGCGCACAGAGCGCACGGTCGAGGACGAAGGCGCTGACACTGAAATGGATAAAAAAACAATTACCCATTGAGGTGAAAGGAAAAAAGTATGTCTAAAAGAAATATGATGTTGATGATGGCAGCGATTGCGATGCTACAGGTGCCGCTGGCTCGGGCTGCTGGTGGTGATGGCGGGAACAATGGACCTGGAAATGGCGGGCATGATGTGGCTCTGGAATTTACTTCAAAAGCATATAATGCAATTGAATCTTTAAAGACTGCCAGCGATCTGATCAACGCTAATGAACTTAAAAATGTAAAGGAAGCCATTCAAGACGCAAAAGTATACGCTGTGGAAAAAAAACTATGTCCTGAGAATATCCCAGTCTGCACATTTGACGAATCGCTGGTAGCAAAGAATCACCCCGAACAAATGATAATATTTATTAATATTAAAAAGTGGAAAAATATTTCGGCAATAATAAAAACCAGAATAGCAATTCATGAATATCTAGGAATAATTGGAATAGAAAAAAGCAAATACCAATTATCAGCACTTGTGACTTATACGGCTACCAAGGGAAAAGGATTAGGCATAAAAGCAGACAAAATAATCGATTCAGAACTGGCAGATACTGTATTAGTTGATTGGCCTTATATAAGTACAGGTGACTACAGCATCAACTTCGCTGTAAAAAATGATTTGGTAAATGGCAGTATTGAAGCATGCCAAGGAACAAGAAGAATTAATGGTACAAATCTACAAGAAGTTGCTGATTTCATTTGTAGTGGTTTAGGTTATGGAGGCGCACTCACAGAAGAAAAAAATCATTCAAAATTCCAGGATTATAGCTCTTCAAATAGTGGAGTAACCATCAAGAACGGAAAAATTGTATATGTGAATATCAAGGTTGAGTACGAAGTTACAAGAGGACCAACATCTATATGTATTACGCAACCATACATGGTACTTACTTCCTTGCAGTGCTGGAAGTAAGTCCTTTGTAGCACTGCTCAAGAAACTCCATGAGCTCCACATGAACCGCGTGAAGTGATTTGATTCAAATAGCATCACCACGCCAAGAGACCGGTTTTATGGAAATTTGCAATATTGCTTATTACCACACATTGTGTGATAATAAAGCATGTGTTTGATAAAAAAAACTATTGCAAAAAAGAACTATTACTACCTGTCATCTCGACACGGTGGCAATGTTATTCAAAAATATATCGGCACAAAAAACAATGAACTAGTTGCCACTTTGCTTGAGCTTGAAAAAAAACAAAGAAAAATTCCTTCATGTTTCTGGCACTTGTTCTGGGATGCCAATCCTGAAAAAATAAGTTTCAGTAAAAACGGGCGTTATATAATCGAAAGAATACTGGAGCTTGGTTCACTTGAAGCGTTCGAATGGTTATTAAAAATATTTTCACTCAAAAAAATTATTGAAGTATTTATCACCAGTAAAAGCATGTCGAACAAATCAGTAAACTTCTGGATGATCTGGCTTGGATTAAAAAATGCATAAAAAATGTTTACCAAAAGAAGGCTGGATGGTTTTAAAAAGTCTTGAATCTTTTGCAAATCATAATGGGGCGATTTTAGCTGGCGGCACCGCTTTGGCGCTACAAATAGGACATAGAATTTCTTATGATCTGGATTTTTTTACGCCAAAACATTTTAAGACCGAGGATATCCTGAAATTTATCAAAAAAACCGGTTTCAGGTTTCAAATTCTTTCTGAAAGCACTGACACATTTATTGCAGAGATAAATGGTGTAAAATTTTCGGTTTTTACTTATGAATATCCCTTTATTGAAAAGACTTTCAAAACCGGAGAAATTCAATTGGCAAATATTCTCGACATAGCCGCCATGAAGCTAATTGCTGTAGCACAGAGAGGGGCAAGGCGGGATTTTGTTGATTTATTTTTCATACTCCAGGAAATTCCATTTCATAAAATTGTAAATGTAACTCTGCAAAAATTCGGTCATGAACGCATTAACCCGTTACATATCGGTAAAGCACTTGTATATTTCAATGACGCAGATAGCGACCCGGAGCCAAGATACATCAAAGACAAAGAAGTGCATTGGGTGATCATTAAAAAATATTTTTCCAGCCACATCAAACAGCTTGTTTACGATTTATCCGCCACGCGTCCTGCCGGGTCCCTGGATTGATAAAACCTTCCTATATTTTATTACCATGTACCTAATATATCTGATGCTTCACGCGCCGAGTTAAGAAGCGTGGGATATAAACCAATATTGAATATCCATCAGGGGTTTTCCAGGGGGGGATATGAATTGCAATATATTGCGTATTAAAGTTTTTGCACTGGTGGCATGTTGTCCCCGTGCTACACTTGTTCATATGTCTGCCCGGATCACGATCCCAGTGTTCATGTTCCTGCTGCTTTTTGCCACCACTGACGGCATCGCGGCGCCAAGAAAAAAAATCGAGCCCCGGCAGCCCGCCGGAAAAATCTTCAGATTCCGCCTGCCTTTCGAGCCATCAACGCTTGACTGGAACAAGGGCGACGTTCCGATCGCCGTGATCCAAAACACCATGCGCGGCCTCTTCCGCGTGGACGAAGACGGCGAAATCGCGCCCGACCTTGCCCGAAGCCATTCCACCCGCGAAAACGGCAAAGTGTGGACCTTCACGCTGCGCGAAGGAATCAAATGGTCGGACGGCGTACCGCTTGAGGCACGGCATTTCGTGGATGGCATCCGGCGCCTCCTCGCACCCGCCACGGCAAGTTCATATGCATATTTTTTATACGACGTCGAAGGGGCCCGGGCGTTCAACAAGTCCGGCGCCGGACAGCCCGGCGCAAGCGCGCCTTCCGCCGACACGCTCGAAATAAAACTCGCGGCCCCCGTCGCGCACCTGCCCGCCGTCTTCACCCACTGGGTCACCTTTCCGGTCCGGATGGATCTCATCGAAAAATGGAAAAACGACTGGCGCGAGCCCGGACACATGGCGTTTCTCGGACCGTTCAGAATCATCGAAGTGCGGCCCAATGTGCGCGTGGTGCTGGAGCCGAACAAGTTTTCGGACGTCAAGCCGTGGATGAACCGCGCCGAGGGCTGGATCATCCCGGAGGACAACACGGCGCTTGATCTTTACGACACCGGACACCTCGAACTCATGACCGATCCGGGACAGGCGGCGGCGAAACACAAGGACATGAAACACCTGCCGGGTCCGATCGCATATTTTCTGGGCTTGGGGCCCGGGCATCCGCTCACGACAAAACGCGCTGGCGTGCTTGCGCTCTCTGCGGCCATAGACCGGACACTGCTGCCCGCCGCGCTGGGCGCCCCGCACCGTCCGGCCGCCGGGCTCTGCCCGCCCGAAATCTGGCAGGCGCTTGGCAAATCGGCACCGGCGGAAAAACTGGCGGCGAACATTCCGCTGAAAGGATCACCGGAGCTGGCGCGCGCTTTTTTGAAACAAGCCGGATTTGCAACCCCGGCGCTTGTGCCGCCGCTGACACTGAAGTTTTTCAACCGGTCGGCTGTCCGGGAGCTGGCCGAGTGGCTGCAGTCGGAATGGAAAAAAAACCTCGGCATTGTCGTGGCCCTTGACGCGATGGACGTGAAAACCTACTGGGCGGAGCTGGCGCGCAATCCCGCGCCGCTTTTTCTGAATTCAAAAGGCGCATCGTATCCCGACCCGGATGCGTTTTTCAGGATGTTTGCCGACGAAAACGCGCAAAACCTCGGGCGCTGGGACGACGCGGAATTTGACCGGCTTGTCGCGGCCGCACGCGCCGCTTCCGGCGCAGGCGACCGGCGGGCGCTGTATCTCAAGGCCTCCGCGCGGCTTCTGGACGAAAATCCCGGCATCATCCCCTTGTATTTCAGGGACACGCAAATGCTCGTAAAACCGTTTGTGAAAAATCTGGGCATCAATCCTTTGACGAGCGTCTATTTCAGCGGCGTGAGTTACTGAGAAAGCGGAATTTTCCGCCGGGCGATGAAAGCCGCGAATTCGCGCGCGGGTTTGGTGAGAATGCCGGCGCGGCGCCGGACAAGAAACACCGGATTGCAAAGCGGCACGCTGGTTCCAACCTTCACAAGAGTGCCTGCAAGAAGGCCGTCTTTTGCGGCGTGCACGGGCAAAATCGTGTAGCCATGCCCCCCGATAACCAGCCGCTTTTGCGTCTCCTGGTTGTTGGTCTCGATATAGACCTTGGGATTCAGGCCAAGAAGCTGGTGCATCTTGAGCGCGGGGTACGCCTTGCGGTAATCCGCCGCGCGCGAGCCGATGTACCTGAGACCGGTTTTGAGAAGCGCGCGAATATCCGGTGAAGCCTGCCTGTTTTTTTGCGCCCCCGGCCGCCCCGGCATCACGCACACGAATTCAACCGTGCCGATTGCATCGGCATGGAACACCGCGCGCTCGTCACGCGCAAGCGGGGTATAAAACATCCCGAGTTCGATCGCGCCCGAAAGAATCTGCGCCTTTATGTCGCCGGAGGTGCCGGAGAGAAGCTTTACGTTCACCTGCGGGAAGCTTTTGCAAAAACCGCCCAGGACATCCGGCAGCACGTAATTGCATAGATTGTCCGAAGCGCCAAGCCCGAGTTCTCCCGCGCAACCCGTCAGGTATTCGTCGCGGATGCGGCCGAGATTTTCAATTTCTGCGAAGATCCTGGTGGTGCGCTCGTAAAACGCCCGGCCGATGTCCGTAAGCTCCACCCGCCGGCGGTCGCGGTAAAGGAGTTTCGCGCCCACCGCGTCTTCGAGGATTTTGAGGGTCTTGCTTATCGCGGGCTGGCTCACCCTGAGGGCGCGCGCCGCCTTCGTAAAACTTTTTTGTCCGGCCACTTCATGAAAATGCCTCAGGTGCCCTGGCTCCATTTGCGGTTCTCTCCTGTTTTATTATTACTTATTGTTATGTAAAAGATGAGTATTATATCTTTTATTAATATTCAAGAGTGAAGCAGTTTCCTTTTTCATAACGTCCGGCATCTCCGCCGGGCGATTGAAACGGAGGGAACAGAAATGAAACCATTCAAAAATGTTATTACGGGTCTTGCCGTGGTTGTTGCCGTGATGGCCGGTACGCCTGCCGTCGCAGGCGGCGCGGAAACTGGTGGCGTTGCCGACGCGTATCGCGTGGTGGCAGGAGCGGTTCAAGCAGGCCATGTACCGATAGCCGTGTTCGATCTTGACGAGACACTTGTTTATTCGCATGCGCGCAAGGTGCTTTCGTACAAGGAAGCGGCCAAACAGCTTGCGACCACAAACCCGGCTGAAGCCGCAAAAGTAGAGCGGCTCGGGCTTGAGCAGATCGAGCTGCTTGAAAACGCCTATGACTCCGGGGCGCATCTTGCGGCCATGGGTATCGGCGACAGCGCGTTTGGCGCAAAACTCATCAAAGAAATGTTCGGGATTTATCTGGGCGGAGGGCTCATGGAGTACGACCGGGATGTGCCGTGCGCCACGTCGTTTGTGCGGGATCTCGCGTCGATGGGCGCGCACATTGTTTATGTGTCGAGCAGGTTTGACGGATCGCAAAGACAAGGGACCGTAAAGTCGCTTGCGCGCCTCAGGATGCCAGTGGACGGCGCGAATGCTGCCGTCGCAGACGGCGCGGAGCTGATCTTGCGGCCGGAGGGGATGAACTCGATCGACTTCAAACGCATGGCGTTTGACCGGATTGCCCAAATCCGCTTGGTTGGCGGGCGGCCGACCGAAGTAGTGCTCGCTTTTGAAAACGAACCAGAGAATATCAACGCCATGATGGATGCATTCCCCGGCGCCGGGGCATACTTTATAAAAGGCGCCCGTTTCTCAAACGACGCGCTCAGGCCCGGAATCAGAGAAATCAGGGATTACTGCCTGTAAATGACGAAAATCCGAACCCGGGCTCCCACGCCCACCGCGCCCAGTATAGCGGCAGGGTGGTCAGACTGTGCTATTTTAGGACGCGCGCCCGCCTAATTGCAAACGCGATTGTTCCTTTCCATCTACAAGAACAAATTTTGTTCCATTGGATAGGCGCTCCACGGCATATACAACGTCTTCGTCTCCAGTGACAATCAGTTTGAAATTGGAACACAAGAAAAAATTAACGATCATTGCGTCTGCCGAGCCAATGCCAAAGCGCCCGATAATGTCGGCCATGTCCTTCCAGTTCGGGGCGCGGTTAAAAAATTCACGGCTTTCAATCGCCCGTGTGCCTGCAAACTTGATGTTGAGTGTTTCAATTGTGTCTTCCCAGGCTGTAGAAATGTACGGACTGAGAAAGTCAGCACAAAAAAGCTCCCAAGCATTTGTATTGTCGGACGTGGCAAACAGATTGCGAAAATACTTTATCCGTTGTTCGCCGAATTTGAAGAGCCTGTCCTCTCTGGTGGCACGGTCTTTTTTTGATTTCAGCTGACTCAACTGAGTATTGAGTGGCAGACTAAGTGTTTTCTTGTCTTTTTCATCGTAGAAGCTGACCAGCCCCTCCGGAATAAGCACCCTTCTTTGCAATTCAAGAAATTCAGATCGAATGTTGAGGTTTGTATAGGCCGGGATGCCAAGATTGTGGAGATTCGTAAATACTGTCTCAGCCCATTCATTCAGGTTGTCCGAGGGAGTTGATGCCGCGAACAGGGCGTTTGTATCGACAACGCAGCCAAGTTTAATGTCTCCGTTTGTTGCGATCAGGCTGTTGAGTTCGGTTGCCGTGACTCTCAAAGGTCCAAGTCCTTATCGTGTTTTGGCAGGGCGATTTTTCGGTTGTCCTGATTTGAATTCTTTTCTTTGATCTCGTTGGGATTTTTCACCCGGGTTGCCTCATCGAGTTCCGGCGAGATTTTTATGCTTTTTTTGATTTTATAAAAACGCTCCCTTAGTTTTGCAACGCCGTTTTTCTTGTCATTTGATTTCATTGTTAGCTCCTCGCCACAAATTTAGTGGCTTATCAGTATATTTATAACACGCTTTTTGCGCGTATAACCCCCTGAAAGTAAAGCAATAAATATTGAATATGTGTTGTTCTGTCGGTTTCATATTCTGCTCCTGCGCTCAATCAAATTCACCACCTTCTCCATCACCGCCGTTTCTGTCGGAATAAAAATGAAGTCCCTCGGTAGCGCCCGCTTCATCAATTTCCGCCAGCCGGATGTATCGCTGCATGGTTTTCATGTCCTTCCAGCCTGCAATCTTCATGACAACGGTTGCAGGTACGCCGATAGAGATCAGTTGAGTGGCAAAACACGCGCGAAGAGTATGAAAACGTACTGATGACAGATGATTGGCCTGGCAAAAGCCACGCAGAATTTGTGCCTGATATCCGGACTTCCAGTCCGAAAAACAGGGCAGGAGATAGTCGTCCTGTTTCAGCTCTTCTATCGACATTCCAATCACTCTCAGTCAAGCTCAAGACGAGGAAGGGCGGGCTCCACCCTCTGGACGCTCTGCTATCATCGAGGCGTCCTCCTCCCTCTTCCTTTCATCACGTCTTTTTGGATTGATTCTCTCAGGAAATATGACCCAAATCAGAAAACTTCAGCCCCGTCCCAGCTCCTTCCTTCATCTCATCAAAAAGTATGCGGGATACTTTTAGGCTGCTTTTCTGAATTCGACCGCCCGGAGGCCGTACTTGCGCAGCAGCCGGAGAAAGTTGCTGCGGTCGAGCCGCGCCTCGCGCGCGGCGGCGGAGACGTTGCCGCTATGGCGGTCCAGTGTGGTCTGCAGATATTCGCGCTCGAACGCCTCGGTCCAGCGCTTTTTGAGGTTCATGTAGCTGTCGGGACCGTCAGCAGTCGTGAACGAAGAAACAAACGGGGATCGCACGACCTCAAGCTGCGGCGCGCCTGCCGCCGGAATCTGAAGCCCCTTCAAAACCACCGGCGCGCTGCCTTCGTGCACAAGTGACGCGCGCTCGATCACGTTCAGAAGCTCGCGCACATTGCCGGGCCATTGGTAGTCACGGATGGCGGCCTCGGCCTCGGACGCAAAACCCTGGAACGTCTTGCCGCGCGAACGGAACGCGCGTTCGGCAAACTGCCTGGCCATTGCAATGGCGTCATCAGCGCGCTCCCGGAGCGGCGGCACCTCTATAATTACGCAATTGAGACGGTGATAAAGATCCTCGCGGAATTTTCCTGCCGCAACCCTCGCTTTGAGATCGGCATTCGTGGCGGCGATCACGCGCACATCGACCTCGAAATCGACCGTGCCCCCCACGCGCCGG
>Ga0208375_1001530_pt1 | contig 25512 bp, 32 predicted proteins | sample RifOxyD1_FD_184038 | JGI IMG/M metagenome (GOLD analysis project Ga0208375, IMG submission 184038) | Soil microbial communities from Rifle, Colorado - Rifle Oxygen_injection D1 (SPAdes) | ecosystem: Environmental > Terrestrial > Deep subsurface > Rock core/Sediment | place: Rifle, Colorado...
GGCCGCAGAAAATTTTCCCAATATTCCAGATTGCTCACCGTGCCATTGGCTCTGATCCAAGGCTACGCTTTTACCACTCTCTTGCAAAATCAAGGCATTTTGGCCAAATTGGCAACATTTGACCTTATAACAAATCTCATCATTATCACTGCTGGTTCAATGCTCCTTATGTGGCTTGGCGAACTCATCAGCGAATTCGGCATTGGCAACGGCCTTTCCCTCATCATCTTTGCTGGCATAGTTTCCGTCTTGCCGAGCGCTTCTGGCCAGCTTTTGTTAGCTTTTGAACCGTCGCAACTGCCTTCTTATATTGGCTTTCTAGCCGCCGCGCTCGTAGTCATCTGGGGCGTAGTAGTCATTACCGAAGCGGAACGCCCGATACCAGTGACTTACGCCAAACAAGTGCGAGGCAACAAAGTTTATGGCGGCGTTTCCACTTACCTGCCCTTGCGAGTCAACCAAGCTGGTGTTATTCCGATTATCTTCGCTCTTTCTATTCTGCTCTTCCCCCAAATGATAGTCCGGTTTTTGGCCAACGTTGACAACACCATTATCCAAAAAATTTCCGCCTTTATTCTTTCTCTCTTATCCAACCAAACTTTTTACGGCATCGCTTACTTTTTATTGGTTTTTGTTTTCACCTATTTTTATACCGCCATCACTTTTGACCCTGATTCCATATCCAAAAATCTGCAAAGAAGCGGCGCCTTTATCCCCGGAGTGCGCCCGGGCGCTTCCACCTCTTCCCATATCGCCAAAATTCTCTTCCGCTTAACTATGATCGGAGCGCTCTTCTTGGGTGTAGTAGCTGTTTTGCCTTTAATTGTCGGGGCCTTCACCGGCATCAATGCTGTCAGCATCGGCGGCACCGGCCTCCTCATTGTCGTGGCCGTCGTCATTGATCTCGTCAAAAAAATCGACACCCAAATTTCCGCGAGGGAGTATTAAAAAACTTCTGGCAGGCTACGTACACCAAATTATTGACAAAATGGCTTAAGTTGATATTCTCTTTAACGGAGAAAGGAGTAAGGAATGATTCAAACAACAGAGCACGCTGACAAACAGGAGGTTTTGGAAATTCCATGCCAGTTCGGTGTAATTGACACCTACAGGGAATATTTAGCCGAATTCGTGAACAAAGGGACCATTCGGGCAAAGAGGCACGGAAATTTGCCTCCGCTTTTTTGGGACTACACGATTGTAGATGAGAAGGATCGTATCCTTTTCACTACAAACGCAGAAGTGGGGAAAATGGAAATTGACAGCGCTATCAATGATTACTTTGGAGACGGAAATCGCGGAAGAATAGATTGCCTTGTCACTTCTCATAACACCGAAATACCTGCGGGCATGATCCTCAGTGGAGATCGCTATCTGTATGACAACGCGGCACGGCAGTTGGTCTTTCAGAAAAAGATTGAGGATGCGCCGATGCAATGGAACCGTATTGCAAAAGCGAACAAATCAGAAGAGCATTTTGTCGTGTATTTTGGGGGTAAATATGGAATAAGAAACGACAAAGTGTATCTAAGATCGTTCTCACCCTCTGAAAAAGAAATCCTGAAGTCCTGCAAAGAATTTGGGTTGTTCTTTTTGTCGCGTTTTGCGTACCCGGCGGAAGAAAATGCCGGCCTTTGCTGTGATTTGACGACATGTTATCCGGTCGGGCCGCCCATCGATTTGGGCCAGGATGATTTTCCACTCCGCAAGCAAAATGATATATCTTTCGGACGTGTTCCCTGGCCGGATATCGATGTTTACCGCCAACGAGGTGACGTTTTCATAAGTTGCATGAATGTGGACCGTGCGATTTCCGAACAGGAGGCGACGAGGCGCCCTTTGGAACAAATCGTGGCCGAGATCTCTTCAGGCACTCCTGCAATGCTGGACTGGGAGACCTTCTGTTCATTGTTCGATTTCAAACGTAAGCATGGCACACCTGGAATGCTGTACGGCGAATTCGGAGCTCTTCACACCAAACAACAGTGAGCCGTGCAAAACGGTCTCAACCAAAGACCCGGGCAGAGATGTTCGGGTTTTTCTTTTATAAGATATTCAGATCTGTTTTTTGACTGGACGAAGACCTAGCGGTCATGACAAACAATGAGATGAGCACTAAAGCGGCGAAGCCTATGCCAACCCACGGAACCCATGGGTGTTGTTCGGTGAGCCGGCTCTCTTCGCCGTCACAAGTGTCTCCGATGCCGTCCCCGTCCGTGTCTCTTTGGTCCCAATTGGGATTGTCAGGGCAGTTATCCGCGACGTTCAACAGTCCGTCTTGGTCAAAATCGTCGCAGACGTCGCCTCTGCTGTTTCCATTTACATCAGCCTGGTCTGAGTTGAAAAAAGAGGTGCAGTTGTCTTCAATATCAGGCACACCGTCATTATCCGTATCGGCAATCACATAATCGGGATTATTTTGAGCCGGTATATTGGATAAATTCATTACTTCTTTTGCTATAGAAAGGTTGGCCGCTTCGCCAACCGGAGCAGTCACATATCTATCTGGATCAAAATAAACCAAATAAGAGTGTCCCGGCTGAGCAAGGAATCTGACTGAGTTTAGAGTATTTTTAGAATTATCTTCTTGAATCAGTTTAAATTCGGTGATGCGTAGAGGTTGAGAATACCAGTAAGAAATGACCCACTTGCTTGATGTGGTTTTTGGAAAATGGATAGTATTTTGATCCATCTCCTTTTTTGCTAGTACGACTTTTTCTTGCCCGTTTACAGTAGCCGTAATTTCAATATAGTTCGGCAAAGCGACATAATTATCTAAAATAGCCGTGACCGCAGACGAAGTGACCGGTTCTTGGCTAAGTAAGACTATATTAGTAAATCCCTGAGCATTTGCGGGAAGAGAAAATTCGGCGTAAGTAGACGTATTGCCGTCCGACATCAACCCTGCCATAGAGAGAGGATCAGTGTTCACTCCTATAGGAGTATCAAATTTTAAAATCTTTTGATTAAAATAATATGGTTCGAAAGAATTTGAAGTTTTATCTTGAACGGCAAAATTAAATCTTTCTATAAATTGATCGGCTAATGAGACCTCTACGACTGTAGGAACTTTGATAGAAAGATCGTCAATGTCTTTGAATTTCCTATAAGCGCTTATCACTGAATTGTTATCAGCGTTTACACTTGGAGCGAAAACAAAAAAGAATAAGGCGGAAATAACAAATATTTTATTTTTCATATTTGTGTGGTATTTATGTTCACTGAATCTTTTTTCTTACCGGTTATAAATGCCGTGCTGACCAAAAGCGCCCCCAGCAAGAAGAAGGTTATTATTTTGCCGGTCAATTCCATATTCCAGACATCTACAATAAACAACCTGGCGATAACACATCCGAGCAGTATGCCTCCGTACACTCTGAAAGAATTGCGGTTTTCCAATTTGCCGTAGAAATACGTCACTATGCCCACGATGGTGTAGATCACCAAGGCAACCATGACAGCCACATCATCACCCATAAGAATTGACTGCAAAGTTTTCCATATCAAGGCAAAAGCGTAGATTGAACCGATCTTTATAAAAACCGGCCCGACATCCAAAACTTCCTGATCATTTGTTTCTTTATGCTTTTGCCAGAAGAACAGGCCCAGAACAAACGAGATTGCCGCCATTATAAATAAGACGAGGAAATCTTTGTTGAGAGCGCTAGTAGACCAAGCTCCCGAAGTCCAACTCCCGATCGAAAGCGCCATAGGTCCAATCAAGAGCAAACTGGCTCGGCTGGCCACCCGCAGGTCTTTCAGAACATAATAAACAATAAGAGACACTACGCCGCTTTCAATCGCATAGGCAATGGTAAGCGAGGCCCCATCTAGTTCCACACCGGTGGCCGCGGCAAGCATCGCCACCCCGAGCCCGGCATAAGTGTAAAAAGCGTCTTTTCTGTTGTTAAATTTGTATATCAGGTACGAACCAGCCACAAAAACAATCGTCCATGCGGAAATAATGAGGCTTTGCCATTCGTCCTTGGCCGCAATCAAAATCCAGAACAACAAAAACATGCCGTTGCCGGCCGCTGTCACAATATCGGGAACAATTTCTTCACTTTTTAATTTAATCAAACCGGAAATATTGGTTAAGAAAAATAGCGATGCGAAGGCGTAAGCAAAAAGAAGCAAGGTGCCCTTGTCAGCCGACGTGTACCAAAAAAGATGAGGCAAACTGTAAAAAGTCACGAGTATGAGAGCCGCGGTGGTAAGTTCTCTGCGGCCGGTCATAGCGGTTATCCATGTAGCTCCCAGAATAACGACTAGCAAATACGTAAATAGGCCAACATAATCATTCGTCGGAGCGTTAGTCAAAAGAGGAGCTATACCAGCCAAAACCAAACTGGCCAAGGCCAGAGCCCGGTTGTTATATTTAACGCTCACAAAGGCCACAAAGGCGGTGCTTAAGAACATAACAGCGAGGGCGGCCAAAGGTGTGAAGAAATCGTAAACTTCTCTGGCGGCAAAAACTGTGAGCAAAATGGTAGTAGATCCGAGAACCAAAAAAGCTCCTCCTTGATGCAAAAAAGATTTTATTCTCCAGCTACCCAGAACCAAGAAAAGAGCCCCCGCGATTATGCCTAAAGTGATACGGCCCATTGGTCCTATCCAGTTATGGATAAACGCATATGTAGTAAACCAACCAAACCCGATAATAAGCAGAAGAACGCCAAATTTCAGCGGCCAATCATCTTTTAGCCAATCGCCAAATTTATCAAATGCAGACTCGCCTTGGCTTACCGAGGTAGTTGTCAATCCGATTTGGGTTTTGACTTGAGCGATTCTCTCCGGGCTCATGGCCGGAGTTATTTGAGGAATATTTTCTCTTACGCCACCCTTGCCCAAATTCCTGACCACTTCCTCAAGTCTATCAATTCGATTGCGCAGATTAAAATAGAGAACCAAAGCTATTATTGCTATCACAATTGTGAACATTGCATTAATAATAGCAATTTCCAAATATAATCATGGCAGACAAAAGTGGATAAGTCTTTAACCTCATCAAAAAAACCGACACCCAAATCTCGGCAAAGGAGTATTAAAAAGGATATATTAGTAGCAAGGTTCCGATGAAAAATTCTGATGACCTCGCCTTGGCTGACATCTAAACGTACCGGTTGATTTACCCAACACCCACTTTCCGTCATCGTAACTGGCAACGGCCGCCCTTCTTGAATCACTAATAGAATCATCGCGTAAACCTTCATAGGTTGCAGTCACAAGATAAGTTCCAGATTTTTGTTTAACCACAGAAACTGTGACTCTGGCGCATTCACTCGGAGTACAATCTCCCCACGTTGATTTAACCAAGGCCAGCGCCAAATCCTTTGTAAGGGTTGGAATTCGTTCCGACGCGTCTTTTAAACTTTCGGCATCCTGCGCGATGTATTCCCCCACAAAAGTAAAGCACCCCAGTATTCCAGTTAACATGATCATAAAAACTATTAGAGTCACATTTGTCGGTTCTTTTTGGTTCATAAAATGTACATATAATAAGGGTTAGTAATCATAAGAGTATCATACCCTAAGAAAAAACTCTGGGTTAGTGGTATAATAGGCAAAATTAGGAGGGTTGGCAGAATGGTAATGCACCGCTCTTGAAAAGCGGCGGGCGCAAGCCCTTGGAGGTTCGAGCCCTCCACCCTCCGCCTTCGCCCGACGTAGCCTTGGCGAAGTTGGGCAAAAATTAAAACTAATTTAAACAATATGGGAATAGAAAATGATTCATTCACAAGACCGGATGGCACAAGGTTTAAGAGCGAAGGACCTAATGAAAATCCAGAAGAAAAGTTGAAAGAAGAACAGAAATTTGACCACGCTTACGCTCTGTGGCTACAAGGCAAAGGTTCAAAACCAGTTAGAAAAAATGAAGGTGAGGAAGATAATGTTATAGAATTCCCGGGTAATATAGATAAAAGAAAAGCGGCTTAAATTTATGATTGAAATAGAAGACTTCAAAAAAGTGGAAATGAGGGCGGGCAAAATAATTTCAGCTGAAGCGGTGGAGGGCTCGGAAAAATTGCTTAAACTTTCGGTAAATTTTGGACCCGCCTCCGCCGAAGGCTTCGGCGAGGCAAAGCAAGTTATCTCAGGCATCGCCAAACATGTTTCGCCGGAAGAAATTGTCGGGACAACTTGCGCTTTTGTGACAAACCTGGAACCCCGAGAAATAATGGGCCTCAAAAGCGAAGCTATGATAATGGCGGTGTCCGGTGAAGAATTTTTCTCTCTGCTCAAAGTTTCTGAAAATGTCCCCCCTGGAAGTGTTGTGAAATAATTTGGTGTGGTAAAATAATCACATGGAAGGAGAAACTATTTTGGCATGGCATTCGCCGGAGCATCATTTTGATAAAAAGAGCAACGACTGGTATTGGATGCTCGGCATCGTGTGCATTGGCGCAGCAGTTTTGGCTTTTTATTTTGACAATTTGCTTTTCGGCATATTTATCGTGATAGCCGGACTGACCGTCGGCATGCTCTCTTACCGAGAAACCAAAGTGGTGCCGATCAGAATAACTTCCAAAGGTCTGATTTTCGGCCGGCATCTTTATCCTTGGGCATCTTTCCGTTCTTTTTGGATTGAAGACGAACATGTCCACGGCGCCCGCATCCTTTTGCATCCGGCAAGTTCATACCTGCCGCTCAACACTATTCCCGTAAACGAAGAAGTTGACCTCAACGACGTGCGCGATATTTTGCTTGAATTTTTGGAAGAAGAATTCCTGCGAGAATCTCTGGTTCATCAGTGGTTTGACAAACTCCTGGCGAGATAAAAAGTGGCGGAAAGGCCGCTTTTTTGTTAATGTTTTGTTATTGCTTGCCCTAAGCGCAGTCGAAGGGCTCCCATCGTTCAATGGATAGGACATGACTTTGCGGAAGTTAAAATGTAGGTTCGATTCCTACTGGGAGCACATCAATGAACTTTTTGAGTACAAAGCCTTAAGATGTGCTTTGTCTGCAATATCTTTTTGAGGTTCTAACGTTTTACGAATTTCCTTGTCCTCGTCAGCCATCTTTTGAAGCACAATCAATGGCTCTTCGGTTTGAATAAAGAGTTGCCTGTCTTTCAAAATATGCTCAGTGCCAAGAGCAGTAAGAATCTGTCTTCTTTTGGCAATATCGCCATTTTGAAACTCTTCTCTAGCCCTCTCCGCAAAAGTAAGAGTGCTTTCAAGACGAACCAACCAGTTGTCTATTCTTTTGTCGTCCCCGTGAAGCAAATCATTTAAAGCTTTCTTCTTTTTAAGCAACTCCGTTTCTTTTATTTTATACATTTCATGGGAAATTCTATCTGCCAGCAAAAGCTCTGCAAATTTATCCAGTTTAGCCACACAATCCTCATACTGCTTCCTGTGATTGAAAATTAAAGCATTTCGATCGCCCTTCTCCCTTTCGTGCAGAAGTTTTAACTCCTCAACTGCCCATTCGTGAAATTCTGGTGGGATTTGAAGTCTTGAAAGAAAGTCATCAATTTGCCTTTCCAAAATTTTAACTTCTACTGACTTTTGAACACAATCGGGAGTTTTTGAACCAGTGCAACGATAGTAAATATAATGATGAGTTTTACCATTCTTTTGGTGTTTCCACTTCTCCTCGCAAGTTATTCTTGCCCCACAACCAGAGCATCGCATCAAACCCGTAAATGCAAAAATGTGAGTCTTAGGCCTTGGAATTCCTTTACGTCCTAAAAGAAATTGCACTTTATCAAACTCTTCTTTCGTAATCATCGCCTTGTGATTGCCAACATACCACTGACCGCTTCCTCTGGGATATTCAAACTCACTAAAATAAAATGGATTGGAAAGTATGGAATAAAGATTTGTCTTTCCCATTGCTCTGCTTTTTCTTGTACCACTCTCGCGAGTGAATAAAAGCAAATCTTTTTCTGCTACCTTTAGAAGCTCTGGAACAGAATATTGACCAGTCAACATCAAGTCAAACAACTTCCTAACCTTTGGGAAACGCTCTGGATCAACTAAGATTTCTTCCATTCCTTTTTCTCTGTATTTGCTATTCATATAGCCCAACGGAGCCATGCTCGGACGAAACCCGCTTCTTGCCCTGTCTTTAAGGCCTCTCGTTACATGCTTTGAAAGATCTCTTGAATATTGAGTTGCCACACCCCATTCAACACCAGCAATGACAGCATTGTCATCAGGATACCAATCCCTATCAGTCGCTTTTATATTTTGTATAATTCCTTTTTGCAAAAGATATTTTAACGTCCCCTCATCTCTTGGATTACGAGCCAACCTGTCCATTTTCCAACACAAAATACCATCTGCTTTCCCAGCTTCAATCTGCTTAATCATTTCGTCAAACTGAACTCTGCCCGGCTCTGCAGCCGATTTTGTTTCAGTAAATGTTTCTACAACCCTGAGCTTTTGTTGTTTTGCTAATTCTTTTACTTCAAAAAGTTGCGACTCGATGGACGCTACTCGTTCCTCTTTGTCTTTTCTTTCGACAGACCGCCGAGCATAAATAAAGTATTTAATTTTTTGATTTTTCTCTTCCATAATTTATTATTTCCTTTAAATCCTTAAGAGATTCTATCTTTTCACCTTCAACTGAAATCAGTTGTCTTTCAAGCTCACCCCGAGTCATTTTTTTGACTCTTAAAATCATTTCCGATATGACAACATCTCTTAAAGACTCAATGTCCATACATATTTAGAAAATATGGCTTAAATATTATATTTTCTTGTATATATTATACCACGAAATTCTATATATGTATATATTAAGTGTTAATAACTTCTCTGTGTCAACCGTGTTGGAGTGATGTGAGTCCGAAAGCCACGAGGACGAACAGCACACCAACACGCACAACACCAAGGGAGACGCCACTCACTCCGACCCGAGTGAGTGACCATATCCCCCCACGCAACATTAACAATGTTCACACATTAACTACCCGAGGGAGTATCTTTTTCATCTTTCTCCCACGATTCTTTGACCTCATCCTGTACTTGACCTTTCCCGCTATTATTTTCAACGGGAAACTTTTTTTCTGGCAACTCGTTATTCTCTCCTCCAACCAAAGAACCCTTCTCCGAGTCATCTTCAAGCGCCCACTCGTCTCCGTCATCTGTTATATTTTCATAACCGCCAATCGGTACTGGATTTGCTCTTATTGCTTCCGTTATAGCTTCCTCTTCGGACTTTAGGATTCTTTGCTCTTGTAGCTTGTCCGCATTTTTAGCTTCTTGAGCTTCCTCCCTCTGCTCTTTATCGGGTCTTTTTTGAACATCTGGTGGATTTATTCTTCGCACCTCAAGCGGATCTTCTGGAAGATTGTAAAGTGAGTCCAATCCATAACGTCTTGCTAGCGACTGAATATTGAGATACTCCCTGAAAACAGGAATGTAGAATCCGTCCCTGTTCTGTTCAACCCGCAATCCCATTTTCCTGACATGCCAGCCAAGTTTCTTTGGGGATACTTTATATGCGGGATTTTTCATTACCTGAAATGCAGACTTATTTTCATACGTTTGTCGGTCAGAGTATTCTTCGTATTTAGCATGATTAAACGCACCCGCTAAGTCACCACCAATTCGAATCTTACCGCTTACTCTTACCCGATCATCACCCCTCAAGAGTTCCAGAATACAGATTAAGATATCGTTTTCAACGGAGTCCGCTTGTTCTATAGACAATATGTGCTCATACTCGTTGAGAAATTCCACAATATCGTTTACTGGCTCTTGTCCGATCATTTTAGCAACGCTTACAATTGCAAGACCCGTTTGCTTTAGCCTAGGAAGCTTTACCGCTTTCAGCATATTCTCGCTCGGATATGTTATTGCCCAGTTTTTAAACCGAAACATCAGCAGCTTATTGCGCAATGCAAGGGCTTCTTCTTTGAAATTCGCTGGCAATTCAATTGGCCTATCACTCTTTGCTATGGGAAACAGTTGCTCCGTTAGACACCGACTCTCCAACGCATTGTCACCAAACTTCGCCTGCGAAGCTAAAATCTTTGGCCCGAACACTTGGTATGTTTGCACATAGTATTTCCCATTCGCCGCCGGCTCACTTCTAGCCACTGGGGTGTTTGCGCTATATCCTTGGCGCAATACCCTGCGCATTTCATTTGACTCAACCGCCGAGAACTCTGCCTCGTCATACACCATCGAAGGCCTGAAGGCATCAAGAGTTCGAAATAGCGCAGACATACTCATCGAGCCACCCGCAAATGCTGCTTTGTAGCAAAGATTGCCCGCTACTTGAAGCACCCGAGATTTACCCGTACCCCACATGCCAAGCACTCTGAGATAGGGAATATTTTGGAATCTGTCGTATAACCAGGACATCATTACGTATGCCGTCACTACCGAAAGAAATTTAGGCCTCAGTAGCACATATTTATCAACAAATGATCGTATCTCCTGATACAAACGCTCATTGCTTTCATATTCACCAACTGCTGAAGGAAACTGGATGAACCCAGTCTCTAATATGCCCTGGTTGGGAGCGAGAGGCGCAAATGACCGAGTACTACTGACTTTAACTTTTTCTTCTAAAGTCACTTTTCCATCCCTGTACACTGCCAAAATGGATTTGCTTTCTTCTGTGTCATATAACATTTCAACCAATGACCCGTCTTTGAGAACACACGATGTTCCTCGTCGCTCTTTAACATCACCCTCGTCTTCTTCCTCTTCGTTTTCGCTCTCTTTTTCTTCGGGAGGAACGACTTCTTTTTTTGCTTTCTCCTCCTCTGCAATTTTTTTGATAGGATTTTCATCTGGCCTATCACCAGTTTTTTTATTTTTAGCCATAAAACTTAACGTTAACTTTCTTGTGAAAATCTCCAAAGAGTTTTCACCGCTTGCTTGAAATTTAAATTTTCAACAAGCTTAATAAATTTGATAACATCGCCATATTCCCGACAGCCGAAGCAATAGAAGTGATCGTCTGTTTTGAAAATAGTGAAAGATGGAGTTTTTTCGTCATGAAGTGGGCACAGGCCGACCTTACGATATGCACCACTAACTTTTAAATCCACATAATTTTCAACGACCGACTCCAAATCTACACCCCTCGCAACTTCCAGTTGTTCCCTGAATTTCTTTTGCTTCCGAGACACTGGCTTTACCAAGTGTTTCGCTTCTGGAAAAATCTCAAGCCAGCTCTGAGGAGTTTTTGGTAGCTCCTCCCGGAGTCGCTTCCGCCACCCAATCTCTTCTGCTCTGGAAATAGAAAAGAATTCATCGTCAATCCTACCCAGCTCATCCAATTCCTCTTCCGTGTACTGCCCAGCTAGCCAAAGCAACCTCAGCCACCCTGGAATATCAGAAAAACATTTCCAGATTTTTGTTAATTCACTCTGATTCCTCATCTTGTATTTTGTTGTCAAAGGACTCTGGTAAATCAGGTACTCCATATACGACCCTGAAAATTTCCAAAAGATATTCTGCCTTCCGTTCCGCCTCTTCATCAGACAATTCCACCCCGAAGTGTTCCCAAAATAATTTTTTGAATTTTAATAAGGACTTATGAGTAAATTGCATTCACCCAGATTAAACCTTTTTGATTTGACAGTATAGATGGAACGATATCTAATTTTATAGAAAAACATAGTCAGGAATAGAGAAAATTTTCCCAGAGACTCTTACTAGAAGCCGAAGTTTACTTTGTAAAAAGTTATTGTCTATTGTTGTAAAAAATACAGAAAATACAGTTAGAAAACACTCCTAAAGGAGTGTCCAGTTTTTGAGACATATTAAACCATTACTAACCACCCGAAAATCCCACAGATGTGACCACGCAGGCCGACAATGTGGTTGGTGTCCTATACGCCATCAGATAGACTACCCAGCGTTAACTCAGTGCCCATTTTCTTAACTTTTTATTTTGGTAGTTGTAAACGAGTGAGGTTCAAAAAGAAGCCATTTTTGTATTAACGCTCACACTGGCAAATAAACTTTTTGAAGTTGCTAAAATACACTATTTGGTAGCACAATGTATATAAGTCATGAAAAAGCCAAACATAAAAATTCTCCAATCTTTTGCAAATCAATACTTTAGTCGAGCGCCAAAAATATATTGGAAAAAATTTAAAAAATGGAATGGATTAGCGGATTATGAGAAAAAAGCAATTTATATAAATCCGAATTCAAAATCTGGCGTTGCGTATAGTTGTCGACTTGAAGATGGTGAGTATTACCACGCTGTAAAAAATCCTAACCTAAAAGATAACGAGCAATATTTCCTAATACTTCTGCATGAAATTGCTCATTTTAAGTTTAGAAAAACCAAAGCCCCTAAAAAATACTTTTATAAAATTAGATCCGAAGCTAAAAAGAAATACCTAAATAATCCTGATTCTCAGATGCTCTTTGCTGAAAATGTATTATCAGAATCAGACTGCCAAGCTTTCAGATCTTGGTGGTCTGGTTCTCTGAATCACTGGCAAGTTGAAAATTGGGCAAGAAAAGAGTTTCAGAGAAAAAGAAAAAAGATAAAAAGATTGCTAAATATCAAATTATAAAAACAAAAAAACACTTATAGAGAAAGTAAATTTGTTTTTGTATAAACAAAATCCGCCCTCCAACGGATCTTGTCCATGGGGGCGGTATTACTAAACATTCTTCTTGTTCTTGCTGATCAACAACTCGATCGCAAGTTTGATGGTGAAGAAGTCGCCGAGAACCTCTTGGGCTTTCGATAACTGCTCCACATCTTCTTTGGTCAGGGGTTTGTCGGCAATCGTTAAGAGAGCGTTCCATTCCTCCGAACCCAGTCCGGGTGTCATGAGCGGTTTCGGTCTCCGGCAGGTTGCCGCAGACATTGCTTGCTCGTCTTGAGTGGTCAGCGACAGGCCGGAGGCCTTGACCCATTCTTGAGGATCTTCACCACAGGCCACGAGCGTTCGAGCCATGACTTGGATTGCTCCAGCTCTTTTTCTGCCGGAATAACCCTTGCCATTTTTGTTCCACATCGCCTCATCCCATTCGCCAGATCTGATCTCGGCGATTGCTCTGAAGCTGATACCGGCCTTCTCGGCAAAGACCCGGTTGCTCATTCCTTGTGCCGCAACCACTTCTTTGAGTGTTTTCATTTCACCTCCGCAATCTCTTTGCACGAGATTCCGTAGAGTGCCATGAGCGTCTTGAGGCCAGTGATTTCGTGCCCCGTCACTCCTCTTTCCCACCGATTGAGTTTCTCGGCGGTAAGGTCACTCCAACCCAATCCTCTGCAATGCTTCACTACTGCTTTGACGGTGTAGCCCTTGCTATTGCGTCTACTACGCAGTAAAGAACCGACCGCAACTTGGTGTCTTTTTTCTTCATCAGTCATCGGCTTATCTCCTCGATTAAAAATTGAAAGAACAAGGAATTTCTCCCCTTCAAAAATTCGTATCAATTCTTGAAGGGAAGCCCGATCCGATACTACTGGATCAGGCAAAAGTGTTAGGACCGTAACAAACACTACGCATTATTTCCTGACGGCTTTTTGAGTGCTTCGGCATGTACGCCGACACATTCCAAAACCTTGTCCATTGCTTCTATGGACTTTGGACCGCAATTGCCCATGCGGATTAGTCCGCCATAGCTAGAGCGTTTGACTAAATCTTTGACAGTCCAATTTCGTAGTGGCCCCGGATGTTTCCATCGCCCGTAGGTTGTGAAAAACCCAACAATGCGACCTTGTAGCTTCTTGTCTATTCCAAGGCGAGTCATTCTTTCTCGCGTGAATACCTTGGCACACGGAAGTGAAAGAACAATCATAATATTGGTTAACCTCCACCAACATTCAATCATATTTTAAGAAAAATTGCAACTCTTGCATATTTATATCAATTATGGTAGTATTTAAGTGGTTTTAGTACCTTGTAATAATCAACTTCAGAGGAGATCAAACATGGATTTCAGTCTTGCAGTAGAGCGTATCGGCTTCCCTTTGGCAGTTCTCCTCTATGAGAACGAGCTGCCGGAAAATTTGTGGCAAGCAATCACAACCGAGCAATGCTTTCAGTTGCTCGAGCACAGAAAGACTTCTCAGGCTATCATCGAGAAAGCCAAAGCAAAAGCTTCTGTGATTTTAACTCACTCGGATTTCGCCACGGCCAAGGAGTGGTATTTGGCTTCCCAGAGATTGACTGGGCATGAATTCTGGGAATGGCATCGGCAAGGATACGACAAAATGAAGCGAACGGCTTCCACTTTTGCAGAGTGGCGGGCTGTATGCGACATTATTCAAGCCGAATTCGACAAGTGCAATTACAGAAGTCGCGAATACCAAGACCGGCACGAGAAAGAGCGACATGAGATCGCCCAGCAACTCTATCCTCTTGCTACAACGCAAGATGAGTGGGAGTACCTGTCGCATTTCAATGGTCCATACTCCATCAGTTTTGGTCGGAAAGATGTCAGGCACCACTCTGGATCACTTACCAAAGAACAGTTCCTGGAAGTCGCCAGACGATTGCTTGCAGATAACCCAACCAATGATGAGATAGTGCGACTTGGTCGCCGTTTTCCAGCTCAGCATCCAGATTTCGCCAGAATGGTGACGGCACTGGCGCTTAGAGGTGAAGCAGACAACGATTTACATCTCCTCGGCAAACTTTACGAAGAACTTTCAGGATCCCCAAGCTACAGAACGCAGCTTGGTACTACTATTGAAAAAGTAGTGGGATCTGGCAAGGTCGAAGTGCGAGACGGGATGTACCATTTCAGATGGATTTCCGATCTCGCTACGAAATGTGAAGACAACGATCTTGCCAATATGCTATATCATTTTGTTGTCGATCACGCTGACGAGGTAAAACCAGAAAGTGCCACTGAGATGTATAAGTGGATTGTCTACTGGTCTGATCCAGAGAGCGAAACTCACAAGAAATTCAAGCCACTCATTCCCGAGCCGAAACATCGTGGTCGGCCAAGGAGCAAGAAAGAACAAATTGAAGTTTGATGTTCAAAGCCTGTATTCAGGCAAGCCCGATCGAGAGACCGGGCTTTCTCTTACAAAAAATTCTGACCAAAAATCTGCGAAAAGTATCCGTTGTTCCTTACCGCATATTTTTTGGTCATTTTTTTTATTTAGTTTGTTAATGTGTGAACTTCGTTAATGTTCTGGAGGGTGTGGTAGATGAGTAGGTTCTATTGGAATTGGTATTTTCCTCATTTAGGAGGTAATCTACTAACAGAGAGGATTTTGATGACTCTCAAATACTACCAAGTATTAACGACTCCAAACCCGGAACACACATTTGGTATTAACAAAGAGGTTCTAACGTCATTCAATAAACGGCACAGTATCTGATGATTTTAGTCCCGCTCTTTTACTACTGCAAAAACTACGATTGCTGCTTTGTCGATAGTAGGAGCAATGAGTTCACCAGTAGCAATACCGAGTGTTGTTCTAAGTTCAATAAGACATTGAATATATTTTGCATTCGGTTTTAGATCAAATTTAGCTGGATAAAAAAACACGATGTCGTCAGGAAATTCAAACTCTGTGTCAATTTTCAAATGTTCCCAACCTGACCACTTCTTGCGGTCAGGAGATATGCGCCATGAAGTTGTTATTGTGTCTGGACTTAAGTTGGATCCACTTATACTTACCGTCACCCGTTCGATTTCTCTGACATTAAGAGGTAATTTAATTGGTGGACATTCTACCTTGCCGTAGGTATATCCGTCTTGAAGCTGCAAGCCAGAATCTACAAAGCGAAGGTTTATCGGCGACACATTCACGGGTTGGCTATCTCCGCGGAATTCAAACACAAAAGCTGTCTCAAAGGGATCATCGTAGTGGATAACAGTGATGCCCTCCTGTTTATGCAGTGACTGACTTCGGATTTGCCCGTATGCGAATACGCCGATAATAGTGAGAATAATTGCGATTTGTAGTGCGTATTGTTTCATTTTTCTGTTGCCCAGATTGTAGCTTTCTAATTTAATTTATGCAAAATTTCTTGTGTATCAATGCGATGATGTGTATAATCGAAAAATAAAATAACTAGAATTAAAATGCCTACTGTTTTCAACTTCTCTTCCCGCATCATTTTTAGAATTTTAATTATCGGGTTGCCAATTGCCCTAGCCCTAACTTTCTTGGTCTTTTCGCAACAATCTTCAGAACTTAAAGAAGGTGGTTTAGATTCATATTTGTATATTCTTGAATCATATTTATCATCTGACAAATTACTGTCGGTTAAATTAGAATTTGTCATTCCATTAAAGCCTGATGACCCGCAACTAGACTTGTTAACTGATCGGGTAGTTGAAGTGGCTCTTGTCGCAACCATAGAAGGACAGCGTCGCGGTAATACTGTGGTTACAGTTGGTCCCAGATCACTTCAATCCGCCATTAAAGCATTCATTGAGGCAGCTGATTCTATGGCACCCATTCTAGAGCAAACCCGCCCAGATCCCAATATTCCAATACCTTATGGCAAAGACTATGTCGTCACCAAAATCACAGTTAGAGGAACTGCCAACGAAATTTTGCAACTAAAACACCAGTTGAGCGAAGCTAAAATCGTTGATGTTACCAAGTTATAAAATAAAACCCCCTGGGGGATTCTATTTTAATTTCAAAGTTATTTTCATGAGGCGGGATTTGCGGCGGGCGGCGGTATTTTTTTTGATGATGCCGCGCTTGGCTGCTTTGTCTATGGCTTTTTGAAGCTTCGGGATAAGCTTTTCGGCCTCTTTAGATTTCTTCCCAACAATGAGTTTTTTATACTCTTTAATCACATTCTGCATCTCATTTTTGCGGCGCAAATTGAAAACCCTCTTCTTTTTGGAAGATCTAAGGGCCTTTTTTGCTGAACTCGTTATTGGCATATATGGTAAGAATATACCAGAAAGCAAAAAATAAGCAAATCTGATATATTGATTATATGTTCGGCCATATCACAGGCAAAATATTTGATCTAAAAGGCGGAAAATCCATTGTAAAAGCCAGCGGTATGGGCTTTGTGGTGCATAGCACCCTTTCATATCTAGGCAAGCTTAAAACAGGCCAGGAAGCCAGTTTTTGGACCCATACGGCCGTTAGGGAGAACGATATTTCTCTCTACGGCTTTGAAACCGAGGAGGAACTGCGGGTTTTTGAGCTTTTGATAACTGTTTCCGGAGTGGGACCAAAGTCGGGCTTAGCTATATTGAGTGTGGCCGGAGTAAAGTCCATCGAAGAAGCAGTGGCTACAAAAGACACTTCCTCTCTCACTAAAATTTCTGGCATAGGCAGAAAAACTGCAGAAAAAATTGTTTTGGAGTTGGATGGGAAATTAGTAACAAGCCAAAAGGGACAAAACAAGACTAGTGAAGATGTGGACGTTTTTGAAGCTCTCAAATCTTTGGGCTATCGAGAACGGGATATTCAAGAAGTTATAAAAAAGCTGCCGAAGGATTTGTCCGGCGCCAATGAGAAAATAAAATACGTCCTTAAAAATTTAGGCAAATGATTAGATTGTTAAAAAAAATTATTCCAAAGTCCGTGTTTGATTTTTTCCAGCCGGCTTACCATTACTTGCTGGCGCTTTTGGGAGCTCTGATTTACCGCTTCCCTTCCCGAAAATTGGTAGTCATCGGTGTAACCGGCACCAAAGGCAAAACTACTACCGTGGAGCTGGTAAATGCCATTTTGGAAGAAGCTGGCTACAAAACCGCCCTGCAGGGCACTTTGCGTTTTAAAATAGGAGAAAAAGAAAAAAGAAATTTATTCAAGATGAGCATGCCGGGCCGATTTTTTATGCAAAAGTTTTTGAGAGATGCGGTGAGCGCCGGCTGCACGCACGCAGTGCTGGAAATGACGAGCGAAGGCGCCAAGCAGTTTCGTCACAAATTTATTTATCCCGACGCCCTCATTTTTACCAATCTGGCGCCGGAACATATTGAGTCCCACGGCTCTTATGAAAATTATGTGAAAGCCAAATTGTCTATAGCAAAAGAACTTGAGGCCCAGAAGAAAAAGTCTCTGAAAAAATGTCTGGTTGAGCCCGAAGGAGCGACCCGAGGACTTTTTGAAGAGACCTTTTTTTCTGGACCGACTATTATTGTAAATGAAGATGACAAAGAAGCCGAAAAGTTTTTGGCGCTTAATATAAAAAACAAAGTCCCCTATTCTTTAAATGATGCGGTGGCGGTAAAAAGCGATGAGAACGGTTCTTCTTTTCAAATCGGCAAAATTGTCATTCACAGCAAATTGCCAGGCATCTTTAATGTTTCCAACATGCTCGGCGCCATCGCCTGCGCCAAATTTTTCAGCATTGCCGATGAAGTTATCAAAAAAGCTCTGGAAAATATAGATTTTGTCAGGGGCCGGATGGAGAAAATAAAAGAGGGGCAGGCGTTTGATGTGGTGGTAGATTATGCTCATACTCCCGATTCTTTAAGAGCGATTTATGAAACTTATAACAGCTGCAAAAAAATATGCATATTGGGCAATACCGGCGGTGGCAGGGATATTTGGAAAAGAAAAGTGATGGGAGAAATCGCCGATAAATATTGCGATCAAATTATTTTGACCAATGAAGACCCTTATGACGAAGATCCAAATAAAATTGTGGATGATATAAAAGGAGGGATTAAAAAAAGGCCGGTGGAAATAATTATGGACAGGCGCGCGGCTATCAGGACGGCTATAAAAAATGCGAACGAATTGACGCAAACCCAAGGCGATAAATACAAGATTGCCGTACTTATCACCGGTAAAGGCACTGATCCATTTATTATGGGTCCCAACGGCTCCAAACAAGAATGGGACGACGCCACAGTTGCTCGTGAAGAATTAAAAAAATATGCCGGAACTGCCTGAAGTACATACAATTGTCACGGATTTGAAAAAATTTATTCCGGGATTAAAAATCACGGATGTTTGGACTGATATACCAAAATTTAAAAAAATAAAAAAAGATGTTATGGGCAAAAAAATTTTGGGAGTGGAACGCCGGGGAAAAAATATTTTAATTCATTTGAGCCAAAGATCAGACCTTAAAAAAAATCCCAAAGGTCTGATCTTGGGGAAAACAATTATTGTTCATCAAAAAATGACGGGACACCTGCTTTACGGAAAATATCAAAAATCAAATTCCAAATTCCAAAAATGGATTCCTGTTGAGCCGGAAGAATTAAAAGATCCGTTTAATAGATTTATTCATCTTGTCTTTTCTTTATCTAACCCCTCGAATTCCTCGGGGCAAGCAGAAAAACATTTGGCTCTCTGCGATATGAGAAAATTCGCCACCGTCGCCGTAATTCCAACAGAAAAAGTTTCAGATAAGTTTCAAAAAATGGGGCCGGAACCGTTTGATAAAAATTTTAATTTTAAAAAATTCTCTGAAATTATAAAAAGTAAGGGCGGAAAAATTAAAAGTGTTTTGATGGACCAGGGCATCATTGCCGGCATAGGAAATATTTATTCAGATGAAATACTTTGGCTCTCCGGTGTACATCCGCAGAGAAAAACTTCCGGCCTTAAAGAAAGCGAGCTTAAAAAAATATATCAGGCGATAAAACCTGTTCTAAAAAAAGCGATTTGGGCAAGAGGAAGCTCTTACATTGACTACCGCGACGCGTCTGGTAAAAAAGGACGATATCAGGAAATGCAAAAGGCCTATGGACTAAAAGGGCAAAAGTGCAAAAAACGAGGGTGCGGTGGTATAATAGAAAGAATTATAGTTGGGGGCAGAAGCGCTCATTTCTGTCCAAAACATCAAATATTATAAATGAATCCCGTTAGAAATATCATGAACTACTCGCGTTGTTTAAAGTTAATAATTAAGGTATTAGAATATAAATTTCTAACGGGATGAAAGACAACACTCCTATTTTTATATTGATCCTCTTGTTCATTTTTGTGGGATTTTCATACGGTCCGTTTAAAAACGCTAAACTAAACAACAGTAATGGTGTTGGGGGTGCTTCTTCTTCGTTTGGAAAGACAAATGAAAATCTCGGACCAATCTCAAACAAAGAAACGGCAGAAGAAATCAAAAATGCGGAAGCCAATATAAAAAAATTGGAAGAAAATTTGGCAAAACAGATTGAAGAAAAAAAACGCTCTCCTTTTTACGGTAAAGTGCAGATGTCCCATATATCCGGTCTTGGCAACCAAGATCCAAATAAAGAATATGTTTCTCTCTCTACTAATTTGGACAAAAAAGAAACGGTAAATATAACCGGCTGGTATCTAAAAAGTGAAGTCACCGGCTATTACACCACGATCGGCAAGGCCACCCTATTGCCTTTCCCGTTCACCAAAGCAGATAGCAGTGTGATTTTGCAGCAAAGAGATCGCGTGATTGTGACTAAGGGTTTTTCTCCAATCGGCATTTCTTTCCGTACAAACAAATGCACCGGTTATTTCGAAGAGAATCGGACTTTTTACCCAGGCCTTTCCAAAAAATGCCCGCAACTGATTGATGAAAAACTGCCACAATTTTCCAGTGTTTACGATCGCAACGATGAATGCCTGGAAATTATAGAAAATATTCCGCGCTGCACTACCAAAGGGAGTTCTTTCATCAGAGACCTTTCGGATACTGTACCCGAATCATGCAAAACCTACATTACCACCCGCATAAATTATAACTCCTGTGTCGCTCTGCATTTCGGCGATACTGATTTCCCGGGAAATGAATATCGTCTTTTCTTAAACAAATTTGGCCCACTTTGGCGCGAGCGAAGCGATAAAATAATTCTCCACGATCAAAACGGCTTGATTGTAGATTCGATTTCGTATTAGGGAGTTATGAGCGCATACAGCACCACCCCTGCCGCTACTGCTACATTCAAAGATTCTTTTCCTCGCATGGAATTGCGAGGATGGTGAGCTTGTCGAACCATTGCTCCACGCATCGGCAGTTCTGCAACGATATCGCAAAGTTTTAAATCCTCTTTTGAAAGTCCCTCCACTTCGTTTCCAAAAACTAGAGCCAGATTATAGTCATTAGATTTTAGATAATAGTTTATTTTTTTATAATTTATAGATTTTTTGTTTTGCTCTATCCCTATTATTTTAAATTTTTCCGTCTTTCCATTTTTCCATCTTTCAATTATTTCTTCGAGCGTTTCCGCTTTCTCCCACTGCACAAACTTTTCAGCTCCTAAAGAGGCCTTAGTAAGGCCCTTATTTTCCCTACCAAACCTGTCAATCGGCGCCGGCGTATAACCAACCAAAATAATTTTGGAAACGCCCGTTGCATCACAAGTCCTGAATATTGAACCAACATTTTCGTTACTGCGTATATTGTTTAGAATAACTAAAATATTAGGGCTTTGAAATTTGGGCATTTTTTAGTATAATTACTTGTCCGCCCGTAGCTTTAGCGAAGGCGGGGGTTAATTAGAATAATTTATCATTATGCTCAATCCATTTCCAGACCTACTCGTCTATTCACTCTTGGCGCCTTTTATTTTGCGTTTAGTGGCCGGCCTTATATTTATAAACCTGGGAGTTTTAACATTTAAAAACGAAAAGGAAAGATGGTTCTCTTCTCTCACCATTCTTAGGATACCCAACCCGAAGCTGGCGGTAAAAATATTGGGCGCGATTGAAATCGCAAGCGGTGTCATGTTAGTTTTGGGATTTTATACTCAGATTGCCGCTTTGATTTTGGCTCTGCTTACTTTTGCCGAAGCTTATGTTGAATACAAAGATCCGACCGTTCTCAAAAGAAATTTCGTCTTTTATATTATGCTTCTCTCCATCGTTCTCTCGCTCCTCCTCTCCGGCGCCGGCGCCTTCGCCATCGATTTGCCGTTGTAAAATTTTGTGTTATATTTTCATTTATCCGCCCGTAGCTCAGTCGGTAGAGCAGCTCCCTTTTAAGGAGATGGTCGTAGGTTCGATTCCTACCGGGCGGACAAGCCAAAAAATTCAAACTGCTTTGAATTTTTTAGGACTTGTCCGAGACGGAGCTATGTTTTTGTAGCAACAAAAACAAGCGAGTCGGGGTCGCGGAAATTTCGTTTTGACGAAAACGGAATTATCCGTGATGACAAGTTGAAATTTTGTTATGAAACACGGTTATAATTCATTCTGCTTCTATACCACTAACGAAAATAACGAAAATTTATAGCCCATTGCTTTTTTCTTAATTTTCGTTAATCTAAAGTCAGGAAAGGAGTTTGTGGTGGAAAAACTGCTCTTGATTACCAGCATTCCCTGGTGCTTGGTTGTGTGCGTTGGTGTTGTCGTCGCTTTTAGAGATAGGCATTATAAAAACAGAAACATCAGTGCCAATAGTTTGGGCGGGCAGGTTGTATTCTCCATATTCTCGGTTTGCTATTCTCTTGCCGTAGGTGCGTGGTTTGCAGCGAGCATATGGGGAGTATCAGTTTTATTGACCATTCTTGCTATCTACATATCTGGCTGGAATCGCAAAAGATTCTTGTCCAGTTTAGGATAGCAAAATCAGCCCGATGCGGAATCCCGTTCTGTATCGGGCTTTCGCTTTCATAAAAAATTATAACAATCTCACGCTCCTATAACGAAAGCCCCGCGCTTGTTTATGTTATATAATGGCGTGGGGCTTTCGTTATTGAGTTATGTTGTTTGTCTTATACCGCCCCCTAGGGCGGGGCTCGAGAGAGGCGTACACTCTGATAAACTTCTTGTTTTTGCATAGATTTAAATTATTGCTAATACACCCTTAATGACCTACAATTAGTACTCAAGGTTACGTTGTAACATTTTCAATAGAGCCATGGTCATATTAAACAATATGAGTGATGAAGAAATACTGAAGTTGTCGTATAAAAGGCCCTCCTATTTTGGCCAGCTTTTTGACCGCCACCACAAGCGATTTTTGAAAATTGCCAAAAGAACACTGCGATCAGAGGACGACGCCGAAGATACGGTTCAAGAGGCATTTATAAGGATCTACAAATATGGCAAAAAGTTTCCTCAAAATGGCGGAAAATTTGTGCCGTGGTCCAATACCATTTTGAAAAATTGCTTGGCTGACCAGATCAATAAATACAAAAACGCGACTGTGGCCTTAACTCCCGAGCTTGAAGCGGTAACACCATGTTTGGACCAGGAAGAGATTTTGAATAACAGCAATCAGAGTTATGTGCAGTTCGTTTTGCACAAAATAGGCGGCGCCACGGCCGAAATATTAAACTTGCGTTATGTTTTGGGAAAATCGTTTAAGGAAATAGCCAGAATGCTAAATATAAAAAACAGCACCGCCAGGGTCAGGGTTCACCGATCCAAAAAAATATTTATGCAGGCCTATGAACAATTTAATAGTTATGAGTAACAATTTAAAAAGAAGAATAATGGCCCGGGTTTATTTTGAATATACCAAGAATACTCTTTTGGAGTATCCTGATTATTTTATGTTCGCATTTTTTGTGGCTACCATTTTTATGTTTGTATCTATCCGTGACGTTTTGATTAATATACCAAAGGATAGTCTCCCAAACCTCTTTAATTTTTTGGTTGCCGCTCTGCGCAATACCAGCTGGATTATCCAAGCTTTGATTGTCGGTTTCCTTCTTCGGGTTTCCATAGCCGGCTCCAGATTAATATACAAAAATGTACGGAATGTAAACACCGGTTGGGTAATGTCAAAATTTAGATACTAAGTAGCGTTTTTTCCAAAGATATATCTAATTCGTTATTGCTTTCCATCCGAGATTTATGATGTATCTCGATTAGCTTTGTGTAAAATTTTTTTAAGTCCTCTTCCCGCCAATTTCTAGAGTCTTTTTTTGATTTGCTGTATGGATAATCTTTAATCCCTAAATCTTCTGCGTTTGCCCCCTCAATTATCGCGGACATATGCATAGCTTTGCTTACTATTTTGTAAATAAGCTCTTCCGCCTCTATGCCGGCAAGCCGCAATTTTTCGTATTCAATCCAGGCCTTTTTCACATTCTTTTCCCCTATCGCGTCTTGCAGGGCAAAAGGGCTATAACCAAACACCTTTTCTTTTTTTGCTTGGCCGACGCTTTCGGTCGGCCCCCCGACCTCTTCGGGCGTCGGGGCAAAAATTCCTTCGTATTCTTTAAATAAATTCTGGTTCATATTAGTAAGTATTTGAACCTCTTCTTTCCAAATGAAAAACCAAAACAAGTTTATGTTTGGCTTGTATTTCGTAAAAAATCCTGTACGCCCCTATTCTTTTCCGCCAATTATTTTCTCCTTTTAGTTTTTTTGTATCTCCAGAATAAGGATTGATGTGCAAAATATTCATTGATTTCCAAACATATTCAGAATCCTTCTCTGGAAATTTTTTAAGTGCTTTGAAAACACTTGGGTCAATTTTTAAATCCCAATTTTCTTCCGACTTCTTCATAAGACATAAGTTTGCCCAGCTTTAGATTTCTTTTTGCTCTTTTCAGAGCGTTTTTTAGGGTTGGATTCATCTCTGTTTCATTTGTGTTATTTCTACGCAAAAGAAATTCATACTCCATTTTTGGAATAATTACAAGATCGTCATTTTGAACTATTTTTTTGGGAATTGTAATAGGTGTCATAGTAGAAGTATATCACCCCCAACTCAATAAATCCAGTGCATTTTTTTAAAACTATTAATATTTTTAACAATTTTGTATCCCTTACAATGAGAAAGTACTCCTCTATAAGAGTTTGCCATTCTCTGAAAATAATCGTTATTTATTAAATTTTTATCTGATTGTTTTTTGGCTTCAACAATTTTGCGCATTATTCTTATTTTAGTTTTGGTGCGAATAACTTTATAATGTGGCAATATAATGTATCCCAAAAAATCTACTCCCCAAGTATTTTTTCTTATTTCCACCTTTTTAGGATGCAACCCCAAACTAAGTTCATTTTGCAAGAATGCGTTAATTTTTGGTATCAGTTTAATCAAGAAATTTTTGTCTTTACTCAAAATAATGAAATCATCACAGTAACGTAGATAATGTTCAATTTTAAGATTATGCTTCATAAACTGATCTAATTTGTTCAAATATATATTTGCAAATAGCTGGCTCGTTACATTTCCTAAGGGTAATCCTTTTCCAAATTTTGTCTCAAAACTGTCCAGTATCAACTTTATTATTTCTAAAACATCATTATCTTTTACTTTTTCCTTAATAAAACCAAATAAAATTTCATGGGAAATGCTGTCAAAAAATTTTCTCACATCACATTTTAGAGCAAAAGTTTTACCCCTATAATTATTAGTATCCATTCTTAAAAATTTTTCCAACTTTAAAACTCCTTTATGCACCCCTTTTTCTTTTCGGCATGAATAAGAATCAAAAATAAAATTTCTATCAAAAATGGGATATAATACCCTAAATAAAGCTTGGTTGAACACTCTGTCTCTTACCGTAGCTTTATGGATATGACGCAATTTTGGATCTCTTATGTAAAATGATGTATATTTGTCTGGCAGCCAAGTTTTATTTTTTAGTCTTTCATGCATTTCAAAAATATTATTTTCAAGATTAAAATGAAATTCCTGCACATCAATTTTTTTCATTTTCCCCTTCTTGAATTCCCGCCAAGCGTCTAAAATATTTTCAATAGAGATAATATGATTAAAGATACTATTAACCCCCCCCCCCC
>Ga0208375_1001531_pt1 | contig 25490 bp, 28 predicted proteins | sample RifOxyD1_FD_184038 | JGI IMG/M metagenome (GOLD analysis project Ga0208375, IMG submission 184038) | Soil microbial communities from Rifle, Colorado - Rifle Oxygen_injection D1 (SPAdes) | ecosystem: Environmental > Terrestrial > Deep subsurface > Rock core/Sediment | place: Rifle, Colorado...
CTCAATAATTATCTTAGAAGTTTTTCCTTGAATTTTGAGTTTTATAGTTTCTCTTCTAATTATTTCTCTCTTCAAATTTGTTCACCTCCCTTTTAAGGGAGTGTAACAAATGTTATGAACCTACACAAATTCATCATCACCAATACCTTTATAAATATGAAATTATCAGATTTATTAGAAGTATAGGCATAATTAAGACAACTTAAGGAGTTCTATATCATTTTAACGGAGGATATATACATGGAAGGATTTAGACGAGGCGGCCCAAGAAGAAGCGGCGGATTCGGCGGAGGCGGTGGATTCAGAAGAAGCTTTGATAGCGGACCTAGAGAAATGCATAAGGCAGTTTGTGCTGAGTGTAAGCAAGAATGCGAAGTACCATTCAAGCCAACACAAGACAGACCGGTTTTTTGTAAAGAATGTTTTGCAAAAAGAAAACCAAGATTTGATTAGTTAAATAACTAACAAATATTTTATTTATTTTTTTATTTATTAACATATATAACAAAGAAGGGATTAAAAAGAGAATCACAAAGAATTCTAGGTATGATTTTAAGTACAATAGTTCTTATTATTAATTACTGCTGCATTCCAAAGCTATTCAATTTTTGGAAATTTTTACTATAAATTTCTCAATGATATTTTATCATTATTAATAGTATTCTATGGAGTTAGTAATAGTTTTTTAGTTAGACGATTAATTAGGAAGTATCCCTATTTAGTATAGTCAAGATTAGTTTTTAGAATCATACTTCACAAAATATGTAGGAAGTAATTGTTCATAGGAAGGCCCTGTGTTTGTTAAAGGATCATCATATGCTCGCTCAAGAATACCTAGACTGTCATCAGGATAAAGTCCCGGTGTTCCAGGTGGATCACAAAAATAAGCAATACTTCCATTAAAACAAATATAGGTGTCAACAGGAATCTGATAACAATAACTCTCATTATTGCATGCTTTTGAAATCTTGTAAGCAATAAACTTATCAAGATTATTTAATAATTCATTTTTTGTTTCCTGAGATACATTATTAAGATTTTGAATATAAGATAAATATTTTCTTGCACTTCCATTTGTCATCTTGTCATTTATTGATGCAAATGAAACTCCAACACCATTCCCCAATGCAAAATTATTATATTCTGCTTTTCCTGTTTGTACATGATTCATTCCAACAATAATCAAAAAATCATCACTATTATTTTTTAATTGAATTGGAATAGGACTTCCTTGATTATCCGGATATGCATACATTGCATCCTGATCATCACCAAGACAAGATATTCCCAATCTTACACAGGTTTCAAAAATAGCAAGAGAACCTAATAATTCTTTAACAGTAAAATTTTCAATTCGATTATTATGAGTTTCAGCAAGTTTGACAGCTTGTAAAAGAGTATCTAAAGAATCTTGAAAACCTATTTCACTAATATTTGTATTTTTATTAGGTCCTTTTTCAAAACTAAACTTTTTAGAAAACCAATTTTCATTGCCATTAGGAACAATCCTTAAAACAGTTAAAGGAGGATTTGATGTATATTGTTCTTTTAAAGTTTCATTTTCAATATAAGCAATTCTATTCTGTAACTGGAAATCATCAGACTCATTTTTATATCCCATATGTAATTTATTATATGGAACTTTTATTGTATTTATGATGTTTGAATTAATTCCATATTTGGGAAGAATATTTTTCTTTAATTCATTTATAATTTTTTCATCTATAGTTTTATCAGCAGTAATAACAATTACAAAAGCACCATCAAAGTTTCCACTTGATTTTTTTGATGTATTAATTGTTTCATCATTTAAAGGTGGATTATAATCAAAAGAAGCCCAATAAGGAAATCTATTTGGATTTGATAAAATACTATTACTTGATTCACCAACCCCCAACATTTTTAAAAAAATTTGATTTACCATTTTAGGAATAATCTTTTGATTTTTAACATCTCTAAAAAACATATAAGGAATATAGCTAAAAAACTTAGATTTAGGTGGAGTTATCCCTATTATTACAATAGCTTCATCACTTCTCATTCTAAAATTTGTAGAAAGATTTGAATCTGGAACCATAAAATTATCTTGCATAGTATATTTGTCTTTAGGATTTATTGGAGCAAGAAGAAAGCCATAGGGAGTAACAGGATTAGGCCCACTACAGCCATTTATAGTATTTATTGCATTAACACAATCCTTTATTCCATAATAATAGATTTGACCTGGCTTTACCCAATAATTCTTTGAAAAAGTGTTATTTAAATCACTTGAAACTTGTTTCATTGTCTCAAATGAAATATTTTCATCAACACTTGAAATTGTAGAGATAACATTTCCAGTAATTCTATTATTCATAGAATACACAAATAAAACTGCTAAGATAAACCCTATGACTATTAATAAAATTAAAATAATTCCAATCCAATTTCCTCTTCTTTTCATAGCATTAATAATATAGTTCCCTTTAAAATAGTTTCTAATCTATGTATTACCAAGGATTCTGAAGTAACTAATAATCATAAACTCTTTAAAAAAGACATTAACTTTCTAAAATTTATCATTATCTTATATAAAAATAAAGTCATGCATATTCAATAAGTGTATAGTTTGATTGATTAAATACCTGATGCTTAAAGAACTAATAATAATTTTTTGGAAAAATAATCTCAGACAGAGTCAGATTATATTTTCATAAATAATTTCAGAAATGTAAATATTTCTAGTCCATTACAAATTGAGCTCTTGCAACAATATCTTCATTTTCTTCTTTTATTGATTTATAGACACCAACAAATCTCTCTTTACAAAATACGCAAAACAAATCTTTATTTAATTTATTATTAATTAAATCTTCTTTCATTAAAGGTTTTCCATGCAAAAGTTTATTCAAACTTCCTTCTTTAATATCTACTCTTGAAAGTATTGTTTGTATTATCTCAGCAGGAATTAGTATTTTTCTTAATTCATTTTCATTTTCATTTTCATAATCCTTAAATGCTTTTTCAATATCTTCAATTTTAAAACTATCTTTAATATCAAATATTCCAGCTTTTGTTCTTCTTAATTCAATCATATGTGCTCCACCAATTTTTTCACCTAAATCACTTATCAATTTTCTGATATAGGTTCCAGCTTCAACATCACTTTCAAATTCAACAATTTTCCCATCTTTTTTTATTATCTTAAACTCATGAACATTTCTTTCCCTTAAAACTCTTTTAACCTTTGAACGAACAGGGGGTTTTTGCATTATCTTTCCAATAAATTCTTTCATATGTTTTTTTAATTCTTCTTCACTAATATCTGCATGAAGCAACATCTTACCAATATATTTTTTATCTTTTTTCATAAAATAATTAGAAAGTCTGCAAGAGCGATTTATCAAAAGAGGAAGAACTCCTGTAACCATAGGATCCAATGTCCCACAATGCCCCGCTCTTTTTGCATTTAATATTTTCTTGATTTTAGCAACAACATCATGACTAGTATAGTCAGCAGGTTTATCAATGTTTATTAAACAGAAATCAAGAATTTCATTTATTGGTTTTTGCATAGGAGATTAAAAAATTTATAATTAATAAAACTATTCAATCAGAAAAAATCATCTCTTCTCTTTTTTTCTAAGTATCTTCCATAGAAATAAAGAACAATAATCAATCCCAGAATTATGGGTGTTGCAAAACCTATGCCCATCAGCCCAACAATAGCTAGATAAAGACTAGCAAGAAAACTGACTATCATAACTAAAATTAATGGTAATTGCAATAATAATAGAACTATTTTTTTATTTTTCATATTTTTCATAAGCAGCCAGTTATTTTAAACTTTTCCAGATAAATAGCTTTTTCTCTTTTCCTCTGGAAACTTCTCTATAGCATATCTTAGCATAGTTCTTGGCATAATTTTATAATTCTCTTTTAAAAATCCTTCAAGAACTTTAACATCTCTTTTTCCAATCTCACGAAGCATCCAACCAACTGCTTTGTGAATAAGGTCATGCTTATCTCCTAAAAGAATTTTTGAAATCTTCAAACTATCACTAAAGTCCCCCTCCCTAATAAAACTAAAAGTTGCAAGAACTGCAATTCTTTTTTCCCATAAACTAGAGGAGATAACAAGTTTATACAAAACATTCCGGTTTTTATCAATTAAATAATTACCAACAATATTTGGTGCACTTAAATCAACCAAATCCCAATTATTAATTTTATTATTTTTAGCGCTTTTTATATAAAATTCAAATATTTGTTTTTTCAGTAACTCATCAGCCTTATCATATTTTTTTATCAATATAAACAATCCAATCATTCTTTTTTCATGAATCTTGCTGTCTAACAATTCCTGGATTTCATTTAAATTTAAATCACAAAACTCTTTAGCAATTTTTCTTAATTCAGGAACAACTATTCCTAAAAAAACATCCCCCTCATCATATTCACCTTTTTCTGTTTTAAAAAATCTCTGAAGAAGCTTGGCTTTTTCAAGATCTGCAACTTCTTTCAATTTTTTTTCAAATTCTTTGTTCATAAAAATAATTGGAATTAGGATTTAATAAAACTATTCACTTAGTCAAAAATTTAATATTTTACTCCCCATATTGTTCCAATTAATAACTAATTTAAATACACATTACTGATAAAATCAGAAAGTTTGGTTGGACTTTGGACAACAAACTTTCAAATAAATATTTTCAATCTTTCCAGAACATAAGTTTATTGAATATAATGGCATTTTTATTTTCCCCCCTTAATCCTCTTAACTCTTTCATATTTTCAGTTGCAATGTAAAATGCTGAATCAGACAGAGACTTATTACTTTTTATGAATCTACTAACAACAGCTGGTTTTATTTGACCGATTTCTCTTAAAACAATACCAATAGCATATTGAACATTTTCATCCTTAGAATTTACACAAATTTCACACAATTTTATTCCTAATAAAAATTTATCTTCTCTTGTCATAGGAATACAAGCCATTAAAGCCATTCTTTTATGCCATATATTATTAGATTTTGCCATTTTTATTATATCTTCCTGAATATTTGCCCTCAATAAAATTTCACCAATTATATTTGTAGAAACAGTATCAACCTTATCCCAACTTTTTATATCCTTTAATTTTTGTTTAAAAAACTTCCATGTTTCAATATTAAAATCTTCCTTATATAATTCAAGGGCATATATTGCAATCGACCTTTCATTATTATAACCACTATTCCAAAATTTATTGAATATTTTATAAAATCCTCTTAATTTATATTCTTCATTTAATCTTTTTGCAAGTATTTTTAGTTCAGGAATTTTTGTACTATTGAATTCATGATTTCTTCGAATATATTTCTTTATATCTTCTGAGAATTGTTTATCTCCAAGTTTTTTTAATTGCTTGTTTGATTTGTATTCCATGGTCTAATAACTACCAATGGTAAGAACTACCTCCCTTTTTGGGATTTTTTGTAAGGAAGATTCCCTGTTGCAGGTTTATCTAATTTAACAACATGCTTTTGCTCTCTTGCCTCTTCTTTTGCAAGTTTAAGACCTTCTTCCCTAGAAGCTTCTGTTTTTTCCTTAGCATCATGTTCTTTCTCCGAGGTCTTTTCTAAAGAGCTCTTTTTCTCTTCCTTATCATTTTTATCTTCTTTCTTTTCCCCTATTTTTTCTTCAGTTTTCTCTGAGGTCTTTTCTAAAGAGCTCACTTTCTTTTTAATTTCTTTATCCTTAATTTCTTCCCTTATTCTTGCATATTTAACATGATCCGGAATATCAACTAATTCTACTCTTACAATATCATTATCGTATTTCAATGCCCTAACCTTAATTTTTGCAGGAGGTTTTCTCATTCCCCTAAATCTTAATTCATTATTTAAATCATTTTCAATTTTTATTTTTCTTAAATCCCTATCATAAATTTTCATATGTTTAACTAAAAATCTTTTCAATTCTTTTACAGCCCTGTTTGCTCTTTTATATGTTGCAACTTTTAACCATTCACTTCTAAGTGGGACAATATATTCTCTTTCCAAAATCATTTTTGGTTCTTTCTTTTTATCTTTTGCTTTTTTATCTGCCATGTTATGTTTTAGTAGTATCTAATGTTTAGACAAGTTATGAATTTAATAAATCAAATTATTATCTTACTCTTACTCATATTTGCTTTATTTATTATTGACATATATATTACTGATATTTTCCTCCATTTATCCTAAATGTCTTTTATTTTGTCTTCTTGGTTTAATTTTTAATTTTGTTCTTCTCCAATGTCTTTTTACCACAGTAACTGAAGATGGATGCATTTTCTTTCCTTTTCCAAGTTTTTTCAAAACAACCCAGACAGGAGCCCATCTAGTTTGTTTATTTGCTTTTGAAAGCTTTATTTTCTTTTGATAACATGAACGTCCCATTTTAATTAACACCTTCCAATAATTCTTTTCCTTGTTTAGTTAATATTCTTCCAGCTCTTTGTTTTGGTTCATTAAATTTTTCAAGAAGTCCTGCTTTTTCACCCTGTTGTAAAATAACTCTTATCATTTTACCACTAGCTTTTCTGAATTTTGAAGGTTGAACTCCTCTATTTTTCTTGCTACCATATCTTGTTTTTAATCTATTTACACCAACAGTTCTATTAAGATAAATCTGTCTTAAAATACTTGCAGCTCTTTTCTGCCAAAAATCAGGATCCTGTGGGGGTCTTTCTTTTGCAGTACCTGTTTTAAGAAATAAAGTCCATTCAGGTTGTTCAAATTCAGGCATTTCCTTAAGTAATTTTGCTAATTTTTCATTATATTCATTTGCTGAAAGTTCAAATACAGAGTTCATTTTAATTGTAAATGGATATTTGAAAATTTATTATTTTCATTATATTCATTTGCTGAAAGTTCAAATACAGAGTTCATTTTAATTGTAAATGGATATTTGAAAATTTATTATTTTCATTATATTCATCAGCAGACATATCATAAACTGCATTTATTTTTGTCATTTTGTATTTCCTTATTACTTTTAATTAAGTCATTCCTTACGGAATTAGAATCACTCATGTGATTAAACCTAAAATTACCTAATAAAATGAGTTTATAAATCTATTCTATCCTATTTTTCCTCAACTTCAAAACAAATATACTAAAACCTATAATACGGCAATCAAATTTTTTTCCTAAAAAATTAAGAATTTCTTTTGCATATTTTTTTATGTCTTCCCTGTTTTCTCTTGCACTTGAAAGAACATGAATCTTAATATTTTTAACACTTGCTTTTTCAAATCTCTTTTTAATTCCATCTAAAAACTCAGGAGTTAGTCCTTTTTTACCCAATTGAACTTCAACCTTGCTTGTCATATTAATATATTAATAAAAAATAAGTTTTTATACCTTAGTATCCTTAATCAATTATGAAAATTTCAAAAAAATACTCAACTTTGTTGTTTGGATTATTTATGTCTTTGACAATGGCATTTACCATTTCTTTTTTATTAACTTTTATAAATACTGGTTTTAATTCTGGATTTTTCTTTAGATGGATTAAGGGATTTGGCCTGGGTTTTATAATAGGTTTTCCAACATCACTTTTAGTAATCCCTTTTATTAGAAGATTTGTAAATTATTTGACTGAATAAATTAAATAAATATTTTACTTATTTAACATCTATATTATCGCTTGGAATTGCCTGCATTATTTCATCTCTAGAAATAGCAAGAGCATAATTACTCTTTATTTTTTTTGCAATTTTATCAGCAGCCTCTTCCTTATTCATATTTCCTTGTTTAATCTCAACTAAAATTTCTTCCCTAGTTGTTTTAGGAACACCCCTTATCTTGCCTTTTTGCATGACTAAAACCAATTCAGGTTTAATTTTTATTTTTTTAACATCTCCCTTAACACCAAAAGTGCCCTTTTTCATTAATTTTGATTTATAGATTTGTTCTCCCATAAATATGTCAATATCAATTAGTCCTTTATTTAATTTCCATTGTTGGGAAAAACATCCACAAAATATAGCTGCTTCATCAATATTTTTTTTATCAGGATTATTTGCTTGAATAATCATAAAAGGACTTCCAGGTTTACTTGTATGCAACACAATATAATTTGGTTTTAGAAAATTTTTCAACACAATTTCATTTTGTTCATCTGATTTTCCACCAACAACAAGATTTCCATTAGAAGTAAAGAACCACCTAAAATTCTCATAGTTCTTATGTGTTTTTTTGTTATTCATAAATCACCAAAATAATGCTTGTTTTTAAATATTGATGTCTGATTTCAACCAAGTATTTATAAGGGTTAAATACCTTAACTAAAAATGGCAAATGTTTTAGTAATGTTAATATCTTTTATCATGTTTATTCTAGGCATTTATTTTTTATTAAAACCTAATAATATTTTAACATCTAGAATTATGTTTACTCTATGGGATAAAAAAACTATTCAAAGGAATTATGGTAAAAAATTTGCTCAAAATTATGTTAGAATTACAGGATTTATTTTAATAATATTTTCCATAATATTTTATTTTTTTGTTAGATAAAATATCTGTTGCCTTATAATTGATTCTAATATCCCAATTCATCAATACTAGACTTATAATTTATATATTGTTCTTCCAAAACATATATAAATTATATTTCATAGTAATAATAAAAGAGATGACCATGACATTAAAGAAATTCTATAAAACACTGAATGACAAGCAAAAAGCCTATGTTTCACTTAATTTAAAAGATCCAAAAAATGGAGAATATATGCTCTGTGTTTTTAGATTATTTCCAGATAAATCAATGAATATTCTTCAATCCGCAGCAGAAATTGCAGCAGAATCTTCAACAGGAACTAATTTTCCAGTTAAAACAGAAACTCCATTTTCAAGAGAAATGAATGCTCTTGTATATCAATTAGATGAAAAAAAACATCTTGTCTGGATTGCTTATCCCTGGAGATTATTTGATAGAAGAGGAAATGTACAAAATATCCTTACTTATGTTGTTGGAAATGTTCTTGGAATGAAAGAAGTAAAAGGATTAAAATTATTAGACACATGGTTTCCACCATCAATGTTAGAACAATTTGATGGTCCATCCTATACCCTAGATGACATGAGAAAATATCTTAATGTCTATGACAGACCAATTCTGGGAACAATAATAAAACCAAAAATGGGTTTAACATCTGCAGAATATGCAGAAGTTTGCTATGATTTCTGGTCAGGTGGTGGGGATTTTGTAAAGAATGATGAACCACAAGCAGATCAGGATTTTTGTCCCTATGATAAAATGGTCTTACATGTAAAAAAAGCAATGGACAAGGCAGTAAAAGAAACAGGAAAAAAGAAAGTTCATTCATTTAATGTTTCAGCATCAGATTTTGATACAATGATTAAAAGATGTGAATTAATAAGAAGTGCAGGTTTTGAACCAGGCAGCTATGCCTTTTTAATAGATGGAATTACAGCAGGCTGGATGGCTGTTCAAACTTTGAGAAGAAGATATCCAGATGTTTTCATACATTTTCATAGAGCTGCCCATGGAGCATTTACAAGAGAAGAAAACCCATTTGGTTTTTCAGTTCTTGTTTTATCAAAATTTGCAAGACTTGCAGGAGCTTCTGGAATTCACACAGGAACAGCAGGCATAGGAAAAATGGCAGGTAGTCCTGAAGAAGATGTTACAGCTGCAAATAATATTTTAAAATTTGAAGGTCAAGGAAAATTCTTCAAACAATCCTGGGCAACAATTCCAACTAAGGATCAGGATGCATTAAAAATAGTTGAGCAAGATACTCATCATCATTTAATTCTAGAAGATGATGAGTGGAGGGGAATGAAAAAATGCTGCCCAATAATATCTGGAGGATTAAATCCAACTCTATTAAAACCGTTCATAGAGGTTATGGGCAATCTAGACTTTATAACAACAATGGGTGCAGGATGTCATGCTCATCCAAATGGAACAAAAACAGGAGCAGCAGCCTTAGTCCAATCCTGCGAAGCCTATAAAAAAGGAATCTCAATACAAGAATATGCAAAAACCCATAAAGAATTAGCAGATGCCATAAAGTTTTTCACAAAAAACAAAGATAAAATAAAACAAAATAGTGCCTAGTTTTTTTATTAGTTATTTAATGAAAGATAATTAAATTTTATTACTTAATGCTTTTTATATACAAATTAAAAACAATTACATGCAATTGTTAAATAAAACATTACAATTAATGATTAACTTAGTTATTTCTTTACAACCTTTTTATTATTCAGTTTTATTTCATTCATTATTTCTTTCTTAATATCTTTGTTCATATTTGCAAGCCCCTGCAGTATAGTCATTAAACCAATACAAAAAATAATCACTCCAAAATAAACCAAGACAGTAATTTGAGCATAGTAAGACTCCATTGAAGTAAATAATGTATTTGCAAAATCAACTTTCAATATTGTTTTTATATCATTGCTTGAATTATTAAATGATTCAGAAGACTGAAAACTATTCCACGCACTAACATATTGGTTGATTAAATCATTCTTATCTTGGCTAGGAAGTTTATCCCGGATATTAAGAGTTTGACCATATCTTAAATTATAATTAACAGCAAATAGATAAATTCCAATAATTAAGATTAATATTCCCAATATCAATTGTACTTTTCCAATTGTTTCTTTTCTCATAAATGTTAACAAAATTTTAGGTTTATTAACTTTTATCTAAAAATACACTACCAATTGATAGATACTATCTAATTACTTTTTCTCTTTGTATAGACAATTTTTAATTTGAAAATTGTCTTATTAGAGAATCCTCATTTTTTTGAGGATTGTCTATAGATCATCCAAACAGAACAAAGTATAGAAGCCGTTGCAATAAAAAATAATAGATACAGAACATCCCTATTTATTTCAGATCCAACCATATTTACAAGATCATAAAATACATATATTGCAAATGTTGTAAATATTCCAATTCCATATTTTTTCTTTTTGTCAAAAAATATCATTATTCCAAGGGCAGCAACAATTACTTCAATAAGTATAGATAAATATTGAATTTTTTCTAGCATATGAAATTTACCTCTTTATATTATAAAATAAAAACAGTTTTTAAATTTTCCTAGATAGTTATCCCAATTCTTTTATTTCTTCAACATTAATAATTAAAGCACCTTTTGCAGGAAGCCCATTATTTTCTTTTAATGACTTAACAAAATCTAACCATTTTCCAGAAGTATGATATTCTGCTTTTCCATTTATTCTCCAACCCTTTTCACCTTCAAAAAATGCAAGACAGATATTATTATTTTTATTAATATTGTCAATCGTTGTTTTCATATAGTTATCTGTAATAATTATTCTATCATCAATAACTTTTGGATAGAGAACAAATATTGTATGGGGTTTATTATTGTTTATAGTTGATAAAGCAATTGTTGAATTTTCCAACTTGGTTTTTATAGAATTAAGATTCATATTATCACCAACACTTCCTAATCATATAAGCATTAGGGTGCTTTTTCCTCTTTTCACTTATTTCTTTAAGAATAATATCAACAACTTCCTTTGCGTTATATTTTCCAGTGTCTATAATAAAATCTCCTCTTTCAGGTTGTGCCTTTGATTTTTCCCATTTTTCTTTTGTTTTTATTTTTTTACCAAGATTCATTGTAGGTTTTTCTCTTTGGATATCTCTTTTTATAGCATTTTTTAAATCAATATCCAAGAAAAAAGAGTATAAATCATAATTATATTTCTTCAAATCATTTTTAAGATGTTTTTTAACAAATTCTTTACTTGTTTCTTGAACAAGGATATTGATTCCAATTTTCCTAATAACTTCTTTCATAATTAATATCATTGCTTTTTTAGAAATAAATCTAAGAGGAGTTCTATCTTTTAAATCAAGTGGTTCAAACATTTCTTTAATTTTCCACTGGTCTATAAAAATCCATCGTGGCAATACTTTTGCTAATTCATAGGAAGTAGTTGATTTACCCGCAGTAACTTTTCCTCTTATTATAACAATTTTTCTTCCCATCTTACAATTTACTAATCTTCACACCTTCTTTTGAATCAGCAACATTAAAACCCAATTTATTTATCTTATCTCTAAGTTCATCTGATTTTTTGAAATCCTTGGTTTTTCTTGCTTTTTCTCTTTCTTCCACAAGCTTTTGAACCTCATGGGGAATTTTAATTTCTTCTTTTTTCAAAAGATCAAGTCCAAAAACTTCATCCATTTTTTTAATTGTTTTAATTTTGCCTTCTGCTTTTTCATCTCTTACTAATTTCCATAAGACAGAGAGTGCCTTAGGCATATCTAAATCATCATTAATTGCATTTTCAAATTCTTCTAGATATTTTTTATCTATTTTTGAATTCTCATTATCTTTAGGTAATGAGCTTATTATCCTTTTCAGTCTCTGTAGAGAATTTTTAGCATTATCTAAATTTTCAATAGAAAATTCCAATTGAGTTCTATAATGTCCATTTAAACAAAAATATCTATATTCAAGAGGTTTGTATTCTTTTTCTTCTAATTCAGATATTGTAAATAATCCACCTTTACTCTTACTAACTTTTTCACCTTTAAATGTTAAAAATGCTCCATGCAACCAATAATTCACCCATGGTTTTTTCCCAAATGCACATTCACTTTGGCAAATTTCATTTGTATGATGTATTGGAATATGGTCCTCGCCCCCAGTGTGAATATCAAATTGTTCTCCAAGATATTTTGAGCTCATTGCACTGCATTCAATATGCCATCCTGGAAATCCAATTCCCCAAGGACTTTTCCATTCTTGTTGCCTCTTACCCTCTTCTTCTGAAAATTTCCATAGAGCAAAATCAGTTTTATTTCTTTTATCACCAACTTCAATTCTTTTTCCAGCTTCAAGCCCCTTTACATTTAATAAAGCTAATTTACCATAATCCTTATATTTGCTAGTATCAAAATAAATTCCATCAGATGTTTCATAGGTATATCCTTTTTCTTCTAATTTTTTTATAAGTTCAATTTGTTCTTTAATATGTTCTGTTGCCTTACACCATATATTTGGTTCAATAATATTTAATTTTTTAAAATCTTCTCTAAATATTTTCCAATAATAATTTGCAATATCTTCTGCTTTCTTGCCTTCTTTCAAAGCAGCTTTTTCCATTTTATCTTCTCCAGAATCAGCATCACTTGTTAAATGTCCAACATCAGTAACATTCATAACATGTTTTACTTTAAATCCATCATAAATAAGAACTCTTTTTAAAATATCTGCAAAAATATAGCTCCTTAAATTTCCAATATGTTGATACCAATAAACAGTAGGTCCACAAGTATAAATTCCAACTTCTTTTCCATGTATAGGTTTAAATTCCTGTTTCTTTCTTCCAAGGGTATTGAATAGTTTTAATACCATAATTAATTCAAATAATCAGGCTATAAAAAACTTACTTGTGAACAAAATATTTATCATATCTTCTTAATGTTGATAGCCTAGTTTTTATATCTAATACTATCTAACTCAAGATAATTATTATGTCAAGAATTAAAACCACATTCTTTAGAATGTGGTAGTAACTTACAGGTTTTAATTCCTGAACATCCAAAAAACAAGTGCCTGTCACAAACCTCCACTTTTAAGTGGAGGTGGCACATTGTTTTTTTGATAAACACTTAGAAATTAATATAAAAATACTATTGCATTAATAATCTAGCCAATTAATTTGATATTTAATACACATAAAAAATCCACTACATTTATGTAGTGGTCTTAAGTTACTTGGATTTTTTCTGGTTCTCCCCAAATCCGTACAAACCCACATGTCAGAAATCTTTTATGGATTTCTGAGTACTATCAGGAATTAAAAATTCCTGAAGCATTTATGTGTGGGTACAAATCCGAAGGATTTGGTGATATAAGGACTATTTTACTTATAATAAAAATAACTTTTATGTAGTTATTTCTAAATCAAAAAAGTCACTAGCATAGTGAGCATTTCCTTTAGAAACCTCTAGATTAAATCTTATTATGCAAAGTGGAGCATCACTAGGAATCTGGAATCTTACTAATCCATAATCTTTATTACCTGGATTTAATGGCCTTGGATCACTAGAACTTCCAAGCCTTATCCATGATTTTTCAATTTCTGTTTTAGATAAACCTGAACAAGCAGTTTTTAAAGTAGCTTGGTCTACAGTAACTGTATATTTGAATTTTGGAGCTTCAGTAGTTCCTTTTTCAACATTAGACCATCCAAAAGCAACACCAATTTGTTCACCTTTCTTAGCTTTTGCAAGATGATCTGGAAGATAAACAACAGTCATTTGATCTTCTGCAAAAAGTTTTCCTATTTCAGCTTTAACCTTTTCATTCATCTGATCAACATTATATTTAGCTCCTGTAAATATTGATTTAACTAAAACAAGTCCAAGAATAAGCATGCTCATTGCAAGAACAAGTACTACAATAGTACTCATAGAAAGTTCAATTGCACCCTTTTTGTTTTTTATTATCACCATTGCTTTTCAAACTTAGTTTTTTTCTTACCCAAGTTTTTTTTATTTCCTCAAAAAACATTTGTTTTTTGGGGCTTAGAAAACTTCTCAAAGTTTTCTCAGCTAAAAAAAAGAAAGCTGTACTTATAAATGTTTCTTATTAATAATACTGCCTTTTTTTCCGTCTGTATATAATAAATGAAATTATTCCAATTAAAATAATTATTCCAATTACTATAATCACTACATAAAAAACAAAATTATTTTTTAAATTTGATATTGTTTCTTGAAAGGATTTATTATCTTTAACATTATCTCCAGAAACAGTATTTACATTTCCTGAGACTTCTCCAGCTTCAGGAGCATATAATCTAACCATTGTAAATGTTGCTTTTTTTATTATTGTGTCAATTGAATCTAATTTAATTGAAATATCTTGTCTATTATCTGCATTTAAATCAACTTTTATTTCATCCCCTACTTTTAATGTAAATTCTTGCTTCTCGCTCTCAACTGTTATTTTTGCTTCATCATTAGTTACATTCTTAATAGTTAATTTATGTTTAACATTTGAAAAATTAAAACTAACAACATTATTTGCAAAAAGTCCTCTTGTTAAAGGTGTCATTGTAAGCTCTAAGTTTATTTCTCCTCCACCCCCACCTCCTGCACCACCCCCACCTCCAGAAGAGTCTCCTCCAGGCGAAGCAGCAGGGCAATTACTGCAAGTTATTGTATTTGAAGTAGTAGAGATTTTTGAAGCAACACTACCAGCACCTGTTGCAGCAGCACTTACAGAAAATGCACAACTTCCAGTTCCTGTTTGAGTTATTGTCCAGACATTTGAAACTTCATTTCCGTCGTGAAGTCCATTAAATGTATGGCTAGAATTTTGACTTCCAATATGACAATTAGAAGTATTAACAAATGTTAATATAACATCAATGTCTCCTCCAGCCCTTACAGTTGCTTCACTTGTTATGCTTTCACCCATTGCAAAAGAACTTGCTGAATTTTCCAATGTAACAAGAACATCAATAATATTTATTGTTGTATCTGCAACATAAGCATCTGCAACAGAATCTAACATTATTCTTGAAAACCCTTTATTTCCTCCTGATGTTGATTTTAATTCTGTGAAGGTTATACTTTCAGATTGTCCAGATGCAATAGTAGAACCATAATAAGAAGTTTTATTTGAAAACCAATTATCTTCGTCAGGAGATAAAGTTAAACTATTCAAAGTCCCATTATCACCTGCATTGTAAACAGTTGCAGTGCATGAAAAAGCATTATTCACAGCACTTTCACTCGGATCACAATCAAAACCAGTCACTTGAAAATTTGCTACAGCATTCACAATAACTAGGCTAGATACAACTATAATCAATATCAATATTCCCAAATAAATTTTTTTTGTTTTTATCATACTCCTGTATTATTTATTTTTAAAGCCCTGTATTGAGTAACCGAATTATAATCACTATCATAGCAATCAATATAAGCTCCATAGCTTTGATTTGTTAGATTTAATGCACCCACATTAGATGTAAAGGTATGGGTTAATCCTCCAGTTACCCCATAATTATTTATTCCAGAGTCAACTCTTCCATAACAAGTAATTCCAGAAGAAGAGGAACAATAAGAATAATTAGCCCCATCATAAACTGAGTGATGATTATTTGATACCCATTCAGTATAATAAGTAGTTCCATTAAAGCCATATTTTGTTGCATTACAAGAATCAAGTGTTTGATTATCATAAGTTGAATTACTAGAATTAGCAGTAATTCCACTACAATACCAAGTATAAAAATTATCATAATTTATTAAATGAAAATAACAATTACTATTTTCATTTGTTGTGCTGTTAAATAAAATAGAAGTATTGTAGGTTCTATTATTTACAGGAGAGATTATAGTAAGATTTGGTGCATTGAAATCTTTGACTCTTATGCTAGTACCTCCAGAAGAAATTGTTGCACCCCCTGCAACAACTTTAAAATAATAATAGCCAGTTGTCCAATTTGTAGTAGGAACTTTTATATTTAATATTGCAATGCCATTTGTAGTAGTTGTTGGAGAATAATCTCCACTAGCTAGAGCAGTGTAAGTTCTACAAGATTCATATGAACAACTTCCATCTCCAACATAATAACTTAAACTAGTTATTGAAACACTAACTCCTGTTGAATTCAAATTACTATCTTTAACAAGTAGTTTAATAGTAAGGTTTTGATTTGGTGCAAAATTATATTTATAATTTCCATTTAAATCAGAATAATAATATTCACCAGAATAAGCACTTCTTCCTTCAACAGAAAGAGTACTCCAATCTTGGACAGTTGTTGAACCATCAGAACTTTGCCAATCAGCATAAATATAATTATATCCATTATTCCATCCATTAGAAGGAGCATAAACAGTTATATTTGAAGTTCCATTAATAGTGCAATATCCAGAAACATTAGAATAACAAGATGCTTGAGTAATATTATCTACAGCTCTAAAAACATATTCTTCTAAAGTGCTTTGAGAATTATCATATCTCCACTGATATAATCTTGTTAATCTTCCTATTCCAGCCTGACTAGAATTAGAAGGTTTTCTTAATGTAACAGATGTATTAACATTTACAGTTGTTAAAATAACCCCCCCATTACCCCAAGTTATTGTAAATGGAACTGTTTTAAATGAAAGCCATCCTGTTTGAGTGCTATTATCAACATTATCTTTAACAATCATATTCAAGTAATGATAACCCCCATAACTTCCACTTCCCCATAGATTATTATTTGGACATATTAAAATAGTTGTTGAACCATTAAAACTAGTATTTGTATAATTAGTATAATTAATAATACTGTTTCCAAATCCACTCCAGATATTTTCATAAACAGTTGTTACTGAGTAATTTCCACTAAGAACAGAAGAAGAAGACCAGTCAGAATCATAGACATATAAACTAGCATTAACACATTGGTTATCATCAATATTGTAACTGCTAGTGCTTGCACTTACTCTAAATGGCTGTACATTAAACCAAAGCCAGCCAGTAGAAGTTTCATTATCAGAATTTTTTAATGTTAATTCTCCATAATAATAACCAGTTGGCCAAGTTCCATTTTTATAGGTTACATTTAATAAGCCATTTCCAGTAATATTTAAAGGACTTATATTTATATTATTAGGATAGCTATATTCTTTTTGTTGATATGTTATAGGGTCCCAAGTTCTCAGAGTAAGACTATCAAATGTCGCATTAATATAATCTGATGCATTATACCTTGTACTTCCACTCCACCATTTATAATTCCTAGTAGTTGATACATTAAAGAACATTGACTGATTTCCTCTTATGCTATATTTATAATTTGTTCCATTTGCATCAGTTGGCTGTGTTTCAACATAAAATGCAATTGTATTAAACCAAGCATATCCAGTATCTGTTCCATTAACATTTAAAATAACACTATAATATCCACTTCCCCAAGTTCCTGTTGTTGAATTTATTTGTAACATATAAGGACTTGAACCTGTTTGATTCAAACCAGTAGCCCAATACCAAGGACTTGAATTAGTCACATAAATAATATTTGAAGTATACTGTGTTGAATTAAGGTCTTTGCAAGGCCATTTTTTACAATCTGATATTTTTTTAACTCCAATTGAAGTATTTCCATAAATATTTCCACCCCCATTATAATCATAATTACCAGCTTTTGTTATTCTTATATAAAGGCTGATATTGTCCTTTGAATTAAAATAACTTTTATAATTACAAGAAGCATTAGTACACTCGATAGGACTTCCATAAACATCCCATAATTTTACACTAAACCAAGCATAGCCATAATCTGTTTCACCTGTTCCTGATTTTGTTGCTTGCAAAGTTGCTCTATAGTTTCCAGTTTTCCACACACCCCCAGTTATATGCGCAGTAGATAAATTTAGTGTACCTGTATTTCCTGCAATGCTTGTTGAATTTAATAAACTTATATTATATCCTGAATCAACAGGAGGCCATATCCATTCACCATCTCTTCCTTGATATTCTATTTTTTTAACACTTATTGTACCACTTAATCCACCACTACTTCCATAACCTCCCCACCACCCGCTTCCAGCTTCATACATTTGAATTTTTAAAGAAATATTGCTTGAAGGATTATTTTGCCAAGTTTGAGCCCAACCATATAAATAAAATGCTCTTGCTTCAAATTTACTGTAAAAAGTACTTTGGCTTCCATCTTGCCCAACAACCTTGAATTTGACAATACTCTGTCCTCCCTCCCATTTTGATAAAGGCTTTACAGTGCAAGTATATCCTCCTGAAGAATCACTTGATTGGCATGTGGAGTCAGTAGTATTTACACTTTGTAAAGCACCTGACTCTGAATTTTTAACCTCTTCTATAGTTATTGTTGCATTAGCAACAATCTGTTTTGTAGAATCAGTTGCGCATGCCATTCCCATTCCATAATAACTACTGCTTCCATTAGAATTATTAATTGCAGTTGCTTTTCCAGTAGGATTATTTGCCTGAGTTAATTTTATTTCAAAATAAACAGTGTCTTTTGTTTTAAATTGCCACACATAATAATTACCAGTTCCAGAAACCTGTCCTGCTGTATTTTTTGTTGCAGTGCAATAATCATGAGGATTAACAATAAATTTAGTATTTGCCCCAATTGTTCGATTATCTGCAAATAAATAAACATTATAAACTCCACCAATTCTAGGAACATCTAATTTAATTTTTTGTTTAGATGAATTCCAAGCCCATTCATAAACTGAATTTGAAGAATTTACTAAACTAAAATTATCAACTTGAGAATATGAATATTCATTACCATCAACATTTTCAACAATAAATACTTCTGCATTGCTTAGATTAAAACTAGCAGATGTAGAATTATAAGTGGATAATGATAAATAAACATACTCATTTGTTCCAAATAATTCTTTTATATTCCCATCGCTATCTGTTGATTGTGCAGACATAACTCCATTAATAATTTTTATAATTCTGTTCTCTGTTTGAGTATCTCCTTCTAAAGAAAGAGTTAATGATAATAAATATTCTCCTGCAACAGAAGGAGCAGTTAAAGAAAATTCATAGCATCCATTTGTTCCACAAGTACTATTCCAAGTAGCATTTGTACTATTAATCACATTATTTAACTTATCTTTCAAATTTATGTTAAACGAAGATCCAGAAATATTTGTAATAACAGTTCCATTTGAACGATAAGTAGGAATTGTTTCAAATTTCAATGTTTTATTTATAAAAGAACTATATTCATATTCAAAACCAGAACCAACTGATTTTTTGTTTAAAGAAACCATCCAATCATGAACTTGAAAAGAAGTTGTTGAAGTTATGCTTCCATCCCCTGTTTTTGAAACAGTTACATGTGGAGTGTAAACTCCATAATTAAAATTACTAAGAGAATCAATTAAAAAACTATTTGTAAAAGAATTATTACTATTTAATGTAGTTAAGGTTATTGTTTTAATATTGACTCCAGATGAATTAGTAATATACCCTGAAAAAGAATAACTATCAGAATCACTTGCATTATTTATCTTTACTTCTACTCTTGCTTGCTCACTTTTTGTGAAAACATTTTTATAGGATTCCCCAAGATCATCTTTTATATACAGATTATAGGAAAATGGAACAATTGAAAATGAACTAAATGCTTTAAAATTATCTATTTCCAACAAATAATCCCCATATGATGAAGGTGCTGTTAATGAAGAATTACATTTTCCATTAGTTCCTGTAACACAATTAAAACTTTGGATTATAGCATGAGAAGAGTTTCTTAAACTTCCATTAATACTAACATTGCTAACATATAAAATATTATCCCCTATTGTCCTAATTGCTTCTGCTTCAATAATCATTGTCTCAGAAGGATTGTATTCAGATTTATCAGAATTTATTCTTAAAGAATCAATAGTTTGATTAACAACTTTTATTTGAACTTCTGAGAACCACGTGTAATTATTTGGATCTTTATATTCTGCCCTGATATAATAAGAACCATTTAAAGAACTAACATTCATTTGAGTTGCATTAGTGTAATAATCACTTTTTGAATAAAAAGTTCCATTTGAATCAGTAGTAAGAGTATAATTGCTGACATAACTTCCATTAATGTTTCTCAATGTGATATTTACATTTGTATTTGATAAAACGGAATTAGCTATAAATGTTCCATTACTAGAATAATTTGACAAGCTTAATTGACCTTTTATTTCAATTCTTTCATTTACACTATAAACAGTGTCTTTAATAGTAAAATAAATATTTGCAACATAAGCATCTGCAAAAATAAATTGCAAATTAAATAATATTAAAAATAAGATTAAGCAGCTGATTATCCACCTCTTTCCCATAATAATAAGACAGGTGAGTCCTATATAAAGATTTCTTTTTAAACACCAAATAAACTTTTTATAACTTAAAAAGATTTTTAGATGAATTTAAGAATATCTTTTTGAGGAATAAAAAGTTTAAAACAAATTTTTTATAAAAAATTTTAATAGCCATATATTTCCAAGAAAAAAATTAAGAACAACCATTGCAATAATTAAAAAAATTATTATCCAAAAAGCCCAACCTAAAAATCCCCTTTTTTCTTTTTTTGGTTTTCTCAATATATTGATATTTCCAATAACATCATTAATATCTTCAGAAATATCCTTTCTCATCTTACCTCTTTCTTCTTTGTGTTTTTCTCTTTCAATATCATCCATTGTCTTAATTGGCATGATTATTATAGAATTATGAGAAATTTAAATGTTTCTTAAAAACTGGGGAAGGCGTGTTAAGAACACTTCTGTTCGGTTTATCCACATTATTTAATGTAATATGGTGTTTAAATCATTTTGCTAAGTATTTTAAAACCTTATTATATTTTATAGTTTGAAATATAAAAAGGATTATTATTGCAATAACAACTATCCGAGTAGTCCAAGCTAATTGATTTTTAAAAACTATATCATCTACAGAATAATATCCAATAGACATAGACAAAGCAAGTGCAACTAACAATAAGAGCCATGTTCGTGTATTTTCATATTTGACTTTTAATAATTCATATTTATTATCCATTTTCACAAGTTTTCATTTTTTGTTATTGTTGAATTAAGTTCTTTTATCCTGATTATTTTTTTAATTAAAAATATAATAAATATAATTGTCATAGGTAATAATACAAAAAATGCAAATGGATAAGCATTACCATAACCTACCTCATAATTAAAACCTTTTCCGGAAAGATTAGAATAAAAATAAAGAATTGAACCAATCAAAATTACAGAAAAAATAACAATATAAGCAATTTGTTTCTTTTTATCATCTCTTGCTAATATTTTTAGTTCTTCAATATGTTCTTCTTCTAATTGATTTTTATAGTTTATTATTTGATTTGTTAATTCTTCATGTGCTTTGTCATGTTCTTCAGGAGTTAAAACCGCTAGATTATCCATTCTATTATTATTCTTATCCCCATCTATATGATGAATTTCATAAGCTTCAAAAGGTAATGGATATTTTTTTCTATCTTTTAAATAAATATAATGATATGCTCTATGTCTATGAACCGCATTTGAATGTTTTCTCTTATAGCCAAGTTTATCTTTGTAGGTCATATCTTTCCTATCTCTTATTAAATCAAGAAGAAATGAACTTTAAAAATCTTTATTCTTCTTTATTTTAAGCATATATCTACACAGAACATAAGTGTTATATGGGGAAGGCGTGAATCGAACACGCTACACCTACGTCTTCAGCGTAGTGCTCTCCCAATGAGCTACTCCCCCATAAATTAATCAATAAATATTCTTATTTAAAGTTAATGTTAGCTAGGGTTTAAGTAAGAAGTATTAGTTTTATTGATATAATTGGATTCATGGAAGTGAGCATGCAAACTATTTAAATTTGTACATTAATGATTATTAACAATAGATAAGAAATCAATTTCTTTTAACAAGAACAGAAATATCTCCAAGAGGGCTTGTTGTCTCAACATAACCTTTTTCCTTTAATTCAGTGCATAATCTTCCAGACATTAAATAATTCTGACCATCAAAAACAAGATTCTCATCACCCAATTGTCCATTAGAACCTACAACCCAAAATTGACCAAGGGGTTTTTCAGTTCCAAATCTTACAGCATCAGCTCTAACAGCACATTCCTGAGACAATAATTCTAATTCATTAGCTGTTAATTGAAATCTCATATTGTGCCTAAAGTCATGCCTATTATGGTGGGCAGCAGGATCTTCATATCTATCTGCCCTATGTGCTCCAATGCATTCTGGCCCTTCAAGATGAATTATTTCTACCATTATTTCAATAAGCATTTACTCTTTATATATGTTATCATTTAATAGTTACAACAAGATAGAAAAAACACAAACCTTAAAAACTCTTAAATCCTATAGATTTTGTGAGTGAGATAGTCAACCACGGGATCTGCTATTAGATTAGCAAGTTCTGAATAACATGAGAACTGATTCTGAGGAAGGTCTGCCCATTAAAATAAAATCATTAGATGAAAGTCTAATTGCTGTGAAGCAAAGCTCCACTACAGAAACGACACAGTCTTATCTGAGTAATGAACCATGCGGGAAACTTTGAAGATAAGAAGACCCTGTAAATCTTTTTAAGATTTTCAGGTCCTTCAAAATCCTCTGTGCAAACAAGATTTTGAAGTTGATGAAACGAGTGCCTTGATTGATGCAAGAGTAACATACGTACGCTCGCTTATAGGAAAGAAGTAATTCTTTACTATTCAGAGAATAGCAATATTCTCTGCAGTCAGATGTTGACACAAACTATTCCTTATTTGTTAAGGAAGTTTGACAAAAGGTGGCCTATTTCTCACTCACATTTTTTATATAATCTTAAGGAAATAGTAAATATTAATCTATTTGTAATTAAATAGGCTTGAAAAGTAAAAGAGTAGTAAATAATCTCATTTAAAATTAAGTTCAACAAATTTATCAGTCTTATTTAATCTCAAAGACACCATATCATATTACCTGATAACTTTATTGAATAAAATATTAATATTTCAAAAAATTATTTGGGCCGAAATAGGCTATTTTTAAGAATAAATTCTTTATCAAAGAATTTATTTACTTATTATTGTTTAATAAACAATGTTATCAATAATATATGATCTAATAATCTGGATTTTTCTATGGTTTTTTGGATGGTTTGGATGGTATCTCATACCAAAACATAAAAGGGATTACATAAACAATTATTTGATAGTATCTCTATACTTTTGTGCAATATCTCTAATATTAATTTATATTTTTAGAAATCCACTAGATACCTTAACGAAAAATCTATCTGTTTTTCCAGTAATAATATTAGCAGGATTTTTTGTCTTAAATTTTTTAACATTTTTTCTTTCCAACACTTTCCTAAGAAAACCAATTGAATTTATTGATAAATATTCCACAGTACATTATTTAAAAATGGACTATAGATATCTATTGTCAAAATCTTTTGAAATATTTTTCCAACAAATATTGATAGTTTCCTTAGTATTATTATTACATGAAAATGGATTAAGTGTAACCTGGATAACAATTATTTTTGTTTGTATGTTTGGATTTGGACATATACCTATGTTAAAACTTGGCGAGGGATTTTTTGGAACAATTATTTTCACAGCAGGAATATTTTCTGCATTTTTATTTCCCTACTTAATTTTAATATTTGAACATGGCTATATCTACACCTATATTTTACACTGGTTTTTCTATACAAATACAGGATTATTATTTTGGATTCTCAAATCCAAACCAGTTAAAGAAATAAAAGTCATTGCAGACGAAGAAATGAAAAAGGTAAAGAGGCGAATAAGGAAGGCAAACTCCTTTTAAGATTCCCAATATCTAATCAAAGAAATCGATAAGATATAAAGATAAAGCCTTTTCATTCACCTCTTTAGATTATTAAAATATTTTTGTTTATAAGTATTGTTGTTAAAAACTTCTATGAAATAATCTATCTATCGAATCGGTTTCAGCTATTTGTATGAATCCTTCTGTTGGAACCGGATAAAAATCATCACCAGACAAACTTGAAGTTTGTTTTTTTATTCCTGATTCAAGTACTCTTGAAATAGGTATCCAAAACCAGGTTTTGTAATTGTAATCTTCATTAGAAATTACATACCAAATATTAAGATTAAATATTCTTTGAAGTGAAGAATATTTTTTAGTTTCTTTTCCATCAAGACAATAGTTTCTATAAATGGGATCTATTTTCTTATTTTTAACATCTACAAATATAAACCCAAAATTAGGAAGTAAAACCATAAAGTCCGGTCTTTTTCCATAAGTTTCATTCTTAAATACTGATGAAAAACTTTCAGTATCTTGTTTTATATACATATAAGGAATATTATGATTATCAAGCCAATCTTTAAATCTTAATTCCGCTTCTTCACCTAACTTTTTTATGGAATTCTCTTCCATTAAAAATATAAGAGATTGATTTTTTTATATTTATCTATTCAATTGTTAATTCCAATCTGCCAGAATTTGCACGACCCATTCTAATTTCTTCATCCATTAATCCAGTAAATGCCCTCATTAATTGATTATATCCACTAATATTTGGAGTGTGTTCATTAAGTTCTATTCCTTCAATAACTGTGTGTCCGGGCATTTCAGTAGGAAGTCTTCCATTAGGATAATCATATTTTACATATCTTAAAGTTATTTTTTTCATTACCATTTTCATAAATAATATTATTTAAATTTATCTATTAGACTTATCATGTGTAGGACCAAGACATATGTTACATAGTCCTACATTTACAAATCATAATGTTTCTTATGCCTTCTATACTGAAAATAAACTACTAAAGGAGTTAACATCCTAAGACTTTCATGAGGTCTTTCACAATTATATCTATATCTCCAAGCTCCTAAATCATTATTACAATAGCTTATTTCTCGGAAATAAGTTTGTTGTAAA
>Ga0208375_1001536_pt1 | contig 25399 bp, 36 predicted proteins | sample RifOxyD1_FD_184038 | JGI IMG/M metagenome (GOLD analysis project Ga0208375, IMG submission 184038) | Soil microbial communities from Rifle, Colorado - Rifle Oxygen_injection D1 (SPAdes) | ecosystem: Environmental > Terrestrial > Deep subsurface > Rock core/Sediment | place: Rifle, Colorado...
AAACTCACGCTCTTTTTACAGTATTACAATTACCGAAAGAAACACCGTGGGCTGGGGATGGAAGGAAAGACACCCTTAGAGAAGCTCCGGGAGTGTGCGTGTGTAAACTTGACGCTGCAATGCTACAAATATTGACATATAGCTAACATATATGTATACTGTGAACAGTTAAAAACCATTACAGTGAGGTAATTGCTCATGCGTGTACATCCAATGGAAGTAGCACTTTCGCTTAAATTTTCAGATGAAGAGAGACAGCGAATGGGCCCCTCATTTGCATTCGGAGATGCAGAGGAACAACTTTCCTATGCGGTACATCTTTTTGGTTCAGAACAAACGGCGGTGATGATCGTTGAGTCAAACAATGCTGATATTGGAGTGTTGGCTCTAGAAGAAGTCGACGGTTTTGACAAGGTGGACATAGAACGTATTGGAGAAATGATCGGTCGCCACGGCAGGAAACTAGATGTATACAAATGCTCTCACTGCCAACGCGAGCGTTATTCAGAAGTCAACCTTCGTTTCTGTCCCCGTTGTCTTCACCCTGGTGGATTTGTTAAGATATCGCCCGCCACTCCGTAGAAACGAAAAACCAAACTTCGTCTCGACGGAGGGCGGTTTTTCTTTTTCTGAAAACAAAGATCTCGTTTTTGCAAAAACGTCGTGTGATATAATTTCGGCATGAAAAAGGGGAAGGGTGCTTGACCTCATTCATTTGATTATGACAAAAACTGAAAGAAACAAGGCGGTGACAGCAGTCTATCTGTTCTTGAAAAAAGACGGCAAGATCTTGGTTGCACGGAGATGCAATACTGGCTATCAAGACGGTAACTATCAAGTTCCCGCCGGGCATATTGACGCAGGCGAACTTCCAACTGAAGCGATGATACGCGAAGCGAAGGAGGAGATCGGGATTGATCTCAAAAAAGAGGATCTGCGTTTAGTACATGTTTCGTTTCGTCCCAAACATGACGAGACCGGTGATCGCGTCGATTACTTTTTTGAAGCAACACGTTGGGATGGCGAAGTGGTAAATGCCGAGCCGGAAAAGTGTGATGACCTGTCTTGGGTAAAACCTGATGAGTTACCAGAAAATATGACTCCACCCTGTCGTGTTGCGATTGAGTGTGCCGAGCGGGGAGAAATATTTTCGGAGCTCGGTGTGGATTTCTTAAAATCAAATGGGTTGTACGATCTGACAGAATAGGGAAAGGAGGCGAGTGGAATTCGTCATTCGTAGCCACATTTAATAGGGACACTATAAAATATGGAAAAAACCAATCGCAACAAAAAGGAGTTGTCGCCCACAAAAGGAATTTCTGGTGGTGTGGTGCATACGCTACCCGATGACTTAAGAAAAGCCCTCGTTTCTGACCCGAAGGCACTTTCTGCATGGGAGAGTCTTACGCCCCTAGCCCGCAATGAATGGATATGCTGGACCACCTCTGTCAAAAAGGCAGAAACAAGAAAGGAGCATGTCGAGAGAGTGGTCGGTGAACTCAAAGAAGGAATACGCCGACCGTGTTGCTGGATCGGCTGTATCCATCGAACGGATAAAGCAGTCAGTCCCTCGGTGCAAGGAATACTCGCCGGACGGGCTAAGACCAAAAGATGAAAATTACGCTTTATAATGATAGGCAATCTATGTGCCCAGTGTGTGGCTACACTAAACTTGACGAACCTGCTTATGATGAAAAGGGGTGCGCGTCGTTTATGATCTGCCCGTGTTGCGGGACAGAATTTGGTTATGATGATAGTACGACAAGACACGGAGAATTGAGGAAGCGTTGGGTTGACGCAGGTATGAAATGGTGGAGCACATCGTTGCACCCTCCGGCGGACTGGAATCCCGAAACTCAGCTCAAAAATATTTTTTCAGAAAAAGCTTAAGATATGGCATTTTAAACGGCGGAAAGACGGTCTACGTCCTCGGATTGCTCTCCTTCCACTCGGCGAGATAGCACATCTTGCGCTCGAGGGAAGACGCGGGACGGATGTGCTTTTCGTGCCCCTCGGGAACGATGGAAAGGTGCGGGGCATCAACAAGCGCGTAGGCGATATCCCAGAGGTCTTCTTCGGCGGTGATCCATTCGCTACCGAATTGTTTGAGTGAGAACGGGCGCGAGTACCAACGTAGGGTCTTCTTGCCGGTCTCGGTCATGAAATATTCGTGGAAGTACGAGAGCGCAAGCTCGCGTATGGTGCGATAAATGGGATCGCGGCAGCGGAGTACGGCATGGTTGGTTTTGCTGAGTGCTCCCCAGTAGCCGTTGCGCTTGTAGAGTGTGACCGCATGGTCTTGGTCGACCGGGAGTGTTTTGAAATTAAGCAGAAGCGGCCGTTCGCCTGCAAGCCAGAGCGCCGCTGCTGCAAGGAGCGCGCCCTCAAGGCAGTGCGCGCGTTGTTCGCGGAGGACCATGCGCGGAGAGAAACATGTCTCGCCGCGCTTTTCGTGGTTGATGGGGAGCTCGTCCAAAAAATCCTGGATCGCTTCAGGGGTGGAGAGTCGCTTTAAGGTTGCGTATTCTTCGGGAGACAGGCCGAAGGGATGGGTCATGCCTTTAGTATGACAGAAAAATGGTGTACTATACAACTTTGAATTACGAACCTAGGTTCGGAATTCAAAGTAGAAATACTTCACATGCTTCCCAAACAATACCAAAATATCAAACGAGTACTTCGGGTAAAAAAATCATACGCGGGACTAGGTCTTTTTACGGAGGCGCCGATCGAGCGGGGCGGATTCGTGATCGAGTATGTCGGCGATGTAATCTCGCAGACTGAAGGCAATCGCCGCGGCGGCAAGTACCTTTTTGCAACGAGCGACCGTCGTGTGGTTGACGGCAAGGGTCGCCACAATACGGCGCGTTATATCAATCACTCGTGTAAGCCCAATTGTGAGGTGGAGGTCAAGCGTGGCCGCATCTTCGTTTTTGCCAAGCGCGCCCTTAAAGCGGGTGAAGAACTCACGTATGACTACGGCACGGAGTATTTCGATGAACATATCAAGCCGTTCAGTTGCCGTTGCGCGCCGTGTAAAAAGTAACGGTTTTGAGAAGTACTTAGTACACTACTCGACGATCCGGATCTGAAGTATTGCAAACTCTTTGGTGTCTCATATTCATCGAACCTTTCGCGTGGTTGTGGTGTGATGGCTCTAGAGAGGATAATCAAGAGCGACATCATACACATATGAACAATACTACACAATCAAAGCGTGTGTTCGCGGGCATAAAACTTTCTGATGAAATTGCGGAACAGTGCACGAAACTTCAGGCAGAGATCGGTGATCTTCCGGCACGATTCATCCCACCTGAAGATATGCACCTGACGCTCCTTCCGCCAATCATGATGACCGACGATGCATATGTGATCGGCCGTATTCGCGAAGTATTGCAGAGTGCCAAACGATTCACGCTTACGCTCGAGCGCCTTACGTACGGTCCGAATATGATGCACCCAACGCTTTTGTGGATCGAATGTGCGGTGGTGCCGGAGATTGTTGCACTCAAAAAAGCGCTTGCATACGCCTTCAGTGACAATGACCATTTGCCGTTCATCCCTCATATAACGCTTGCGCGATTAAAAGAAGAAGATACTGCCATGCTTGCGCGTCGTCCGGTGGAACGACCACTCAAACTTTCGATGCCGGTCGAGTCAATAGAGCTCTTTTTGTCGCCGAATCAAGGTGGTGTCGGGTATACGGTATTGGAGTCACTGCCGATACCACTCCATAATATGCCGGGGTAGAGGAGCAGTGTGCGCGCATTCAACCGAAGAGAGGATCGGTCTCGGGAAGAAGTTGCCGTTGCGATGTTCGGGTATATACTAATGTATATGAAATCAAAATTAGGAATGGGGTTGGCGGGGGGATACGTGGTGATCGCGGTGTACTTCATTGCAACGCAGGGGCTCTTTGGTGAAAGTTTCATTGCGCTCATTCTTGGGATGCCATGGACGCTTGCGCTTGCCGCCATTGAGTTCGGTGGAGCGGAAGGCATTGTCGCGGTGGCTCTCCTCGTTGCTTCCATGATGCTCAATACCGTTATTTTGTACTGGATAGGTTCTCGCTTGAGTCGCTTGTTTGCGCGCGCATAGCACGCACAGGATGGCACGGTGATGTACGGCAAGTGTGTATTATTGGACCAATAATATGTTCATAGTTATGCAAAAACTACATTTCGAAATACTCATAAATGCGCCGGTAGAAAAAGTGTGGAACTCCATGTTTGAAGACGCGACATATCGTGAGTGGACAGAAGCATTCCATCCAGGCTCGTACTACAAGGGGAGCTGGGAGGAGGGGTCCAAGATCCTATTTCTTGGACCGGGTGAGGACGGCAAGGAAGGCGGCATGGTGAGTTATATCAGGGAAAATCGCCCGCACGAGTTCGTCTCCATCGAGCACGTTGGTCTCGTGATGGACGGAGTGGAAGACACCACGAGCGAAGCGGTGAAGAAGTGGACACCTGCATTTGAGAACTACACATTCACCGAGAAAGACGGTGGCACGGAAGTTTCGGTGGATATTGATCTTGATGACGAGAATAAGGCGATGTTTGAGGGGGTGTGGCCCGTGGCGCTCGAGAAATTAAAAGAGATCGCGGAGCGGTAATCTCATACGGAAAAACTGTTCAAGTGATTTTGCATTTTTAAACAAGAAAGTGCAAAATGGTCAGTATGAGTCTCTCTTGGTGTCACTGGAACAAAAATGAATATCATCCCTCGCCGCTTCTGCGCGGGATTCAGGTCGTTTTGCTCGCGCTCATCCTTATTGGTCTTGGGCTCCTCTTCACGCAGGATATGTGGGTACCCGCATTTGTAGACTATCTTTTGACACACGGGTGGTAGTGGGATGAGCGCTATGAATTGCCCATTCTGCAACATAATTACTGACGGTACTGAACGTATCATTCGACAGACCGAATACACGTTTACCGTACTAAGCAATCCACGGCTTGTACCCGGACATCTTCTGGTGGTGCCGAAACGGCATGTAGAGAAATTAAGTGAGTTGAAGAAGGAAGAGCGCAATGAGCTCTTTGATGAGGCGATCAAGCTCGAGGAAAAAATTTTAAAGTACTTTGCGACCGGGTGCGACATGAGCCAGCATTACCGCCCGTTCATAAAACAGGGACGGCTCAAGGTGAACCACCTTCATATCCATTTGCGACCAAGAGAACTCGAAGATGAGTTCTATCAAAAGGTTTTGATTCACGAGAACGAGGTGTTCCAGGATCTTTCATCAGAGGAATTCGAGAAGTTCAGTAAGATGTTTGCGGAATAGACATACATCACTCTGCTTAAACTATGATGGAAGGACCTCCGAATCAAAATAATAAGACCGAAGAAAAATCTCAAAAAAGAAGGGAGATGATCGCTCTCGCCACGGAACTGAGTAAGAGCCGGGAGAGGTTTGCTTTTCCTGGGATTGAGGCCGGCTCATATCAAAAATTAAAAGCCGTCGAAGCAAATTTCCCCGGATACGCCACTCCGATAGATAAGCTGGTGGAGAGATTCAAGAATGAGGGAATAAAGGTTGTTCTAGGGGATGACCCTGAGAGTGGTAATATTCATATCCTCCCAGCTCACAGTGACGATATCAATAACGATAGTGTTTTTCCCCGGCACCTACAGATAAGCGAGGGGATGGATGGAAAACTTAAACAATTGATCTTGTTAAACAAGCGCTAGGGGTGCTTTGAAGCCAATTTAAACGGCTCAACAAACGGCTCAGCACACCTGAGCCGTTTGTTTGCTGGTTGCTTGACATACCCCTAGGGGGGTATACAATACGTTGTATGAAAAAGTATATGAACGATACGAACAAGGGCCGTGTCATGCGTCGGCTCAAGCTTTTAGAGGGACAGATGCGCGGTCTGCAGAAGCTTGTAGAGAACGACACGTACTGCATTGATGTCATCACGCAAACATCAGCTGTAAAGCAAGGGCTCTCGAACGTTGAAGATCTGTTACTCGAAAATCACCTCAGTGGATGTATTTTGGACCAAGTACGCTCGGGGAAGGTCGAGACAGCAAAAGCGGAGATCTTGAAAGTGTATAAACTTAAGCGAAAATAACATGCACGCACAAACATACAGGGTAAAAGGAATGCACTGCGCCTCGTGCTCGGCGATCATTGAGAAAACACTCAAGAAGGTTCCCGGCGTCGGTTCCGTGGAGGTGAACTATGGTACGGAAACGGCAAAGGTGTCGTTCGACCAGGCCGTTACCGATCCCCACGCGCTTTCAAAAAAAATAGAGCCGCTCGGGTACACGCTCGTCGTACCCGATCATGTGGCCGATGGAGAACAGACCGCCGAGGAGATGGGCATGTCCGCAGAGGACCATGCTGCGCATACCGGCTTGGGTCAATCAAAAAAAGAAAAGCTCGCGGAGGTTGCGGACATGCGCGTGAAAGTCCTCTCCGCGATACCGCTCGCGGTCTTTAGTGCGGCGGTCATGGGCTGGGAGATCTTGGGGCAGTATCAGATCGTTCCGGCGATGAGCCACACTCTCAGAGAATTTTTCCACCACTTGCTCCCGCTCATGGCGACCTACATGCTCTTTGTGGTGGGCAAGCCATACCTCCTGGGCTTCTATCGATTTTTGCGCTATGGCAAGGCCAACATGGACACGCTGATCGGCATTGGCACATCCGCAGCATTTGTATACAGTTTCGTCGTTACCGCACTTGAGGATACACTGCGGCCATTCGTGAACGTAGAAAACACGTACTACGACGTGACGATCGTGGTCATTACATTCATCGCGCTCGGCAAATATCTGGAAGCACGCTCAAAGATCAAAACGGGCGACGCGATCGAAAAGCTCCTTGGACTCCAGGCAAAGACCGCACTAGTGATGCGAGATGGAAGCGAGGTTGAGGTCAGAGTAGAGGATGTGCGGCGGGGAGATCTGGTGATTGTGAAGCCCGGTGCAAAGATCCCGGTGGATGGCGTGATCGTGGAAGGGTCATCATACATTGATGAGTCAATGGTAACCGGCGAACCAATGCCTGCTCAAAAAAAGGCGGGCGATAGCGTGGTCGCCGGTACGATGAATACGAGCGGTTCGTTCACCTTTACCGCAACTAAGGTCGGTCGAGAAACACTCCTTGCGCAGATCATTGCCATGGTGGAAGAAGCACAGGGAAGCAGAGCGCCCATTCAAGCGCTTGCCGACAGGATCTCAAGCGTTTTCGTACCCATCGTTATCGCGATCGCATTCTTAGCACTGGGCACGTGGCTTGTGCTGGGTACCGCCTCAATGGGGTTCGCGCAGGCACTCTCATTCGGCCTGGTGTCGTTCGTGGGAGTCTTGGTGATCGCGTGCCCCTGCGCGTTGGGACTTGCCACACCAACCGCCATCATTGTGGGTGTGGGCAAGGGAGCCAAAGAAGGGATCCTCATCAAAGACGCGGCAACGCTCCAGAAACTTCATACCGTGGATACGGTCGTGGTCGATAAAACGGGCACGATCACGATCGGCAAGCCCACGCTTGTCGACATCAAGAATCTCTCAGATCGTTCCGAGCACGAATTCCTCTCACTGCTCTCATCACTCGAAAATAGATCAGAACATCCGATCGCCTCGGCGGTGGTGGGCTATGCTCGAGAAAAGAATATACGCTTCCACGATGTTACTTTGTTTGAGGGGCTTCAGGGAAAGGGACTCAAAGGATCGATCAATGGTGCGGAGTACTATGTGGGCAACGCCGCTCTCATACAAGAGCTTGGGCTCTCTTTTGACGCAGGAGCTTTGGAGCAGTTCACCGCACAGGGTAAAACGCCCGTCATGCTCGCCACAAGAGAAGCCGTGTTGGGATTCGTTATGGTTGCCGACGAGGTGAAGCCGGAATCCAAACGAGCGATCGCGGACCTTCACGCGCTGGGGATCAAGGTGGTCATGCTGACCGGAGATGATGAAAAAGCCGCACGACACGTGGCAGGGCTCGTGGGCATTGATGAAGTGGTGGCGCACGTCTTGCCGCAGGACAAGCTGGAAAAGATTAAAGCACTGCAGGCCGAAGGACGTATCGTGGCTATGGCAGGCGATGGAGTGAATGATGCGCCCGCCCTCGCGCAAGCAAACGTCGGTATTGCGATGGGCACCGGCACGGACGTGGCAATCGAATCCGCGGGCATTACGCTTCTGGGAGGCGATATTTCAAAGTTGGTAAAAGCGATCAAGCTCTCCAAAATGACGATGCGCGGGATCAAGCAGAATTTGTTCTGGGCATTTGTCTACAACATTGTGGGCATCCCGCTTGCGGCCGGCGTATTCTATCCCTTCTTTGGATGGCTCCTCAACCCTGTGTTTGCCGGATTTGCGATGGCCTTCTCGAGCGTCTCCGTTGTCTCCAATTCATTGAGAATTAAAGCAAAGAAATTATCTTAAGTATCGATTATCGATCACCCCTAGTTATGAACACTTCAACGCAAAAATACCGATTCCATGTCCAAGGCATGCACTGCAATGCATGCGTACTCATGACCGAAAGCGAACTCGGAGATCTTCCCAACGTGACGTACGTGAAAACAAGCCTCAAGGATCACTCAGTGGAGGTGGTCGGAGACTTTGGTGGTAAGACACCTGAGGAGATCGCCGCGGAGCTCACTGTTCCGCTCGCACCGCATGGGTATACGGTGTCGGTCGAACAGCAGGAGCGGAGTGTCGCGTGGAAAGATTTTAAGATCGCCGTGCCTATTGCGCTTGCGTTCGCCGCACTCTTTGTCATCCTACAGAAGATCGGACTCGTGAATCTCGTGGATGCCGGCACTGTTACCTATGGCACGGCATTCGTGATCGGCATTATTGCGTCACTTTCAACGTGCATGGCGGTCGTTGGCGGATTGGTGCTTTCCATGTCAGCCACATTCGCCAAAGAGGGGGATCGAGTGCGGCCGCAGCTCATGTTCCACGCCGGCCGCATTGTGGCATTCTTTGTGCTCGGTGGAGCGATCGGCGCGCTTGGGGCAGTGTTCACGCTGAGTACCACCGCTACGGTTACACTGAGCATGCTGATCGGAATCATCATGCTCGTCTTGGGCGTCAATCTTCTGGACGTGTTCCCCTGGGCGAAGAAACTGCAGCCCACGATGCCGAGGTTCGTGGCGCGGTATGCGCACGGCGTATCAAAGTTCAACCATACACTCACGCCCCTTTTGGTGGGTGTGGCGACGTTCTTCCTTCCGTGCGGGTTCACGCAATCAATGCAGCTCTACACACTCTCGACCGGCAGTTTCATTCAGGGAGGGCTTACCATGCTTGCGTTCGCGCTTGGCACCCTGCCGGTACTGGCGCTCATAAGTTTCAGTTCACTCAGCATAACGAACAGTGCCCGAAGTGGGATCTTCTTTAAAACCGCAGGGCTCGTGGTGATCATGTTCGCACTCTTAAATCTTTTTAGCAGCCTGACGATTATGGGTATCGTTCCGCCCATTCTTGATCTTTAGTATACTTATGCATATGAACACAACGGTCATTTCAATTCTCATTGCCGTAGTCCTTATCGGAGGGGCATTCGTGCTCGTTCGAAATGATACCGGCACCGGATCAGATATTGTGGTCAACAACGTTACGGTTGTTGACGGCGTTCAGATCGTCGAGATCAAGGCTAAGGGCGGGTACCTGCCGCGCAGAAGCGTGGCTCAGGCCGGCCTCCCGACGGTCTTACGTTTTGACACCAGCGGCACGTTCGATTGCTCGTCGTCGGTGCGAATCCCCAGCCTGGATATCTCAAAAATACTTCCGCAAACAGGCTCGACCGATATCGATATCGGCACCCCAAAATCTGGCATTTTCCAAGGGTCGTGCAGTATGGGCATGTACCCGTTTGAGGTTGATTTCCAGAACTAATCCATAAGGGCTAGTAGCGCCTTGAAGCCAAATTAAACGGCTCAACAAACGGCTCAGCCTCGCTGAGCCGTTTTGGCCTGAAACTTCACACAGGCAACAGGATACCATTTGGTATACTTGAACGATGCAAAAAATCATCCCATTTTTGTGGTTCGCAAATAAGGCCGAGGAGGCCGCGAATTTCTATGTGGCGTTGTTTGAGAATTCTAAGGTGGGGAATGTTATGCGCTACGACGGAGAGAGTGCTAAAGCGTCCGGTCAGCCCGAGGGCAGCGTGCTGACCGTCTCGTTTACGCTCGATGGCTACGAGATCGGGGGACTCAACGGTGGGCCGGTGTTTTCGTTTACACCGGCGACATCGTTTTTTGTGAGTTGTGAGACGCGCGAAGAGGTCGATACGCTGTGGCAGAAGCTTGTCGCAGAAGGGAAGGTGTTGATGCCGCTCGATGCGTACCCATTCAGTGAGCGGTATGGATGGCTCGAAGATAAGTTCGGGGTCTCATGGCAACTGATTCTTTCCGATCGGTCACAGAGAATCGTTCCATGTCTCTTGTTTGTGGGAGAGCAATACGGCAATGCCGAAGAGGCGATGAATCTCTATACCTCGCTCTTTGACAATTCAAGTATCCCCACGTTTACACGTTATGGCGCAGGTGAGGCGGGCACTGAGGGTACGGTGGCGCATGCGGTGTTCGCGCTTGATGGACAGGAGTTTGTGGCGATGGATGGCCCCGGTGAGCATGCGTACACGCTCACACCCGCAATGTCGTTTTTGGTGAATTGCGCAACGCAAGAAGAAGTCGACAAGTTTTGGGACGGGCTCTCAGAGGGTGGCGTAGAAGATCAGTGTGGCTGGCTTAAAGACAAGTATGGTGTCTCGTGGCAGATCGTTCCTTCAGTATTAAACGAGCTCCTGAGTGATCCAGATCCGGAGAAGGCACAGCGGACAATGCATGCAATGCTTCAGATGCACAAACTTGATATTGCGGAGCTCAAAAAAGCCCACGGGGGATAGCGTTGAAACGCGCCGTTCTTGGGTATACACTAGAGATATTATTAAGACTAACCATGTTCACAAAGGAATTTTTTATGCACTATTTTCAAGGACTTGATAGCGGAATCGGATTCGGACCGGCAATGGCAGTTTTTGGGGGACTATTTTTTGTCGCCTTGGTATGGTCACTTTTTTGGAAAGGACTTGCGCTTTGGCACTCGGCACGGCGCGGTGAGCAGTGGTGGTTCTTGGCGCTCCTCGTTATCAACACGATGGGGATTCTTGAGATCGTGTACCTCTTTGGGTTTGCGAAGCTCAAGTTTGACCAGCTGTTTTCGGGCATATTCCCTGACGCTACGAAGGGAGACAAACCGCACGCACCTCAGCAGTAATTGGGGAGGGGTCCAGACCAGATCGATTGACCCCAGTTTTGGTTTGGAGTAGGGTAAGGGAGGAATTCTTCTGACTTCTGGGGAGGTGTGCGATGTGTTCGATACAGATTGGGTTATTCTTGCTTGCTCTGGTGTTCGGTCAAGGTACGATGGCGGCTGTCACGTGCAATTCCTTGCCGGATGGTCTTGACCCGGTGATCAGACAGGCGGCAGAGTCCGTGGTGACGGTACAAGTCGCATATACACTAAAAGAACACCCCGTCGTAGAAACATACGCAAGCGGTTTCGTTGTTAATGCACGTGGACATGTGGCAACTTCTGCACATTTACTCAATGGGTTCCGGCATGTTTTGCGGAAGCCGGGAATGCGTTACCGGGTGACGCTTTTTGATTGCCGGACGTATGAAGCAGAGCTCTTGTCCGAAAGTGAACACGCTGGTTTTGTCCCTGATACGGCGATACTCAAGATCCTTGCGCCGCCGGACAATCTGATGCCGGTAGCGATAGGGAATTCTGACGATCTCAAAAAAGGAGACCCGGTGTTTGCTATCGGATCGCCACATCTCTCAAACAACGCAGTCGTTCCGGGAGAAGTCCTAGAAACAGGTGTTTTTCAAAAAAAGCCACCGCTCGTGCCGCTCATTCAAGCAAGTACGGTCATTAACGTTGGTGCATCCGGCGGAGCACTCTTTGACGCCTCAGGTAAAGTGGTCGGACTTACAGCTTCTTGTCTAGGTGCTGATACTGGTCCAGCAGGCTTTGCGTGTATTCGTAATGGGTTTTTCGTTCCGATTGACCTGGTGATGAAATTCGCACGACCGTTTATTATCGGCGCCCGATGATATGCGTGCATGAACCCCGGCAGGATGTCCTGCCGGGGTTTCTTTTGAAATGGGGTTGGTATACTATAATGATATGAAGCAGGAAAATGTCTTAACTCGAAAACAGTTTTCTTTGGTGAAGCGCGCTAAGAGCTTTGAGGATGCGGGGCGGGGTGTGCGGATCTTTTTACGATCAACGCCCAATGCATGGATCCAGATCGCACTTCTTGTTATGGCGATCATGCTCGGTGCGTACTTCGAAATATCTCAGACCGAATGGGTATTTTTGGTTTTTGCCGGAGGGTTTGTGCTTGCGGCGGAGGCGTTCAATACGGCAATCGAGATCGATATTGATCTGACCTCGCCACAGTATCATCCGTTTGCGCGCGATATTAAAGATGTTGCCGCCGGTGCGGTGCTCATTGCCGCAACCACTGCGCTCATTGTCGGCATCCTTGTTTTGGGCCCCTATCTGTTGAACGTTTAGAGATCTTTGCCGTTGTAAGGGGTGATGGTGAGCATGGCAAGATCAATGCCGTCAAGACAGCGTACATTGATTGCGGTTTGAGGGAAGGTGACACCTTCGGCAAACGGATGCGTCCCGCAGGTGTGACAGAAAAGGTAGCGAATGGTCTTGTCGCCAAAAAAATATTCGGTCAGCGCATCTTTACCAGAAAGAAGCTTGAATTTTTCTTTGTCGACGAAGTTGAGCACCAGCCCATTTTTTTCGCAGTGGGAACAATTGCACGCAATAACGTGCGACAGATCAGTCTCGACTTCAAATGATATGGCGCCGCAGTGGCACGCGCCCGTATAGGTCTTCATCTCCGTAGTGTAGTATGAACGGAGGGAAGTTTCAATGATTTTGCATCTTCTTAAACACGTGTACAATGCGTAAGGTAACAGCACTAACAACGTCCTCACACACTATGAACTATCACATTTTTCGGAAAACCGTTGCAGTATTTTTGATCGCACTTTTTGCGGTGCCTGCTACGATGAGTGCGCAGACAAGTACGGCAATTGAGGTGTCCGGATGGATTCCCTACTGGCGCTCAGAAAAAGGGGTGGAGAGCGTTGTGCCTCAGTTGGGGAGCTTCACGGAGATCAATCCATTCATGTATACCGTCAAACTCGACGGAACACTCAATCAGGCAGGGAAGATCACTGATGCGGAGTGGGTCACGCTCAAGAGCGCCGCAAAGGCGCAAGGGGTGCGCTTTGTGCCTACCGTAATGTGGTCAAATTCTGACGCGATCGATGAGGTGCTCAAAGATCCGGTACAGCGACAGAAACACATTCAGTCCATCGCAAGCGAAGTCTTTCGCTACAACTATGACGGTATTGATATCGATTATGAAGGGAAGTATGCGCGCACGAGGCCCCACTTCTCACTTTTTCTCAAAGAGCTCAACGATGCGATCGGCTACAACAAGTGGGTGATGTGCACCATTGAAGCGCGTACGCCGCTCGATGCGCGATATTCATCAACGGAATCGATTCCGACCGATATCGAATACGCCAACGATTTTAAAGAAATCAGCACCTACTGCGACCGCGTGCGCTTTATGACGTACGATCAGGGACGCATTGATCTTAAATTGAATGCGGCAAAAGGGCAGAGTGAGCCCTACATTCCGGTTGCCGATACAGAGTGGGTAGAGAAGGCGATTCGCTTGGCGATGCAAGAAATCCCAAAAGAGAAGATCATGATCGGCGTCGCCACGTATGGGTATGAGCATGACATGTTCCCATCAACAACGGGAAGCGGAAAAATGGCGTACTCACAGCTCTGGGCATTTAACCCGGGATATGCGACCGACATTGCAACAAAGCTTGGTATTGCGCCGGTGCGCGGCAATTCAGGAGAGCTTATCCTCACATTCCCCGCATCAAAGTCTCCTGAGCCGGTGATTCCTTTGCCGAATGCAACACGCGTGCTTTCGTGGAGCGATGCAGAGGCAATCAAGCAAAAAGCGGATCTTGCGGCACGCCTCGGCGTGCGCGGTATTTCGATCTTCAAGATCGATGGAGGGCAGGATCCGAATCTCTGGGGTGTGCTTGCGCAGTATAAGGGCTCGGAACCGCGCGTAGCCACGAAACCGATCAGTCTTGTGCTTGCGCAGACCGACACGGCCAGTCCCGTAACCCCCGCCGCACCGGTAGCTTCAGTGAAAGTGCCGACCAAAAATTTTGAAATGGGTGCGCTCGGCGAAGATGTGCGCACGCTTCAAAAATACTTGAACGCAAAGGGATACCAAGTCGCAAAGACCGGCGCCGGTTCTCCTGGTAATGAGACGACCAAGTTTGGGGCGGCAACTAAAGCAGCACTCATTAAATTCCAAACTGCAAACAAGATCACGCCTGCGAAAGGGTATTTCGGTCCTGTGACCCGCGCAAAAATGCAGGCGCAGTAGGAGAGATCCTTGCCGACAGATACAGATGACGTGGTAGACTATGCAGATGAGTCTCTTGGTGAAGCAGCGCATGATCGTTGCCCGTATAATTTCCGTCGTGTTTGTGGTGGTTGCCTTGGGCGGTGTGTTCGGCATGATGGTGATGGAGCATCATACTGAAACACCTACCTGCGTTTTCATGCCTGGCGAGGACGCGCTCTGTCCGATGACGGTACTGGAACATTTGACGCGTTGGCAGAACGCAATGACCGCGAGCACGTCTCTTTTCGCAGTATTCGCGCTCGCGGTCATTGTGGCGTACGTCATTCGTGCATCACGAGCGGCACCACCAGCATGCACATCACGGCGCAGATGGTTCGGTCAACTCAATAATAGGCAATTCTTTGGGGTGCTTTTTGGAACCACGATATCTCCCCGCGCGCCATAGTGTATTCAGTAGAGACCCCGATGCTTTATTACGGTTAGTTTTACAGTGAATACAATTATGGAAACAAAAAACAATATAGTCGTTATCGGATTACTCGTGCTCATTATCGGTCTTGGAATCGGGTATTCTCTCGGAGCGAACCGCGGAGGATATTTTGCTCAGAATAATAAATGCGGGCAGGGAGTTGCGGTGAATGATCACGCCATGGGAGGTGCGATGGATGACATGATGTCGGGACTGGAAGGAAAGAGTGGCGCGGCGCTCGAGGAAGCGTTCCTCGACGAGATGATCGTTCACCACGAAGGGGCAGTCGAAATGGCACGGGAATTGCTCGCCGGCACAAAACGCCCAGAGTTGGTAAAAATGGCGAACGATATTATTTCGGCTCAGACCAATGAGATCGAGATGATGAAGCAGTGGCAGGTTGAGTGGTTTGGCAACTAGAACCACGCCGACCTGAAAGATCGTATACAAAAGCGCCTATAGGGGCGCTTTTGTTGTAAAGAAAAACCGCCGCATGGGGGATGCGACGGTCGTGCGGTTTTGTGACCGCGGACTAATGAACAGTGGTTGTTGGAGGTACATTCGACGGTGGTGCCGGCGGCTGTTCTGTGTGTACCGGTACTGAAACGATGGGCATCACAAGCTCGATCTTTGGATTGCCGAACATTTTCACCATCTGAACGATCGCTGCAGACAGCAACGCAAGCTCGCGTTCGCCATGCGGCATGCCGATCTGGTCAAGGACGAGTGAAGTGATCTCCGTCGGCGTTCGTACATCCCCGTTTTGAATGATCCGATTGTTCATATCGGCAACAGGGTCGTTCTGAACTTGCGCCAGTGTATCTCGAGATGTGCGCACGCGAACGTGCTCTCTACGCGGCACTTGGTCATATCGTGCGACCGCATCAAAGCCGGCACCGCGCTCAATACCAAGCAGAGCTTCTCCCAGTTCAAGAGAAGGGTCTCCGTCACGATCAACCAGTGTGCCCACTCCCGAATCCCAATGATATGGATTCTGTCGGATTGGAACCGCCATTGGCCTCTCGTGCTCAAGGCGTGACAAGTAGAGGAGACGTGTTCCATTTGGTCCAATCTCTTCACGAAGCACAACGGAGAAGAGTACGTCAACCTCGCCGTTTGCAGGATTGGTTGTGGAGACGTTGAGCACGTCGCCTGTGCGGAGTGTTTCCAAAATAGCATGGTCGTTCATACCCACCTCCTGGGATTGTTGTAGTGGAACAAAAGCCAAACCAAAATATATCTAGTATTATTATAGCAAAAAATATCAGTTTTGTCTAGTGTGGGGCATGATTCATGCGCATGATAAACTATGCGGTATGAACAACAAAACATTTCTCGTGGTTGTGGCGGCGATCATTATTTTGGGCGGTGCATACTACATACGCACAAGCGAAGATCAGGCTCCGGTGTCGATCTCTAATCCGCGTAACACGGCGTATCAGATCGATGGTCAGGAATACCTGCTCGTCAACGGCACTGTTGAAAAAGAGACCGCCCCGGGATCTGCAAGCAAAGACACAGTGAGGGTTTTTGGTGAACCGGTCGTGGGAGACCTTGATGCAGACGGCGATACTGATGCCGCGATATTTTTGGTGAAAAATTCCGGCGGGAGCGGTACGTTTTACTACGTTGCACTGGCAATGAACGAGAATGGCACGTATCGTGGCACGAACGCACTGTTCCTTGGTGATCGTATCGCACCGCAAACGCTTGAGATCCATGAGGGGCGGGCAGTGGCGAACTATGCCGTGCGTGCCGCAGAGGAAAGTTTTGCGGTTTCGCCGTCGATCGGAAAAAGTCTCTGGATCCATTTTGATCAAGCAAATTTTGAGATCGGGGAATGGGTAAAAGATTTCGAAGGAGAAGCCGATCCTCTCCGTATGTCGCTTGGCATGAAAACGTGGGTTTGGGAATCAGCTCTCTATAATGATGGCAGAAAGATCACCCCAAAGAGACAAGACGCATTTACGATCACATTCAAAAATGATGGCTCGTTCTCTGCCACAACCGATTGCAACGGCGTCGGTGGGAAGTACACCACAACAGGCACTACGCTTGTATTTGGTCAAATGATGTCGACACTTATGTACTGCGAAGGGTCACAGGAAAGTGATTTCAATGCCATGCTTGGCGGGGTTGGAGCGTATCACTTCACGAGCAAGGGTGAGCTCATCTTTGATCTCAAATATGACAGCGGATCAGCGGTCTTTCGCTAACTTTGCGCATTTCCGAAACCCTCGCGACGAACCTAATTCCGTAATTCAAAGTATGAAGATCGTGGCACTTAATACGTGGGGAGGGAGGGCAGGGAAGGATAAACTTCTTGAGTTCTTTGCGCGCCACAAGGATGTGGACGTGTTCTGCCTTCAAGAAATTTGGGCGGCACCATATGAGCACCTAGATGGACATATGGCTGGCGGCAGGCCTATGGACCACACACAGATCATGGTGTATGGCCTCCAAGATATCACAGCGGCGATGCCGGAGTATGAAGTGTATTTTCACCCGCACCATGCTGACAACTATGGCTTAGTTCTTTTGGTGCGGAGAGGACTTGCGGTCACGAACGTGGGGGAACTTTTCGTCTATAAACACAAAGGACATGTTCCCGAGGGAGATATTGGAAACCATGCGCGCAATATTCAACATGCGACGATCATGCACGATGGCAAGCAAATCACGGTCGTCAACTTTCACGGCCTTTGGAATGGCAAAGGGAAAGGCGATAGCGAGGATCGTTTGGTGCAGAGCGATGCGATCATTAATTTTCTGAAAGGGCTTACCACGCCGTATGTGTTGTGTGGCGATTTTAATCTTCTCCCTGACACGAAAAGCATTCTGAAGTTTGAAACGTTTGGCGCGCGGAACCTCATCAAGGAATATGGGATCACTTCGACACGCACCCGCCTCTATGATAAATACGATAAAGCCGAACAATTTGCAGACTATGCGTTTGTGAGCAACGATGTTTCGGTACGTGGTTTCTCCATCCTCCCTGACGAGGTGTCGGATCACGCTCCGCTGTATTTGGATATCGAATAAAAGGGCGCCCCGGTGAATGAGCCCCATTTGCTATACTAGGAGGATGAACTGGCGCACCGTACTTATGGCAGGAGTTGCGATTGCAGGAGTACTCCTCTTCTGGTATTCGAGCGTTGTCCAGGACGCATTCTATCTGGTCGTTAATTTTTTTAGCGAGCTCGTATTGCGCAATGAGCTTCTGGCGGTCGTCGTATTCGTGCTCCTCTCTGCCGCCGCGGCACTCATTAGCCCTTTCACGAACATTCCGCTCATTCCGATCGCGGTGGTGATCTGGGGCACGATCCCCACCGCGATCCTTCTTCTGGGAGGATGGATGCTGGGCGACATTCTTGCGTATTTCATCGGGCGGGATATTGGATATCCGGCGGTCCGGTACATGGTGTCATCGGAACGCTTTGACCACTGGGTGTCGGTGGTGCGGGAGCACACCAGTTTTCTCATGGCGCTTCTTTTGCGCGTGGCACTGCCGGCAGAGCTTGGGTATGCATTTGGGATCATCCGGTATCCGATGATTCTCTATGTGCTGATCACGTTCTTGGCAGAACTTCCCATGGCGCTGGTTGTCGTATATGCAAGCGAGGCGGTCCTCGCAGGGAATGCGCAGATGTTCTTTGTGGTGGTCGGCATCATGGTCGCCTTGATCGTTGTCGGAGCATATTATGTACGTTCAAAACAGATTCACACAAATCATTTATGATCATACGCGAATTGGGACATGTGGTGCTCTATGTGACCGACCTAGAAATTGTCGCGGGATTTTATCGTGATGTCCTGGGGTTTGCCGAGATCGATCGACAGAATGGATTCGCAGTGTTTTCATCGGGGAGAACACACCACGAGATGCTTTTGATCGAGGTGGGTGGTGCACCGCGTCGACGGGGTATGGAACCGGGGCTCTACCATATCGGATTCAAAGTTGCCGATAGCACTGAAGAACTTCGCGAGGTGTATCGTGAACTGGTGGCGGCGAACGTACATATTGTTGGCACGGCAGACCACACGGTGACGCACAGTATCTACGTCCTTGATCCTGATGGAAATGAATTGGAGCTATACGCCGATGTGTCGGATGTTTGGAAGAAGAACCCGCAAGCAATCCTGGCTCCTCCCAAGCCTCTCGACCTCACCTAACCAATCAAATGTATGACATCACAGAACATACGCACTATTGATCAAGTGTTCACTGTAGCGGAGGCATTCGAAGGTGCCGGTGTGCGTCTCCATCGCGGTTTTGGCCCCGCAGAAGTACCGCGATTCGATCCGTTTCTGCTCTTTGACGATTTTAGCTCGCCGAATCCTGCTGATTATCTGCCTGGGTTTCCTTGGCACCCGCATCGCGGGATCGAGACGGTCACGTATGTGCTCGATGGTTCGGTATGTCATCGCGACAGTCTGGGAAACGAAGGGGTGATCACGGGCGGCGACATTCAGTGGATGACAGCAGGAAGTGGCATTATTCACGAAGAGATGCCGGAAGGCACAGGAGCGCTCCGTGGGTTTCAGCTTTGGGTTAATTTGCCGAAAGCGCACAAGATGACCACACCGCGCTATCAGGATTTGGTTGGTCGTACGGTGCCGGAAGTTGCGGTGGGGAAATATGCGCACGCTAAGGTTATTGCAGGAACGATTGATGGAGCAAAGGGGCTGATTGAAGACATTGCGGCGCAGCCGCTCTACGTAGATATTTCACTTGAGGCGGAACGATCACTCACGGTTCCGGTCGCGAATAGGGACACAGTATTTTTATACGTGCTCGACGGGGCGCTCGGCGCGGGAAGCGACGAGGTTGTCCGATACGCAAAAGGGGCGATCGTCTTGTTTGCACGGGATGGCAATGCGGTCTCGGTTCGCGCCGGGGGAAATGGGGCGCGCTTCCTTCTTGTTTCAGGAACGCCGCTCGGCGAGACAGTTGCGTGGCGTGGACCGATCGTGATGAACACTGACGATGAATTGCGTACGGCATTCACCGAGCTTCACGAGGGAACCTTCATCAAGGACGTATGAGGAAACACCAGCGATACATCCAAGGTGTTGTCGTACGATTAACCGATATTCCCAATGTCGGAAAACGGGTAGCGCGGGACCTAGAAATAATCGGCATTAAGGATCCGGAGATGCTTAAAGGCAAAGATCCGCTGGATCTGTACGAACGAGTTTGCACAGAGACCCGCGTGAAGCAAGATGCGTGCTTGCTCGACGTGTTCATGGCAGTCGTTGATTATGTGAACGGCGCGCCGGCGCGTCCGTGGTGGTACTATACCCCGGAACGAAAGCGATCATATCAACTGTTGGACGAAACCTAGTGCGCTGAAGGTCTCCCCGCCCTAAGATAAAAAAGGGGGCGGGGTATTGACCTGCATTAGCTCTTCGGCACACACAGGTACTTCTTATTTTCTAAGGCACTTCGCGCCAAAGAAAATAATGTCGCTCGGAAACGCAAACGAGTACGTTTTCGTTTCGCACCACACGGGCACTTCCAATTTCTAGCTCCTTTCAGTCGCGAAATTTAGGTCGCTCGCTCTACGTCGCTAATAGATTTTTAATACGGTATACTAGAGGAAGGTCGATTTCAAATTCAAAAAAGAGCACAAATATTACTATGGCAAAGGGACGAGACAAGCAGAAGAAAGAAGTGAAGAAGCCGAAAGGCACCAATAAGAAAAAGAAGTAGATTTTTAAAAACAGCCCCCATGTCGGGGGCTGTTTTCGTGTGTGGTAAAATACCCCTATGAACCAAGCGCAGGCACTCGATATTCTTAAGGCGGGACGCAACGTGTACCTGACCGGTGCGGCGGGAAGCGGAAAGACGCATGCCCTTAATGCGTACATTGCGTATCTCAAACATCGGAATGTGGGCGTGGGGGTGACCGCATCAACGGGTATTGCTGCGACGCATGTCGGCGGGATCACGATCCACTCATGGAGTGGCATAGGGATCAAAGAAACGCTTACTCCGTACGAGATCGACTATCTTACTCAAAAAGAGCATCTCGCAAAACGATTCAGCAAAACGAAGGTGCTCGTGATTGACGAGATCTCGATGCTTTCTCCGAAGATGTTTGATACGGTTGATCAGGTTTGTCGCGCCATGAAACGCAATGAGCAGCCGTTCGGCGGGATGCAGATCGTGCTTTCGGGAGACTTTTTCCAATTGCCGCCGATCTCGCGTGATGGAGGTTCGATCAGGTTTGTGAACGCTTCACGTGCGTGGAACGAGATGGATGTACGCGTGTGTTACCTGGATGAGCAGTTCCGACAAAGCGACAGCGAGCTTGAGGGGATCTTGAATGAAATGCGGAGTGGCGGCGTGTCGCCGGCCACACGGAGTATCTTGGACCGACACCAGAATCACACCCTGCCGTCTGGTGTTGTTCCCACACGACTCTATACGCATAATGTTGATGTTGATAGTGAGAACGATGCGAACTTGGCAACGCTTTCTGGGAGTGCGATGGAATTCGAGATGAAAACAAAGGGCAAAGGGAATTTGGTAGAGGCGCTCAAGAAGGGGATCCTAGCGCCGGAAACGCTCCGCCTGAAAGAGGGCGCAATCGTGATGTTCGTAAAAAATAATTTTGATGCGGGGTATGTGAACGGCACGCTCGGTGTAGTAGAAGATCTCTCGGGAGAAGCGCCGATCGTGCGCACGGTAAGTGGCGACCGGATTCCTGTCCTCCCCGCAACATGGGTCATCGAAGAGAACGACAAGATCCTTGCGCAAGCGGAGCAGTTGCCGCTTCGGCTCGCGTGGGCGATCACGGTGCACAAAAGTCAGGGAATGAGCATGGATGCCGCGGAGATCGACCTCTCGAAAGCGTTCGTTCCCGGACAGGGATACGTGGCACTCTCGCGATTGCGCACGCTCGCGGGTCTTGTGTTGCGGGGTATCAACGAGATGGCATTTGCGGCGCATCCTGAAGTGGCGGCGCTTGATGCGCATTTGCGCCGCGAGTCAAAAAAATGGGGACAGGTCATTGCGCGGTTTGATGCCGCCGAGATGCGCAAGATGCACGATGAGTTTATTTTGCGCTCCGGAGGAACGATCGACGCAGATGAGATCGCCAAGAACGCAAAACGCGCACCTGAAAAGAAGTCGCCCGTGGAGCGAGTAGCGACCCACGAGAAAACGCGCGTGCTGGTGGTTGAAGGTCTTTCGCTCATGGAGATCGCTGAAGATCGGGGCATGACCGCTGGGACGATTATTGCGCATCTGGAAAAACTGAAAGAGCTTGACCCCAAAATTAACCTCAAGCAATTTAAGCCGAGTGCTGCTGATCTCAAAAAGATCCGCCAGGCATTTCTGAAGAGTAAGGAAGGAAAACTTACCCCGGTGTACCAAGCGTTGGGCGGTGTATACAGTTTTGATGAATTGCGCCTCGCGCGGTTGTTTTTGTAACGTACTCTGGCATATAGACGAGGGGGACCCTTCACAAAATTCTAATTTTGTGATAAAATAAAATGAACGTACAGAAAACCCTATGTAAATAAGGGTTTTTAATTTTTGATTACATGAAAATCCTCACAAACATCAAAGATTCAAAAATTGGTGGCATTGGACGCGTAACGTCTTCCTTTGCGCAATGGGTAAATCAGCATGCTCACCACGAGCCAATCGAGCTCGTAGGCGTTTCAGCTGAACCGCGTACGAGCGATGATGCTGTACCGTCGGAAGTAACATCCACTCGATCGCGGCAAGAGGGAATGGATCTCATCTCACACCTCGTCCTCCCCTCAAAACCTCTTGGGGATGTTCTTAAGGAGTCCGCTGACCTCCGTGATGTAAAGCGGCACTTTCGTGCAGGTATTGAGGCGTTTCGCACCTCGATCCGAGAAGAGAAGCCAGATCTGGTACTTCTTAACGGGACATACTATCTGCCTTGGTTGCTTATGAATGCTGCACATGCAGAGAAAGTCCCCATGGCGCTTCATTACCATGGATCACTTACAAAGGAAACTGAGCATTGGAATGACGAGCATATGAAAAATATGATGCGCGCGATGGAGTCCTCATTCGATCGTAAGGGAATGCGGTACATTTTCCCTTCAACACTAGCAAAAACTCTCGTTGAAAATAAGATTTTTAACCACCGACTTTCAAATAGGCGCGCGATCGTGTTGCCTAACTCTGTGCCGGATGAATTTTTTAACGCTGATCCGGTCATGAGTAAGGGTCAGCTTGGGTTTGTCGGGCGCTGGACTAAAATTAAGAATACGGAATTTATCGAACGCTTAGCGAAGTATAACGACGTTCTTGAACAGCCGTTCCGATTAAATATCATAACCGATCCAACAAGAAAGCAGTTTGCGCGGGAGTCAATGCAAGGGGCATCAGTTCGCCTCTTGAATCCGCGCGACAATGCTGCTGATCTTGCGCGTTTCTACGCGCAGATGAGCTACATGCTGTGTCCCTCGTACTTTGAAACGTACGGGAACGTTGCTCAAGAGGCGGTCGCGGCGGGAACGCCGGCCTTTGTGAGCAAGAACATGGGGGTAGCCGAAGTTTTCAGGAAGATCGGCCTCGATCGCTTGGTTGTTGACTTTAAAACGCCAAGGAACTTTTTTAAAGTGCTCGATGATAACCACGATCTGCGCGTCATTACTGATTCCCACCGCATGGCCTTGCGGGATATGGTCGGATCCGATGTGATTCATCAGCGTTTTGCTGAGTACTTACTGGCATAATCGTCACGAGCATGTTTCTAAAGGTTAAGAAGTTGGATGAGCGCGAGAAAGAGATCTGCCTAAAGACCATTAGTTCAAAAGCGACATTTTCTCTTGTTGCGGATGCTCTTGTCCGTAATGAAGGAATTTCGATCGTCCGCATGGGCGATGGTGAACGAAAGCTCCTACAAGCTTTCGATGGAGAACCATTCACCGCGTTTGAAACAGTTCGTCCCGGATGGAATGAGCATCTTGGTGTCGAAGGTTTGGATATCGAAACTATCAAAGCGAATATTATCGAGGCGGGGAATTCTTGTACCTATTTTGCACCGTCCGTATCGGGTGTTCATCAAAATGAGTACCGGCTCTATGATCACTTTAGAGAGCGGAAGGTGTACCTGGATAATTTTTTTGTGAATGATTGGACACCGCAGATGGTACGGATGCTGTTAGAGGAAAGTGATGGCGTGTATGTGATGCATCGTGAGTACGATCTGCTCATTAAAAATTTTATACGCACATATAAAATTCCAGCGGAAAAATTTTCAGGATTTGAGAAACGTAACTGGAAAGACAATGAGGAGGCGATTCAGGCTGCTGGTGAATCGGGGAAACAGCTTGTCCTATTCAGTGCCGGCCCAGCAGGAAAAATCATTGCTCCCCACATTGCGGCGACCGGAAAGGTGGTCCTCGACGTTGGGAACACGCTCCATGGGTGGAGTATTGGGGAAATGCACCAAAATAGCGCTTGTGGGGGCTCTATAAACTAACCTGGTGCTACATTGGCACAGTAGGGGCATCACGTAGGTGCGCATATGCGCGACAGCATGGCAAGCAGAGTCGTGTTGCTTCCAAGCAGATACAATGTTGGTGTATACTAAGATGATCATTTTAGGAGATAATTGCGCATGATCCATCCATTCAATGAGCGACATAAGCAAATGGCAATGCTCGCCTATGTTGCATTCATTATTCCACTACTTTCGAGCGAGAAAAACAACTCGTTTGTTGAGTATCACACCAAGCAAGCGATCGCCTTGGTGATCATAGGGCTCGCGGCACAGGGAATAGTTTCAATCGTAGGATATTGGAGCTACACACTTTCGTGGCCGTTCCTTGGGTCTGTGCAGATTCTTCTTGTGTGGGCGCTTCGGTTGGCATACATCGGCATGATGGTGGCAGGAACCTTGAATGCCCGCAGTGCCGAGAAGCGGCCGCTTCCGTGGATCGGCGTCTACGCTGAAAAACTTTTGTAATGAATATCCTACTCTTTATTCACCTTGTGGGCGCCGGTGCACTATTTGTGCTTTCTCTATGGACGTTCATTGATCTGTGGAGCGGGAAGCGCGAGGTTTTCCGTGCCCGCGCGTTTCAGATCGGTGGACTATTTTTCGTTCAAGTAGCGAGCGGGTCAGCGCTGACTCTTTCAGACCAGGCACCAAGCGTAGTTGCGTATTGCTCAAAGATGGGGCTCTATCTAGGGGTGGTAGCGGTTATTGAAGGCATGCTTTTTGAAGCACTTACTCGAACAGCCTTTCCGCTGAGGCCGGTTACGGTCATCGCAGGACTATCGCTCTTTGTGATTGGCGGCACTGCGGCGTTGATGTAGAGAGCGGGGCACCACTATGACTACTTGTTAACATTGCAGCAATAGACGTTACACTCTACTGTTTTGGGCATGAACTCATATGACCCGCACTACATGGCGCTCAAGGAGACAAAATTGCAAGAAATCATCAACAAAACCAAGACCGTTACTA